>Ga0208971_1000210_pt1 | contig 44635 bp, 40 predicted proteins | sample AOAMet1_18_M0_10_2_FD_188229 | JGI IMG/M metagenome (GOLD analysis project Ga0208971, IMG submission 188229) | Ammonia-oxidizing marine microbial communities from Monterey Bay, California, USA - CAN11_18_M0_10 (SPAdes) | ecosystem: Environmental > Aquatic > Marine > Intertidal zone | place...
CCGCTCCGTGGGCACTTACAGCGTGCGCGATTTTGCCGCACAGCACTTTGATGGCGGTGGGCACCACAATGCCGCTGGTGGTGCCACAGAAGAGCCCATAGGGGTCGTGATGGCCCGCCTGCGCGGATTGCTCCCCGAAATAGCCGCTGGCCTCGCGGCGGCCGAAAACCAAGCCTGATGCAATCAGGCACTCCCTTCGGTCTTGCAGGATTGTTGGGGCTCATGGGCCTAATCGGATGCTGGAGCAATCCCTATGATCAGCCCCATCAAGAAGACCGCTCCAAGACCGCGCCCACGCAGGCTGACCTGATTGCCTTTCACAGGCAACGTGCCGCAGAGATCGACAGTCTGATGGCATCCAAAGCCAGCAGCTGGGAAGGGAGAGAGGAGACGGGCACTGGCATCCGTTTAGAATGGCTCAATCGCAACACCCAGGCTACAAGGGTGTCAGACTTGCCCAAGGGCACTGTGCTGGAATTGCACCACAAGTTCACCCTGTTAGACGACCGCGTCATCACAGCATGGCCCAACGGCGGGCCGATCGCGTTTGAATTGAATGCAACCGACCTTCCTTCCGGCTTCCATGAGGTCATCGGAGCCGCCCATCTGGGCGACAGTGTCCGGGCCTTGATTCCACCATCGCGCGCTTGGGGCATGACGGGGCTCCCCCCGGAAATCCCACAAGAAGCCATCATTTATGTGGAGATGGGCATCGACCTCTACAGGGTTTCTAAATGAGGGCCCGCACGGTCTTCCTAATGGCCATCTTCACTGCGGTATGTTCCGCGGGGTGCCGTTCTAAGAGCACACTCCCGTGGAGGCTCATGGAGCTGGGCACAGATCCAATTGTATCGGCATGGAACAGGGGAGAAGCCGTCGCCGTTTTTACCGAAGGCCACCTTTGGCCGGGGTTCATTTTCCCCAACGACAGCTCCCCGCAAGGCCGCATTATGAGGCGGGACGCCTTGACCATGCCCGCCATTATGTGCGGCGACAAGATGCGCATTGACCCCCATGACTTTCCCCTTGGCTGGGTGGAGCAGTTCGGTTGGGAAACGGACAGTTTGACCGTCCAATGGCAATGTCTCGACCGCACAGGTTTGGCCGCCCTCGGCGCAGAAATTGTGCGCAATTCACCACAGCCCGAAGCCGAGGAGGTGCGCTGGCTTGACGCCCTGATGGAATTGGACCCTCCCCGCTATACAGAACCCAGCAGGCCTTTCCTATTGGACGAAAAAGTGCGGCTGGCCATCACATGCCAGCGCCCCAACGGCGCTGTCCTGGGAGATACGGTCAGGCTCGATTTCAGATTTGGCGAATCGGGACAAGTCGTCGATGCCATAGTGCCCGGGTTACAGCGCGCCGGGCCTGGCGCTCATTGGACCGTTTGGTCGGCCTCATCTCAAGCATTTGGAAGCCACGGGCAACCAGAGCTCAACCTCCTGGCCCATACCCCCTTGCAGTTTTCTGTTTACGTCGAGTAGGCCTAGAAGTCAGCTTCGAGCCATGCCTCTGACGCGACCCTTACCTGCTCGCGCACATGGTCAAATCCAGCATCCCCTCCATAGTATGGGTCTGGAACATCGTTCAGGGGATCAAACAACGTCACCTTGGCTTCGTCTTCTGGACCACGCGCCAAGGCCAGGACATCCCTCAAATTGGAGCCGTCCATGACCAAAATGCGGTCAAATTTCTTGAAGTCCGCCTTTACAAATTTGCGGGAGCGCTGTCCGGAAATGTCAATGCCCACAGCCCTCATGGCTGCAACGCTGCGGGGGTCTGGGCCCTCGCCAACGTGATGCCCTGCGGTTCCCGCTGAATCTACTTTCAAACGGCAACCCCGAACCATCGCTGCATGTCTCAGCCACCCTTCGCCAATGGGCGAACGGCAGATGTTGCCCAAACAAACGACGAGATACTGCTTCACGTCAGTTGACGTGAAGCTTCTTCTCGAGATCGTCGAGGTACTTGCGGAAGTGCTTGTCGGTCTCGCTCAAGTTGTTGACCGTACGGCAAGCGTGGAGCACAGTAGCGTGGTCCTTTCCACCGCAGTGAAGACCGATGTTGGCCAATGAACTCTTGGTCATCTTCTTGGCGAAATACATCGCAATCTGACGCGCCTGAACGATCTCACGCTTTCGCGTTTTGGACTTGAGCAGTTCAATGGGCAGGTCGAAGTAATCACACACCACCTTTTGGATGTAATCGATGCTGACCTCACGTGCCGTGTTCTTGACAAACTTGTCAATCATTTGCTTGGCCAGGTCCAGCGTAATCGCCTTGCGGTTGAGGCTGCTCTGGGCAATCAAACTGATCAAGGCGCCTTCCAATTCACGGATGTTCGTGTTGATGGAGTAGGCGAGGTACTCCATGACCTCGCGGGGAAGCTCAATGCCATCGGCATACATCTTCTTTTCGAGGATGGCCATACGGGTCTCCAAACTGGGCACTTGAACGTCTGCACTCAGACCCCACTTGAAGCGAGAAAGCAAGCGCTGCTCCATGCCCTGCATCTCTACAGGCGGCTTGTCACTGGTCAAGACAATCTGCTTGCCTGTTTGGTGCAGGTGATTGAAGATGTGGAAGAAGACATCCTGTGTCTTTTCCTTGCCGCTAAAGAATTGCACATCGTCCACGATGAGCACATCCATGAGCTGGTAGAAATGAGAAAAGTCGTTGACACTGTTGTTGCGAACAGCATCGATAAACTGGTGAGTGAACTTCTCTGAATTCACGTAGAGCACGGTCTTTTCCGGAGAGCGGTTCTTGATCTCAATGCCAATGGCGTGGGCCAAGTGGGTCTTGCCCAAGCCAACAGGGCTGTAAATCAACAGTGGGTTAAACGCCGTGCCGCCAGGCTTCTGCGCTACTGCGAATCCTGCACTGCGCGCCAAACGGTTGCTCTCTCCCTCGATGAAATTCTCAAAGCTGTATTTCGGGTTGAGGTTGGAGTCAATGTTGAGCTTCTTGAGCCCAGGTATCACGAATGGGTTTTTGATGGGGGCCTCAGAAGCATCCATCGGCATTTGCACCGAACGGTTGCGAACGGCGGCGTGGTGAGAGGTAGGGACCTTTACGGTATAAGGGGATGTTCCAGCAGCAGGCTGTTCCATAATGATGGAATACTCCAATCGGGCTTCTTTGCCAAGCTCTTTGCCAATGGCTTTGCGCAGCAGCTCTATGTAGTGCTCTTCGAGCCACTCATAAAAGAACTGAGAGGGAACCTGGATGGTCAAAACAGCGCCTTCGAGCTTCACTGCCTTGATGGGAACAAACCACGTTTTGAAAGCCTGCGCGCTGACATTGTCTTCGATAAAAGAGAGGCAATTGGCCCAGACGCTTTCGTGATTCAAGTTCATGCGGGTGTGGTTGTGGGTGTAAAACTTTTTGCCAGAAAAAGGAATTTCGAGCAACCCTATTGGGATGGCAAATATTCCCGGAAGGTTCGATAAAAAAAAGGGTAACCCCCCTTGATTTTCTCGAAAATTCATTCTCAGGAATGTGCTTCAATATGGTGCAAAATTCTCGGGCGTTGATAACCCTATTTCGAAGGAGCAAAAAACACAACTCGTCCAATATTCACAATTCTGAAACCACTCCATTACTCCCGAAGCCGCCTGTCATTTTTTTGGTTTTACACCCGAACCAAAGGCATCCGCCTACAATACACACTCAGTTCATACTACAAATAACCGCTTCCATACGTTACTGGCCACCGACGCCCAAGAATAATGAACAACCCTCGTTGACCGTTTTCTGGGCAACCGTTGCAGCGATGCACAAAAGGCCTCGGCCAGATCTTCTCTTTGCACGAGGTCCTCTTCATCAAAATGCTCAGGGTAGGCCAGCGCATTGGGCACCACCATATCGAGCCCCACGGCTGCAGCCTCCAAAACACTGATTCCAAAAAAATCATGGTGCGCCGTCACAAATGCGATGTCACAAGATGCCAAGGACTCGACATAGGCCGATCGAGATTCCAGATGGCCCCATTGCAAAATGCGGTCCTCATAACGGGACCGGATTTCCTCAAACGCCTCTGGCACGCGATCAAACCGCTGCCCAAGCATGACCAGCCTAAACGGCAATCCCGCTGCCTCTGCCGCTTTCAAACCATCCAAAAAAGCGCCGGGCCCTTTGTCGTATTCCCAGCGGTGGTTCCATGCCACCACCGGAGGTCCGTCTCCATATATGCGCGGTCGCCCATCCGGTGCGGCACCGCACTCCAAAACATCACCGTCGATGCCGATCGGCATCACCGTTGACTTCGATGCGATGGTTTCTGCTGCATCGCTCGGCCGAGGGGAAGGGAAAGCTGACATGAAATCAGGCAGTGCTGACAGAAACGCAGACTTGTGGTACTCTGAATTGAACCAAATCCTATCGGCCAGAAGGGCACTGGTCACATTTAGAAAAGCATAGTGACGGTCCCAGTCCAACTTCGGCCTCTCCCTGTGTGGCGGAAAAGTCAGCTGGTTCTCATGAAAGTACAGTATGATGGGAACCCCTCTAAACCGAGGGGGCAAGGCCGACCTGAATTGTCCAACATCCATCATGTCGGTTACTATGAAGCGGTCGATGTCCCGATCAAACGCCCCAGCCTTTTGCATCCGGTCCACCAACGCCAAGCCGCTGGCCACCATCCTCCATTTCCAATGTCTTCCTGGCAGCTCATACAACTCAAACTCCGCAACTTCTCCTGCGCGCTGGGCCGCAAGGGGGCATTCTCTCACCATTCCTCGCGCCCATTGGGCGTGGCTGCCGGCAGCATAGGGATTGAGCAATAGGATTCTGCGCATCACCTCAAGGTACCGGAGCGCGCTCCATTTGAGAACCCCAGCCCAAACGCTGGAGAAAACGCCTCCACCAAGACCGGCGTTCAGGCTCAAAAACCCGCGACAAATCGGGCTCGCCAGCATCGATCCAAGCGCTGTACCACAGCGAAGACACCCCCAGAATGGAGGCCCGCCATTGGGCCTCGACCATGCCGTTTAACCCGTCATGGTAAGTTGCGCACCACGCCTCATCGCGCTCAAGTCCTAGCCTGCCACCCCGTTCTTCCCTGACCAATCCTTCGCCATGCAACGCGGTGGCATGGCGCTCTTCGGACAACACCAAAGGCACGCAACTGTGACTGTGAGACATGGCCTCCCAAGCCCAAAGGTTGACATCATGGATGTACGCCACGTCCTCCACAAACAAGCCATAACCCCCTCCAAAAAGAGCGGGCAATCGGGTCTCCCAAACGCCATGAATTCCATCTTGCCCGGTCATTTGACCGTTGTAGTTCAACGTGGTGTGCAACGGCACATGGGCATCGGCCACATAATGCCCCAGATCCGCCGCATTCCGCAAAATCCCTGCGCGGTCCAAGCTGTCAAAAGCCACCACCAATTGGCGGTACGACCACCCAATTTGCCACGGCAAAACACCATACTCCCACAAGGTGTCCTCTGTGCAGGCCAACAGCGCCCGATCATACCAAGGCGCTTCCCCAAGGGTATCCAAACAGGCCAAAGCCGGCGCGTCGCCATCCAAATAATGTCTTGGAGCCTCCCGCTCGACGGTATGCTTGCGCTTGTCGGCATCCGTCGCATGGGCTGAGAGCCATTCCACTTCACACATAAGCCACCCCCGCAGGGGTTGGGGAAGGGCTTGGGTTGCAGAGCGGTTGATGTGGCGGTGCACCGGGAACCCCCAAGCACAGCACATCCCAAACATCACCGCGACAGCGCTGCAGTATTTGAGACGGTCAATCCACCGCATCCATCAGCACCCCGTCCTTGATGCGGCGGGAATCCACCAATGCACCATCGTGCAGCACCGGAACGATGTTCACGGTATTGGGCGTCAGACAATACTTGATGTCTTCTCCCAAATTCAAGTTGCGCAAGCGGCGACGGTGAGAAGACGCCTTGAGGAAAGAAAAAACACTGCCCCGCATCCCCGTGTAGAGGTGCTTGGCGGCAATCGTACTGTCTTCCACACTGCGGTAACGGGCAATGTCAATCAGGTTGTCAGCGATGGCTCCTGCGCACACCGTATCCTCCAAGTTGAATTTGTCCTTCCACCCCGAACACAGCAACAGCACGTGACCCGGCTGCTGCATCAACCATGTGCAAATGGCGTCCAGATTGTTGATGCTGCCAATGGCCACTTGGGGCATCCCCCGGGCAATGTCGATGGCTTTTGTGCCATTGGTGGTGGTCAGCGCCACCGTCTTGCCTTTGAGCGACCCGTCCATGTATGTGCGCGGAGAATTGCCGAAGTCAAAACCTTCCACGATCTGACCATTGCGCTCTGCTGCCGCAATGCAACCCTCTGCTTGCAAAGCGCGCGCCTCCTCAACGGATGGCACGGGAATGATCCGGTCGACACCATGGGCAAGGCCCGTGCAAATGGCAGAAGTGGCCCGCAAGACGTCAATCACAACGCAGGTGTGAAACTCGTCCTTGTACAGATCGAACTGCCGGGGCGAAAAACAGACTTCCACACGGCGCTCTTGGCGCACTTCTGGGCGGCTCTTTTCTGTCATGATATCAAGTGGTGAGAATCAAAGAAAGGGAATCCGAGTTACTTCGGCTTCGATGGACTTTCCTCGAATAGAAATGAAGATGCGAGATCCTTTGGCAGACCACTCCGCAGCGACATAACCCAGACCAATCGCCCGGCCGAGTGATGGCGACTGCGTGCCACTTGTGACCTTTCCAATGTGGTGCCCCTCGGCGTCTAAAATGGCGTAATCCTTTCGGGGAATCCCCCGCTCAGTCAAGTGGAAACCGACCAGCTTGTGCTGGGGACCGCTTTCGCGGACAGCTGCCAATGCGGGCTGTCCTCGGAATTCTGTTTTCCATCCTACCGTCCACGACAGCCCCGCTTCCACAGGATTGTGGTCGGGTCCAATGTCGTTGCCATGCAAACAAAACCCCTTTTCGAGGCGCAAAGTGTCCCGCGCCCCCAGTCCACATGGGACCAGCCCTGAAGATCCCCCTGCAGCCATCAACGTCCGCCAAATTTCTGCCGCACTCTCCGCAGGAACGTAAAGCTCAAATCCCCGCTCACCAGTATAGCCCGTTGCCCCAACAATGACTTCGGTTCCACCGATGGCAACGGTACGGTGGTGGTAATACTTTAGGTCTGACAGGTCCAGACCGGCGGCCTTCATAACCTCGTCGGAAAGGGGACCTTGCAGCGCCAATAAGGCCGTCCGGTCACTTGCATCCTCAAATTGCACATCATCCGTCAAGGTCTCTTTGACAAGGGCCACGACCTCGGAGCGGTTGGATGCGTTCACAACCAGCATAAAACGGTCTTCATATCCGTAGACCAGCAGGTCTTCTACAATGCCGCCTTCTTCATTCAGCAGACAGGTATACAAGGCCCTTCCAGGGGCGGCCTTTTCTATGTCACCCGCGAGCAAATGCTGCAGGTATTTCTTGGCACCGGCCCCGGAAAACCAGAGTTCCCCCATGTGACTGACATCAAACAATCCCGCTGCATTCCGCACAGCATCGTGCTCGGCGCGCAATCCCGAGTATTGAACGGGCATTTCGAATCCAGCAAAAGGAACCATCCTCGCGCCAGCGGCTACATGCACATCATAAAGTGGGGTCTTGGCCAAGGCCTCAATGACATTCTCCATGCTCCAAAAGTAGGGGCAGTGAAGGCTGGACTTTTCCAATCCAATGCCGATTTATGAGCCGCTTTGTTCGCGCTTGGCGATCTTGTGCCTGTGAACAGAACCGTCATCATAGCCGACCGCGCCATGACCGCCATGGAACGCATCGTCCATCACCTCCAAGGCACATCGCTCATTGGCGCCGAAAGGTCAAAGGACGAAATCCTATCTGTGATCCGCTCCTTGGGCCGCAACGCCGCCCCGAATGGATCACGGAAGGCCAAGTTCGATGCGAAATTTGGTGACGTTCGAAGTGTGCTGGCACACAACCACCGCATTTACTATCTCGTGGAGGATACCCGCATTGTCATTCTGGACGTGATCCTGGACGCGGAGATTCACTCGGTAGAATCGGCATAATCTCGGTGCTCGCTTCTGGGCCAAGGTGAAGCAAGAGGTCCAAAATCCCCAAGGATTCGAAGGGAATGCTCTGCTGCCTGTCTTGCCACACATGCGACCAATGGCAGCTTCGGTCTGCTTCAAAAGACGCCTTCAAGGACGGCACATCCACAGCCTCTGTCGCAGGGTATTCCATTGCAGTGACATCCTTTGGAGCAGAGATTCCGAGCCATGAAGAGGCCCAGCTTATCGTGGCCCGGTTCCAACCGCCGAGGGTCCCGGGACCGTCCTCAAACAACCCCCTCAGCTCGTCTGCCATTTCCTCAAAAAAAGGCGCCCTTCCATAAGCCGTTTTGACCGCTTGCCAGGACTTGCGATCGTGATCCCCGCACATGCGGTTGGTCTCGTCTTGGGCGCGGGGACGGCCACCCCGCCTTTCTACGGGAATGCTGATGTCCATCGGTCCGGTCGACTGCATCAAGGTGTACCGGTTGCGAAAAGTCCGCTTGGGATAGTGTTCCAAACCATCCAATCTCACTTGCCCTGTCGCGGCCAAGCTCCACCAAGGGATGGGCGGAAAAGGGCAGAGGGGGAGGCGGTAAACCTTTAGCGTCACTTCACCGACTTGAACATGCGGTCCCAGCGGATGCCAGAAGTGCCATGCTGCTCATCGTTCATCTTGCTAAACCAAGTAAACGAAGCCTTACCGACTACATGGTCTTCTGGAACAAATCCCCAATAGCGGCTGTCTGCCGATGAATGTCGGTTGTCCCCCATCAGCCAGAAGTAGCCTTGGGCAAAGGTGTATGAAGTGGCAGGGACGCCGTCGACCAGCATTTCTCCGTTGCGCTCTTCCAAGGTATGTCCTTCATAGGCAGTGATGGCGCGCCTGTAGAGCGCAACGTTGCGCGGAGTAAGCTCCACAGTCTCACCTGCTTCAGGAAGGTGAATGGGGCCATAATTGTCGAGTTCCCAAGTCGCAAAGTCGAACTTGTTGGTGTTGGGATACATGTCCAAGGTGCCACGACGAGAGGAAGAGTCAAAGATTTCAATCTCTGCCACCATGTTTTGGGACTCTAGCAGAGCAGCCTCATCCTCGCGAAGGGCCATGAAGTAAGTGCCCCCACCACCTTTGCCTTGGATGTCGATGTCGGTGAGGCCAAGGCGGTCTCGAATGATGCGCAAGTCGGCTTCGCGCTTGAGGCGGACGAGGTAGTTGAATTGCAACCCCGGTGGGCTTTCGACCTCCTGTCCATCGATGATCAACTTGCGGTCCACAATGGCCAAGTCTTCGCCGGGCAAGCCGACACAGCGCTTGACGTAATGTTCCTTTTTGTCGACTGGACGCGGCTTGATTCCGTGGGTACGGGCCCAATCCTTGCGTGCCATTTCGTTGAAACGGCTCCGGTCCGCCTCGTAGGCCACCGGATCTCCTCCTGCAAAACCCAGGGCACGCTGTCGGATCAAAGCATGGTAATCATGGCCCGACAAATAAGCGTCCACAATGACGGAGTCACCGTTGGGAAAGTTGAATACAACAGCATCATAACGGTCCACTGAGCCAAAGCCTGGGAGGCGCTGATAGGGCAGCTTCACCCACTCCAAATAACTGTTTCTAAGGGCCGTTCCTGGAATCGCATTGTGCACAAAAGGCAGTGAAAGCGGGGTCTCAGGCAACTTGGCACCATAGCTCATCTTGCTCACCACGAGGTAGTCTCCAACGAGCATGCTGTCCTCCATGGATGCCGTAGGTATGGTAAACGCCTCGAAGACGTAACCTCGGATCAAAGACGCGACCACTGTAGCCCACAAGATGGCCTCTGACCATTCGCGCCTCCAGGTCTTCTTGACGTTGGTCCAATCGCGTGGACCGACAAAAGCAGCACCGTCTGCAAAAGACAGCCAGGGCAATGCGACCCAAGGCAGCGCCCCAAAGAACCACTGCAGGGGGGTGGAGCGCTTTCCGAAAGCGATGCCCAGCTCCACATGGAGTATCGTGGCCATCAGAAGGTTCGGTCCAGGAAACAGCAGGGGGAGCATCCATTGCTTGGGCCTGTTGAGCATGTTCAACAAAACCCAGTAATTGAGTCCGGGAACATATCCATGCCATGAAGTCAAACCCGCGCGAGCGAACAACCTCGGCAACGTGACCATGTGAAACAATGGAAGGGCGAGAAGCAGAATCAGAGGGAGGCTCATGGGACTGGAAAGAACGCTAAAGACAGGCTGCAATATCAACCCCAAACGTCGTTCATACCGAATATCTTATTGCAAGGGGCACTGCGATGGGCCAACCACTCGGCCGCCTCCATGGCACCCTGCGCAAAGCCTCGCCTGTTGTGTGCACTGTGCACCAGACAAATGCTGTCAATCTCACTGCGGAATTCTACCTGATGGGTGCCGGGCACACCCGCCAAACGCTGCGCGGTTACATCCACATCTTCCCATCCCATTTCGTGGAGATCGTCTGCCACCGCGAGTGCTGTACCACTTGGGGCATCCACCTTTCCGGTGTGGTGCACTTCATGAACCGACGGCCCGAATTCCGTGTGACCCTGCATCTCCTCAGCAACGGACTTGAGCGCCTTCCGAAAGAGGTAGACCCCTTTCGAGAAATTCGGAGCCCACACCAACGGGTGTTGTGCCCGAACAGTAGCGGCCTCCACTTCTGGACGGAATTCCGCCCAGCCTGTGGTTCCACTCACCAAAGGGATGCCCCGTTCTCGGCACGCGGCCATCACCGAAACCACACTCGTTGGTGCCGTGAATTCAACCGCCACATCAGCTTTGGGCCAAGAATCCAACCCCACATCCGCGCGGTCCATGACCCCCACAACTTCATGCCCCCGGGACAGTGCTGCGGCTTGCACCGCGGTGCCCATGCGCCCTCGGCCTATGATCAAGACCCGGAGCTTATCGCTGACATTGGAATTCATCGGACACTAGAAGTTCTGCGGGGTACAATCGTATGTGACAGCTTCAGTCCAACGGTTGGGCCAGCGCCAGGCACCCATCCCAAATCTTCGCTGACATCAAAGCCCAATAAGTGGGCGTCCACATGGGCATCCACCACTTGTGCACCCCAAATCAGGACGAACATCAGGATCGATTGCTCAAAATTGGACCTGTGAAAATCCCGCAAATCCCGAACCGTCTGGGTGTCAAATTCTGTGGCGTACAAGGTGGTGGGATCGTCATCGGTCAAGGCCAGATAACCGTCTCGGTAACCGCGGTACAAACCACCCTCGGTTTGAATGAAATATCCTGCAGCTCCCAATCCTCCGTAGACCAGAGGAACCTTCCACCATTTCTTGTTGTCCAACTGCCCCCATCCTGGAACCACTGCACTGTGCCAAGTGGTGCGGCCAATGCGGTACTCACGTTCCAACTGATTTTCTTCTACCTGTGCGCGACCCGTCAGGGCACACAACCCCAACATGCACAGCACTAAACCACGGGCGCCTCCCATCAACGGGCTCCCAATTCGTCCAGCAAATGCTGCAGGTCGTCTGCATTTTGGAAGTACAACTCCACGCGACCGGCACCGTCTTCCCGGGCTTTTACATCCAAGGTTCGGCCCGCAAAACGGCTCCTCAAGTGGGCCCGCATGGTTTGCATCTGAAGGCTCAATGCAGCGCCTTTGACCGTCTTCTTGGAGGGCTTTCTGCCCAGCATCTCACTGGCCTCACGCTCTGTCTGGCGGACGTTGAGTCCTTTACCAATGATGCGCTGGTACAGTGACTTTTGGTTCTTGGTTTCTTGTAAGCCGGCCAGCACTCGTGCATGGCCAAAGCTCAAGTGACCCGCTGCTACAGATTGCTGCACCATGGCAGGCAACCCCAGCAACCTGATGTAATTGCTAATCGTAGAGCGCTGCTTGCCCACACGTGAAGCCAACTCTTCTTGGGTGAGGGAACATTCCTCCATCAAGCGGCGAAAGCTGATGGCCACCTCAATGGCGTCGAGGTCTTCCCGCTGGATGTTTTCGACCAATGCCATCTCGAGCATCTCTTGGTCGTTGGCCTCTCGAACATAGGCCGGCACATGGTCCAGGCCTGCCAGTTGTGAAGCACGGAAACGACGTTCACCCGAGATGAGCTGGTACTTCGCTGCACTGAGGCGGCGAACAGTCAGGGGCTGAATGATGCCCAACGTATTGATGCTCTCTGCCAATTCATTGAGCGCAAAGGGCTCAAAGGTTCGGCGGGGCTGATCTGGGTTGGCCTCTATGGCCGAGATCGGCAACAAGGCCACCTTGCCAGCCATGTCCACAGCAGGTGCACCCGTTTGCTTCGCTTCAACCGCGTCTGCTACAGGCAATGTCCCTGATTGATCGGCCTGCTGGGCTTGCAGGAGCGCACCCAAGCCCCTTCCCAGCGCCGGCTTCTTTGACTTCTTGGCCATGCCCTCTACAGATCAATTGAGGCCAACAGGCGTATCGCCTGGTTCAGCTGCCGTCATACCGGCATCCTCGTCCAAGAATTTCTCGGCATTGGGGAGCTTGGTGAGGTCGTTCTTTTGGAGAATCTCCCTCGCCAAATTGAGGTAGTTGATGGCCCCTTTGCAAGAAGCATCATGCATGACAATGGTTTCACCGTGGCTTGGCGCTTCACCCAATCGGGTATTGCGGTGAATCAAGGTGTCAAACACCATCTCACGGAAATGCATCCGAACCTCTTCCACCACTTGATTGGACAGGCGCAAACGCGTGTCATACATGGTCAACAAAATGCCCTCAATGTTGAGGTTTTCGTTGAGTCCTCCTTGAACAATCTTTACGGTGTTGAGCAGCTTACCCAGACCTTCTAAGGCGAAGTATTCGCACTGCACCGGAATGACCACTGAATCTGCCGCAGACAATGCATTCAGCGTGATCAAGCCCAAAGAAGGGGAGCAATCGATCAAAATGAAATCGAAGTCATCCTTTAATGGCTCGAGAGCTTTGCGCAGGCGGTGCTCGCGTTCGGGTTCATTGATCAGCTCAATCTCAGCCCCGACGAGGTCGATGTGAGAGGGCAAAAGCCACAGATTGGGGTTGCCCGTTTCCAAAATTGCGGTGCGCGCTTCTGTACCGTTGATGAGACATTGGTAAGTGCCGTTGTCCACCGCCTTTGGATCTACGCCAACGCCTGAGCTGGAATTGGCCTGAGGGTCCGCATCCACGAGCAACGTCTTGTACTCAAGCGCACCGAGGCTTGCACCGAGGTTAATGGCGGTGGTGGTTTTTCCCACACCACCTTTTTGGTTCGCTATGGCGATAATCTTGCCCATTGTCAATTCACTGTTTCAAGCACTGCCCCAATGCAGGACAAATGCAGTTCATCCCCCGCATCCCGAACGGTGCTGAGGGTCACCTCCCAATCGCTGGCGATGGAAGGGAAAATATCATAATGCGTGCCCACCATCCGATGGCAGCGCAGCACGTTCGATGCCGCTGGCACGTGTTCATACCCCATGGTGAACGCACCTTCGATGGAAAGTAGTGCCCATTTGGACACGGCATCATTGCTCAAGACCAGTTGCACATCTGATACAGGTCCATTTAGGCCTGAAGACCTCAAAACAGGAGCAGGGGCAGGGCCCTCAAAAGAACCGTCGGTAGCCCAATCAAAAGGCGAAATAAACGCATCAGAGACAACACGCCATTCGCCTGAAACCAATTGAAAACAGCTATGTCCGGGGTAGTTCAGCTCCATGGCGGTGAATCTCAAAGATAGCCGCGACCGGAGCCTGAAAAGCCATAGAATTATCCACACGAAACCCCACCGCAATGAGGAATCAGGTGCTTACAAATCCTCGAAGCGCACGTCGCCACTGTCCTCCTGATGGTCAGGATTCCTTGCTGGCCCATTGGGTTCGCCCGACTGAAAACCATCGGTACCCTGCAGCTCACCAATCTTTTCGAGGGAATCGCGAAGTCCATCGTGGAACTTCTCGAAGTCCTCCTTGTACAGAAACAACTTGTGCTTGCTGTAACTCACCTCACCTGATGCATTCGTCTGACGCTTGCTTTCGGTGATGGTCAGATAAAGATCCTTGGCACGGGTAGCCCTGATGTCAAAGAAATAAGTCCGCTTACCAGCCTTGACAGCAATGGTGTGAACGTCCTCTTCTCGACGGTCATTCCGACCCCAGTTCGATTGGTTGCTATCGCCTTCCATAATTCCGATTTGGATGCGAAAAGGTAAGCAGAATCAAATACGACCTTACCTGACCAATTGAATTTGACCGGAATAGGTGAATGGAATGCGCAATTGGTCTTCCAAATACACATCGTACATGTAAATCCCATCAGGCGCATAATGCTCGCCCTGCTTTACGTTCCCCATCCATCCTGTCTCCGCATCGGTGGTCTCAAAGACCACTTCGCCCCACCGGTTGTACACCTTGCATTGGTAGGCCGCTAGACCAGTCGCCGTGGGCATCCAGACATCGTTGACGCCGTCGTTGTTGGGCGTAAAGGAATTGGGGGCATAGAACAAAGTGCCATTGACCCCGACTTCACCCTGGGCGGTTGACGTACATCCGAAACTGTTGATCACCGTTTGGGTCACATCGAATACGCCAGCTCCTTGGAAGATGTATGTCCCACTGGGTGAAGTCGAAGAGCCGCCATCTCCAAAATTGTAGTAGTGCTGAAGAGCACCTTCGCTCAGGTCCTCTACTTGAACCACCGGTTCCAGAATGTCCACCAAAGATGGCTCGATGGAGAAACCCGCCGTCGGCACGGGGTACACCTCTACAAATGCCGTTTGCGTCACCGCCAAGTCTTGCACACAGTACCCCCCCGTGCTCATTTCCAAAGTGACCGTGTAACTGCCGGGAAGCTCATATACATGGCTAGGGAAGGGAGCGTTCGAAGTGTTCCCATCTCCAAAATTCCACAGGTAAGACGCAGAGGTTTCGGTTTCTGAGAAGTTTTCGAAGCTCACAGGAAGCGGAGGACAACCACTCACAGGCCCTCCGTCAAAGGCCACTGAAGGATCAAACAACACCTCAACCTCCGTTTCAAAATCTCGTTCACAACCCTCTGCTGTCACGACAACCTCCACGGTGTATGCACCAGGCGCCGGAAAAGAAACCCCTTGGAGCATGGGACCTGCTTCCATGGCACTGCTCCCAGGGGCATAGTTCCAAGCATAAGTGGCGCCTGGATCTGTGACACCAATGGCCTCAAAATTGAAACTATGCTCTTGAAAACACTCCGGCTCTTGGGGCTCTATGAAGGGCTCCAACAGCCAGGCCACATCAAACAAGGCCACATCGGTATCGGGACAGTGAAAATCACCTTCGGCAATCAGTTCCACCTCATAGGTCCCGGGGCCGTCGTACGTCCATGTAGGGAAAGCGTCGAATGAAACATCGGTGTTTCCGGGCTCACCAAATTGCCAGGTATAGCCCACGGCATTGGTGCTGTTGTTGTCAAACGAGAGGGAGAATCCAGTGCAGAAATCTTCCTGAGGAGCAATGGCAGCTTGGGGCGCAGCTGGAGGCGTCCAATCCAACGTGCCCGAACCCACGCAACCGTTCTGAACCACCGTCAATACAGCCTCCACGTCTTCGGGCGAAGGGAAACCAATGCCCGCTGGAGCGGCCAAGTCCGAGATTGCACTTGAAGCTTGTCCTCCAAAGTCCCACTGAAAGGTCGCGTCGGGGTAGGGGGTTTCCGTACCAAAGTCATAGAGCGGCGTGCCCGAGGGACAATCAAAACCTGTGATGACCAATTCAGGCTCGACAGGTTCGAAGACCTCATACACCGAAAACGAAGTGTCCGCGCAGGGCCACCCAGGATTGGCCACAAGCATCACGTCATACACGCCAGGCTCAGGAAAGGTGTAGGAAGGTGATTCTAAGTTCGAAGTGTCCGAAGCGATTCCAGGAACCCCGAAGTCCCAAAGAAAGAACGTGGCATTGATGCTGAATTGCTGAAACTCAATGGTCTCTCCGATGCACAATTGATCACCGGTTTGATTGGCCACCAAGGAGGCAATGTTGGGGTCGCACACCGTGACGTTGAATTGGAAATCTCGGTTGGATGTGCTCAACAAAACCCCATCCCGCCATTCTTCCACGCAGATCCCAATCACGTATTGACCTGCCGCGTTGGGCATGCCCGTGATAAATCCAGTCACCGGATCGATGGTCAAGGCCGGATCTCCATCCAAAGGCACTGTGGCAGAATAACCCGGCGCCCAATTCACAGGGGTGTAAGGAGGACCGTTCGGCGGGTTTGGGGCCGGAGCGTTGGGAGAACCCCCAAACATGGGAGAACAGAAGGTGTAGGCCAAACTGTCTCCATCCAAATCCGTGGCGCTGTGATCGAAGAAGAAGTCAAACCCCGCACACAGTGCTACAGGGGGCAGGCTGTTAAACACCGGACTGCTGTTGGGGTCTTCTGTGAAGTCGGTCCCCGGAATCTGGGTGGTGAACGTGGCACCCGCGTCGTCGGGATTGTTCAAATTCACAATCGAAGGGTTCCGACAACAGCGTTGGTAACTCAAAGTGAATCCGCTGGGCGAATCCCCAATAAACGCGACTTGCTCATACACCGCTTGCTCCACGCACACTGAAGGAGGAGGGGTTCCGCAAGGATTCTCCAGAGCAACGGGCACCTCACTCACATTCTGAAAGGAAAGGGGAATGTTCAGGATGTCAACCAAAAAACCGTTTCCATCAAAGATGCCCACCGAGGCAGCATCGTCAAAGCCGGTTCCATTCTGGTTTGCAGGACCACAATCGCGGTACACCACAAGGCGCACCCTGTAATTTCCCTGCCCCAAATCTTCATAGCTGATTTCTCCACCTACAATGTGCGTCGCATGAGCATCGCCTGCATTGAGCAAGAGCAGACCTATGGTCAGTAGAAAAGGGAGAACGAGGCTGCGCATTGTTCGAATGTCAATGTAACCATCGGAGGCCACTAAGGTTGCGTGATATCGAATATTTCCGGCCGTGTCGGAGCTTCAAGTTCATGCCCGACATTTGCAACCGACGCCTGAACGGCGATCACGACTTACATGACAGATACGCACGAGTCCAACGATTCGTTGGAGCAACAAGATGCGTCCCAGCCCATTGAGGGCAACCAAGAAGCCAAGGCGCCGGATGCGCCGACCGGGGACGCGAATGAAGAATCACCGGAGGAAGGCGCCTCCGAAGAACCCAAAAAAGTTCCTTTCAGGGAGTTGCCTTTGTGCGATGCAGTCCAAGACGGTCTGGACGCCATGGGATTCGAAATGGCCACCCCCATTCAGTCGCTGGCCATTCCCCCGACCACAGAGGGGAAAGATGTCATTGGCATCGCGCAAACGGGAACCGGCAAGACGGCGGCCTTTTTGCTGCCTACCATGCACAACATATACGAGTCGGGAGGAGGGGACCACATCAAGTGTCTCATCATCACGCCCACCCGGGAGTTGGCACTGCAAATTGACCAAGCGTGCGAAGGGTTCGGATATTTCTCAGGCACATCCAGCGTCGCCATCTATGGCGGCGGAAGCGGAAGTGACTTTGACCGCGAGAAAAACGCCCTTACAACAGGCGTAGACATCGCCATTGTGACGCCTGGTCGCATGTTGAGCCACATGAATTTGGGCTATGTCGACCTGTCCAAAATTGATGTGCTCATCCTGGACGAAGCCGACCGCATGCTGGACATGGGCTTCCTCGGCGACATCAACCGCATCACGGAACACTGCAACCCAGACAGGCAAACCTTGCTGTACAGCGCGACCATGCCTGAGCGCATCAACAAGCTGGCCACCACCATGCTCAAGGACCCTGTTACGGTGCAGATTGCCCTTTCACGTCCTGCCGAAAAGGTCATGCAAGTGGCGTACCCTGTGCACGACGATCAGAAGCCCAAACTCCTGGTCAGCTTGCTCAAAGACCGTGGTCTGGAATCCGTTATTGTCTTTTCGAGTCGGAAACGGTCAATCTCGATCATCGCCCGCTCTTTGTCCAAAGCTGGATTGAACGTGGGTTCCATCAGTTCCGACTTAGACCAGAAGGACCGAGAAGACGTGATGCGCCGATTCCGGAACCGCAAAGTCCATGTGCTGGTGGCCACCGATGTTGTCAGCCGTGGAATCGACATTGACAACATCGAGATGGTCATCAACTATGATGTACCACCCAACGAGGAGGACTATGTGCACCGCATTGGCCGGACAGCCCGTGCTGGTAGAGGAGGGATTGGCATCACCCTGATTACCCCAGGAGAGATGCGCAACTTCTCCAAAATCGAGAAGCTCATTCAGATGGAGGTTCGCAAAGAACCCTTGCCTAAAGAACTTGGAGAAGGACCTGCATATGACCCCAACGCTCCTTCACACCGCGGTGGACGCAGTGGTGGAGGTGGTGGCCGCCACGGAGGCGGAAGGGGAGGAAACCGCCATGGCGGAGGACGCTCCGGTGGGGGCCGTGGACGAGATGGCCGCAAAGGAGGTGGCGGGGGCAGACCCGAAGGCAACCGAAGCGAAGGCCGAGGTGGCCAAGGTTCCGAAGGCGGAAACCGGAACAAGGGCCGCAATGGGAAGAGGCGAAGTGGCGGCGGCGGTCAAGGCAGCGGCCAAAATTCAGGAGGAGGCCAAAATGGAGGCGGTGGTCCATCGGGAAATCCCAGTTGAGCCATGGAATCTCCCCTGAACAAGGATGACGCTTTTAAAGAAAAGCTGAGCCCCGAAGCCTACCGGGTTTTGAGGCAAAATGGAACAGAGCGGCCCTTTTCAAGTGGCTTAAACCAAGAAAGCCGTTCAGGCACCTACCATTGTGCGGCCTGCGACACAGCCTTGTTCGCCCATACAGCCAAGTTTGATGCTGGCTGTGGATGGCCCAGTTTTGATCAGGAAATCGACAGCGAAAAAATTCAGCGCATCACAGACACCAGCCATGGCATGGTTCGCGTTGAAATCCGCTGCAAAGAATGCGATTCTCATTTGGGACACGTGTTTCCGGATGGCCCCACAGAGACGGGGACCCGCCATTGTGTGAATGGCGTATCGCTGTCATTCAAGCCCGATTCATTTGAAGCCCCTCCATCATCGTAGATGGCGTCATGGATCCGCAACTGTTCCCTCTTTGGCATCTCACAAACCCGAGACAAGAAAAGGGGCAATAAAACAGGGCCTCTTGGTTCTAGTTGGACCGAGACCCCTCTCCAATTTCACCTATTGGATACCGGCGTTTTTTAGATGTTCGCGCTTCTATTCGCTCGCGCATCACCCGTTTGAACTTCATCCGGGCTTCCAAGCACCTCATGGCAAAGTCAGGGTCAAACTCATCGGCAAGAACACGGAGAAGGGTTGCCCGCTGGCTTGTCTGCTCTAATTCAACCGCCAGAAGCGCTTCCAAAGCAACGTTGAACTCAGCCCTTGTTTCAAACGAGGCATCCTTCAGCTCCATTCGAAGTCTGCGTTGTTTCATCTCTCTTTCAACCTCCATGGGTGCTATCTCATTGAAAGTGATGCGAAACCGCTCTGCCTCCTTCTCATCCATATTCAATTCCTCAGTGATGAACACCAATGCCATGCTTTGCATGCGCACCCTCGATGCAGAATCAAGCTGCTGATTGGGGTGTTCAGACAATAAGATTTTACTCTGGGGTCTGTTTGACTGCGCAGTGACGGGCGCAAACCATGCTACAAAGAGCAAGGCCATGATGCCCATCGAGGGGGAGTGTCTGTTTTGAGTTCTCATCTTTTCCACATTCATTTTAGGTCTATGTCGACGTGCTACCATTCCGCATCAAGGTCAGAAAAGAGGCCTTCATCCTCAACCAACAGGTCGGACAATTGACTGGCCTCCTCATCTGTGAGCGCCTCCAACTGACAGAGGAAAGTCTGGCAAGAATCGGTCGAAGCGTCAAACAGCATGGACCCTACGATGCCAATCAAAGCTGCTGCGGCCGCAGCCAACCTCCACCCTGAAATCCTCCGCGAATCTCGGCCTTGGTTCATGCCAAGCTGAACAGCTTCCCAAGCCGCATCAATTTGCTCGGGCTGACAACGAAAGCCGTCGTCTTGGATCGTCTGCTGATGGAAGTGCATCGTAGTATAAACGTCTTGTATGCCGCACGGTTTAATGACCGGTGATCATCTCAGCGGCTTGCTCTTGAATGAGGGATTCAATCTTCTTGCGGGCATGGTGATAGGATGCCTTCAAAGCCCCCTCGGATTTTCCGGTCTCTTTGGCCAATTCTGCATAGGGCCGTGCTTCGAAGTAACGGGCTTGAAACACCCATCGCTGTCGGGGCGGTAACGTGGAAATGGCTGCGTGTAAACGGGCCAAAATCACATCCCCATCAAAATCGGGTGCAGACAAAACCTGGGCTGTGCGTTCTTCCAAAAGAACATCCAAAGGGGCCATTCTCCTGATGTTTCTTTTGCGGGCGGCATCCACGGAAGCATTGCGCGTAATTCTGAGCAACCATGCCACCCGCTGAGGGTCATTCCCATCAAAAGAAGACCACGCCTTCCACGCTTTAATGAACACCTGTTGGGCCACGTCCTCGGCATCCTCCAACACCAGCAACATTCTTCTGGATTGAGAGAGGACCAAAGCATAATGCTGCCTCATCCAAGACTCAAATTCCAAAAGATCGGTTCGGTCGTCCAAATGAGGAGAAGTTGAATGGCGCACTTACACCAAGAACGCGGTCAAACTGAAAGGTTTAACCGAATGCCGATCGAATCACCTCAGAGCTCTCAGCGAATACCCCCGGAGAAGCTGCCAAGACTTCCTTGCCCGACAGCAGAAAACCCGGTTCGGATTGACCGGAAAAACCAGAGATTTCCCCACCTGCCTCCGAGACCAAAATCAAGCCGGCTGCGATGTCCCACGGCTGGAGGCTGTATTCAAAAAACACATCGAACCGGCCACAGGCCACGTAAGCCAAATCAATGGCCGCAGACCCCATTCTGCGCAAGCCCCGCGTTCCTTTGGCAAAAGCCGTGAGCGCCTTCAAGTAATCCGGCATGCGCGCAAAATCCCAGTGGGGGATTCCTGTGGAGATGAGGGCGTCTGCAAGTTGTTTTCTTGGACCGCATTGTATGGGATCTCCATTCAAGTATGCACCACCGCCTTTGCTGGCCGTGAAACATTCGTCTCGATTGGGGTCAAATACAATGCCCAAAATGGGGGTGTCCCCATCTACCAAAGCGACCGAAACGCAAAACACAGGCAGCCCATGAATCAGGTTTGTCGTTCCATCCAATGGGTCGATGACCCAACGAAAACGCGTTCCTTCTGAAGCGCCTGCAGTGCCTTCCTCTGCCAGAAACCCCGCCTCTGGAAAGACCCTAGAAAGCCCACTTACCAAACGGGCTTCTGCCGTCTTGTCCACATGGCTTACCAATGAGTTCAGCCCTTTCGTCTCGATTTGAGCAGGGTTGACCCGCTGGTCGAGCAAATACATGCCAACAGGACGAACCACCTGCTCTGCGGCAGCCAAAACGCTCAGAAGTTGTGATGATTCCATGCTTTAACGGCCCAGAAGTCGCAACAGCGTTTTCTTGTTTACCAGGAGCAGCAGCGTCAAACCCGATACAAAGGTCAATGAGGCAATCAACTCCGCTTGGGTCATGACCATCCCCAAAAACTCCATGGGCGCATTGACTCGGATTTTCTCAATCCAGAAACGCTCCGCACCATTGAACATCAGGTATACAGAAAATATGGTTCCCGGCACCTTCCAGCGTTTCCGCATGGCCCACAAGAAAGCAAAAATGACGACCGCCATCACCGTCTCATAGAACGAGGTGGGGTAGACCCCTGGAGAGAGGTAGGTTCCAAACCCTTCAAAAATTGGCCAAGGATCGGCCTCAGTGATCAACTTCCCCGTGTATCCGGCAGGACGTGGCCCAAACACGGCATTGACATTGTTTGGAAACTGGTAACTCCACATCCAATCAGGGGCCCAAGAAAGCCAGTTGGGTTTGGGGTTGGTGTTGGGAATGCCCCAATCGCCATCTCCACTGATTTGACATCCAATGCGGCCTATTCCGTAGGCGAGCATCAAGCCCGGTGCAGTAGCATCGGCAAGGTTCAAAAATGGAATGCCATGCCGTTTGGCATAAATCGCAACTGACAAGCCGCCTACAATCAACCCTCCATAAATGGTCAGCCCACCCAAGAAACCTTGCAATGAAGGCGCCGTGAAAAAGGCCACCATCTCTTCAGGGTATTCGAGCAAGTGGAAAAACTTGGCACCCACGACACCTCCGACTGCGGCATACAGCGTGATGTTGCCCGTGCGTTCCCAAGGGTGCACCTTGACCATTTCTTTGCGGGGTGTTTCCAGGCGTTGAGCCATGTCCTCGCGGTACCGCAAATAGCCCAACAACACCGCGCCAGCTACCCCCATCAAAGGATAACCATCCCCACTGAACAGATGCTGCTGTGGAGGTCCGCCTGCACTGAAGAGGGCAGAGGCATTCCACAACAGCCACGTCACTTTCCATCCCAACAACAGCCCCAAAAAAGCGCTGGAACCCCAAGCCAATGGCCCCGCGACCTTGCCAACCCATTGCTCACGCTCGGTGGCTTGAAGCTCCCCTTCGAGCTCCCGCCTTTTCAAATCGCTTTTGAGCAGGCTTCCTCCTGCGACAAAAGCCAAAGCGACCATCAACCCAAAAGAATTGACCAGTTTGAAAGCGGGGATATCCCATCCAAAAAGGTCCAACAGCAAAAAATAAAGATTGGGATACACAATGCGAATTTGAAGGTCAAGGTAGCCACTCCGACACCTGACCTTGCACACGTCCTTGGGACATTGCCCCCAATGCCACAGGAACAATGTTTCCGGGCTGCACATCGGCCAGTCCGCTTACAGACACACGGACGTATTCGGGTGTATAACCCAACCGGCGCCCCTGTTCGTCCTCTTCGCCTTCGAGAAGGACAGGACGAACCAAACCTTCGAACTTGGCCGCATGGGCCCACTGCTTTTTAAGGCTCATTTGACGCAGCACCTTGTTGCGCGCCTTCCGCACAGGGACGGGCACCACGTCTTCGATGCGGAGAGCAGTCGTTTTGGGACGTTCACTGTAAGTGAACACATGGAAGTAGGCTGCAGGCAAATCAGCCAAGAAAGAAGCGGTCTCTTGAAACTCAGCTTCTCCTTCACCCGGAAAACCCACAATCACATCAATGCCAATGGCAGCATCGGGCATGCGCGCCACGATGTGGTTCACGCGCTCCCGATACAAGTCGGTGCGGTATCTGCGGCGCATGGCAGACAAAATCTTATCGCTGCCACTCTGCAGCGGTATGTGGAAGTGGGGTTGGAATTTCGCCGAGTCTGCCACAAAATCAATCAAAGCCTCTGAGAGCAGATTCGGCTCGATGGAACTGATTCGAAAACGCTCAATGCCCTTCAACAAAGGATCGGATTCCAAGGCTTGACACAACGACAAAAGGTCTTCGCCTTGGGCCTTGCCAAAATCACCAATGTTGACCCCGGTGAGCACGATCTCTCGGGCACCTTCATCCGCTGCTTTGCGCGCTTCAACGAGCGTGGATTCAATGTCTGCACTTCGGGACCGACCACGGGCCAGCGGAATGGTGCAGAATGCACAGAAATAATCACAACCGTCTTGAACCTTCAAAAAACTGCGGGTTCTGTCTCCTGAACTTACCGCGGGATGAAAAGAAGTGACGTCCCGGATCTCGCCACGGTGCACCACACCACGTCCCCGCAGTTTCGCCTCTGCGCTCAACGTCTGGCGTTGTTCAATGTACCCCGCCAAATTGAACTTCTCCTGAGCACCAAGCACCAAATCCACCCCTTCAATTTCCGAAATCTCTTCAGGTTTAAGCTGGGCATAGCATCCGATCACAACCACAGTTGATTCCGGATTCGACGCCTTGGCTCTGCGCACGATGTTTCGACATTTGGCATCTGCATGGTCGGTCACGCTGCAAGTGTTGACGACCACCACATCAGCTCCTTCTTCTGTGCTCACCCGTGCGTAACCCGCCTCCAACAAACCATTGGCCAGGGCGCTGCTTTCCGAAAAATTCAGCTTACACCCCAAAGTCTCAAATGCCACGCGGCCCTGATTTGCCATTTCACAAAATTACGGGCAACTAAAAGACCTCTTGGGCTGTTGCCTTTGAGAAATTCACGCAAGTTCTGTCTCCACGTATCTTGCGACCCTGCAAACCACCAAGGATGAACCAAACCAGCCTTTCTTTTTTGTCCGCATTGCTACTGAGCAGTGCTTTTCTGTCTGCCCAGACCTTCAACCTCAACACTGAACTCCTCAACGGCTCGTACAACAGCGGGGGCCCCATTGGGTTCATCGATGTCGACAATGATGGATTGGATGACATTGTCATTTTCGATCAAGGAGAAGACGTCAACATTCTGTACCAAACCAGCACAGGGTTCAACCCCATCCATTATGGAGAGGTGAGCAGCAGCAACCAATGGGGCGCTTGCATCGGTGACATCGACAACGACGGCATCAAAGACATCTTCGCTGGCGGAAGCTATGATGGTGTGCACCTGATGCGCATCGGATCTGGGGGCAATTTCCAGATGGACGAGCTTGACAACGGCCAAATGTTCATGCAGGCTTGCAACATGGCTGACTTGGACAACGATGGCGTCCTCGACGCTTTCGGATGCCACGACGACGCCCTGAGCCGGATGTGGAAAGGAGAAGCGGGAGGCGTTCCCACAAACGACCAAATGCTGATTCCATTGACGGATTACGATTTCAGCAGTTACCCCGATACCGACCACAGCGGAAACTATGGCACTGTATTCTCTGACTTTGACAGCGATGGTGATGTGGACTTGTTTATCGCCAAGTGCCGCCAGTTTGTGAGCGACCCTAACGACCCACGCCGGATCAACCAATTGTGGGTAAACGACGGCCAAGGAGGTTGGACAGAAGAAGCCCTTGAGCGCGGCCTCGTGTTCTATGAGCAAAGCTGGACAGCTGACTTTGGTGACATCGACAACGATGGAGACATGGACATCGCAGTGACCAACCACAGCACTTCAATGTTCCTCCTCGAGAACGATGGCAACGGATACTTTACCGACATCACCGAAGGAAGCGGGATGGACGTGAGCGGCTTCTTCTTGCAGAGCAAGTTTGAAGATTTTGACAACGACGGTTTCTTGGATTTCATCACCTCGGGCGACAACAGCTCCAACTACTACTTCAAGGGCAACGGAGATGGCACCTTTGAACCATTGGACTGGCCATTTTCATGGAACGATGCCATGCTCAGCTTTGCAACCGGCGACTTCGGAAAGGATGGTCAAATGGACCTCATTGCCAGCCACGGCAGCGTTTATGTCAGTCCTGACAACAACAACCCAGACCAGCTTTACATCAACGAAGGCAACGACAACCACTGGGTGAGCTTTGACCTCCAAGGCATCATCTCCAACAGCGACGCCGTTGGAGCTCAAGTGGCCATATACGGCCCTTGGGGAACGCAGCTGCGGGACGTCCGGTCCGGTGAGAGCTATGGCATCACCTGCACCAGCCACCCGCACTTTGGTCTCGGAACGGCAGACTACATCGACAGTGCCGTGGTTCATTTCCCCAGCGGTTTTACCGTGACCTTGGAGGACCCCGCCATCGACACCTACCACAACGTACTCGAAGCCCCATGCCAAGTAGGGGCCTTTGATCTCGCCCTCGAAGGTGCCGCAGTTTTGTGCCCTGGAGAAAGTGCAACCATCACCGCTCCCGGTGGATTCACCAGTTATGACTGGAGCAATGGTTCCGACGGTGAAACCCTCACTGTAGGAGAGACCGGCAACTACACGGTTTTGGTCTATGACAGCGAAGGGTGCGCGGGCATTTCCAATCCCATTTCCATCGAGGTGTACCAACCCGAGGTTCCCTCTATTTCCATTGACGGTGACGTGAAGCTTTGCGATGGCGAGAGTGTGACATTGATCTGCAGCAGTGCCCCCGGCTACGCCTGGAGCACGGGATCTACAGACCAAAGCATTTTGGTTACCGAGCCCGGTACTTACTCAGTCTCGGTTGATGGAGATTGTGCCGAACCCACGGCATCCGAAGACGTTGTAGTGCAGGTATACAACGCTCCAGAGACTCCAGTTGTGGAGGACAGCAGCATCCCAGCACCAGCCAGCGCAAGCCTCACATTTGACGGCAACGAATTGCACTGGTTCGACAGCGAGTCCAGCGAAACGCCCCTTTTCATCGGAAACGCTTTTGAAACACCCGTTCTCGAAAGCACCACCACATTCTGGGTGGAGGACGTCATCAACCATGGTTTGGAGGTTGCTACGGGCGGCTCATCTGCTCAAGACGAAGGGCAATACCACAACAACAGCAATTACTGGTTGCGTTTTGATGCTTACGAAGACATCGTCATCCAATCGGTCAAGGTGTTTGCCAACAGTGAAGGTGAACGCACCGTGGCTGTGATCGACGGAGCAGGCAATGTCTTGGACGAAGTCACCGTCAACGTACCAGAAGGTGAAAGCACCATCCAACTCGACCTCGAAGCTCCCGAAGGAACGGGTCTCGGGCTGCGCAGCCTCGACGACAACCCTCAACTGTGGCGCGATGGTCAAGGAAGCAACCTCGCGTTTCCATTTGAAATCGGAGGTTTGGCCACCATCACTTCCAGCAGCGTCAACAACCCCAGCAACGCAACCAATTACTACTACTTCTACTACGATTGGACGGTGGCCACACAGGCGGTCGCTTGTGCCTCTGACCGCGTTCCCGTTACCGTGACGGTGGAGGTCTCAGGCATCGACGACCTGACCGTTCTCGAAGGCGCCCTTTCCTTGCACCCCAACCCATCCAACGGCATCTTCCAATTGAATTGGACCGGTGCAGGGTTTGGCGCAGCAACGTGTGAGGTCGTGGACATGGCCGGACGCATCTTGTATAGCAAGCAAGCCAACGGTGCCGCGGAATTGGGGTCCCTCGATCTCACAGGACTGCCCCGTGGCGTTCACATCCTGCGGCTCTCCAGTGACCAAGGCACGGCATCTGCCCGCATCGTATTGCGCTAATCCAAGCGAAATCACATTCATGGACCCCGCTCGGTTTACGAGCGGGGTCTTTTTTATCATTGGAACATGCGCGGAGCGTACCTCCTTTTCTTCATGGCCCTTTTGTGCGCTGGATCCAGTGCTGCATGGCAATTGGGGGCATTTGCCCCCCGTCCCATCATCGATGCCCATGAAGCTTTGGGCATCAATATGCGCAGTGACAACCTGGGAGGGTTGCCGGACACCATCAACGCCCTGTTTTATGGGTCGGGAAAATGCGCGGGATGTCACGGAGAAGACCCCAATGACTTGGCCTCCATTCCCGGGCAAGTCTTCCCGATGGAACCCCTACCAGACGGACCTGACGTGAACGTGGTAGACGATTGGCGCAGTTCCATCATGGCCAACAGCACCAAAGACCCTTTTTGGAGGGCCAAAGTCAGGCATGAAGTGCTCACCAATCCGAGCCACGGTGCAGGGCTCGAAGACAAGTGTACCAGCTGTCATGCTCCTGTAGGCCACTTTTCGGCCCACCATGAAGGCACCGAGTATTACACCCTGCTCGAAGCACTCACCGATTCTATGGCTTTGGACGGCGTCAATTGCGCGGTATGCCACCAGCAAGATCCCGAAGGCATAGGCACCCGTTTCAGTGGAGACATGACCTTTGTGGAGGACACCATTTTTGGACCCTATGGAGGGGGCAAAGATGAATACCCTGTCCAGTATCAGCCCATGCAGCAGTTCATCGGATTCTATCCCATGTACGGTGAGCACATGGCCAAGTCTGAATCCTGTGCCGCATGCCACAGCCTGATCACCAATAGCGTGGATTTAGAAGGCGAGTACACAGACTCCACCGTCATTGAACAAGCCACCTATCACGAATGGCTCAACTCGGCTTACGCCGAAGGTCCAAACGCCATCGAATGCCAAGGGTGCCATGTCCCACGCATCGACGAACCCGTCACCATCGCTGCAGGCTACGCTTGGCTGCAACCCCGCTCGCCATTTGGGCTGCACTACTTCGTAGGAGGCAACACCCACATGCTGCGCATGCTGCGCAACAACGTTGATTCCTTGGACCTTTCTGCCACAGAATCCCAATTCGATAGCACCATTGCCCGTTCGCTGGACATGTTGGAAAACCAAACCCTCGAAGTCAACCTCGACGTGAGTGGCACCACGGCAGAAGGCGACATGAGCATCGAAGTAGAACTCATCAATTTGGCCGGCCACAAGTTCCCTTCCGGCTATCCCGCCCGCAGGGCATGGGTTGAACTTACCATGGCAGCCAATGGAGATACCGTCTTTCATTCTGGTGCTTGGGATCCGTCCACCGGCAGCATCGATGGACAATTGAATGTGGCTTGGGAACCCCACCACGATACCATTTCGCAACAAGATCAAGTCCAAATCTATGAGCTCGTCTTAGGCGATGTCAACGGAGATCCTACCACATTGCTTGAGCGCGCCTACGCCCACCTCAAAGACAACCGCATGGTGCCCCTTGGCTTCTCCAATGACCATCCCGTGGGCGACACCACCGCGGTCATTGGATCGGCCCTGAACGATCCCAATTTCAATGTGGACGCATTGGGCTTAGAAGGAAATGGAGGAGACAAGGTCATCTACAAAATACCCGGAGAGTTGATGGGTCAAAACGTAGACATCACCTGTCAAGTATGGTATCAAAGTTTGCCTCCAAAATGGGTGGCACCCATGCTTGAACTTCAAGGTGACAGCCTCATCGATGGCTTCCGAACCCTGTACAGTGAATTTATCCCAACACCTGAACGGGTAGGAGTGGGGGGACTCAGTGTCAACCTCACCAACGTAGAAGAAGCAGAGCAAGCTCCCTCATTGACAGCCGCTCCAAACCCATCCCCATCTGGCCAGGTGCGCATCTCAGCGTCCAAAGGTCCATTGGGGCCCTGGATCTTATTGGATGGCAGGGGCAGAGAGGTTCAGAGGGGCCTTGCTCCGATGGAAACGCTCACGTTGCAACTGCCGAGCTCAGGCCAATACCTGTTCAAAAGCGGCCAAGGCAACTTGAGGTTGTTGCGCCCTTCCTCATGAGGCCGTTTGCTGCCTGTGCATCAACCGAAATCCAATCCCACAGGGCAGTGATCCGACCCGAGCACTGAGGTGTGAATCTCACAGGGACCGCATTGGGCCAAAGCGGACTCTGAAGCCATGAAGTAGTCCAGGCGCCAGCCCACATTCTTTTCCCGTGCGCCACCGCGGTAGCTCCACCATGAGTATTGGACGCGCTCTGGATTCTGGTGCCGCCAGACGTCCGTAAATCCAGCATTGATCAAGGCCCCCATGCCGTCAATTTCATCCTGGGTATAGCCTGGTGTCTTGTTGTAATTGGCTTTGGGGCGTGCGAGGTCAATCGCCTGATGGGCCACATTCAAATCACCACAACAAATGGTGGGCTTTTCTGAAGCCAAACCCGTGAGGTAATCTCGGAATGCGACGTCCCACTCTTTGCGGAATGGCAAACGCTTTAAACCAGACGAACTGTTGGGCGTATAAACCGTTACAAAGTGGAAGTCCCCAAAGTCCGCGGCGGTGACGCGCCCTTCATCGTCCATGCCTTCAACGCCTATGCCGTGGGTGACCGACATGGGCTCCTGCTTGGACAATATGGCGGTGCCAGAATAGCCCTTTTTGATGGCGCTTGAAGAATGCACATGCCAGTCCGCACCGAGGTCAAACAACGCTTCACGCACCTGGTCATCTTGGGCCTTGGTTTCTTGTAACCCAATGACATCAAAGCCACTGGCATTCAGCCATTCAACAAAGTCCTTTTTTACCACGGCGCGAATGCCGTTGACGTTCCACGAAGCCAATTTCATGTGCGCAAGGTGGCACAGGAACGCCGCATTCAAGCCATGTCCTCAGGCCTAGACCAGCCCCGCGACACCAAATTTTGAACCATGGATTGAACGTCCTCTGTTTGATAGAGCAACCGGCGCACTTGCAACATGTCCATGAAGTGAAGGCCATCAGAAGTAAGGCCTGAACTGTGGTCCATTCGCACCAAATGGTTGAAGTCTTCGGTCAAGCCCACATCCATCAAACGGTAGTCGCGCTTGACAGGATCATACCCCACAATCAGTCTGCGCCCTTCCACCTCTGCTAGCTCTAAAAAGTGAGGCGCAGTCAAGAATTCCAACTGCCAAGGCGCCATAAACCCTAGAGAGAAATAGGGGTAATAACGCTCCTTAAACTCAATGCCGACCTGAACCAAACCTTCGCCCAGCGATTTCATGGCACCACGGACACGGGCTCCTGTGGTTTCTGAGGGGTCAAACCGCAGATAAGAGCCCCAACGCTTGGTGGGTGTATAGTACTCGAAGTCCCCTAAAGACAGCTTGTAATCAAAGTCGGAGGGGAGGTCCAAGACGTACCCTGGGTAATACCATTTGAACCCTGCTGACCGGCCAAATTCAATTTCCTTGAGCATGGTGTAGATGCCCAATCCATACTGGCTGTAATCGGGGTGTTGAAGGCCAATTAAACTCGCCATCGAACGCTCGCCAATGTCGAAGTAACTCACGGCCACCAGCCTGTCCCCATCGTAAACGCAGATTTCACGTGTGTCAAACACCGTCTGGTGAAATCCACTCGTGAGGTACTCGTTCAGCGTGGGGTGGATGAACCCTTTGAACCGTTCCTTGTGCAGCGCATACAGCGACTCTTTTTCTGCGTCAGGTTTGGCAGAACCTATGCTCACTGAAAAGGCGCGATCACAACGTGACATGCGCTTGCGCTGGCTCTTTTTAAAAGCGAATTTGTCCAGGCTCGTCCGAATGTTCACCACCCCGAAAATGCCCGACTCAATGCACAACAGGTCCACCTTGTACAGCATAACACTGCCTCGAAACCAGCCTGACGCGAGGTACTGATCGTACCGCTGTGGGGCCAACTTTCTTGGGAAATGGGTTTGAACGAGCACGGTCCTGCAAGATAGCTCAGAAGCCAGCATTGGGATGCCCGTTGGGCATCAGAGGTAACGAGAAATCCATTGGGCCAAAGCCGACTTCGCAGGTCCAAAGGGCGGGTATGACAAAGGGACGGCAGTCATCGGCAAAGATTTGCGCATCACGCTGCGCTTGTTGGAGAACGCCTCAAAGGCCGCCTTGCCATTGGAACGGCCCATTCCACTGGCCTGAACTCCACCAAAAGGCAAGTCTGGATTGGCGATTTGCACCACAGTCTCTCCAATGCCAACCGTACCAGAACGCGTACCATCCAACCATTGACTTCGGCGTTGTCTGTCCCGACTAAAAATGTACATAGACAGGGGCTGGTCCTTGACTTCAGCGATGATGTGAGGAACCCTGGCAGGGTCAGTCCACGTCAACACTGGCAACAACGGGCCAAAGACCTCCTCTTGCATCACCCTCATTTCCATGGTCACATCGCCCAGGATGGTGGGCTCCATGAACCGTGAATCGGCGTCATACTTTCCACCATGCAACACCTTTGCACCTTTGGACAAGGCATCGTCCAAGGTGTCTTTGAGCCGCTCGAACTGCGCAGCATTGACAATCCGACCATATTCCTTCGAGGACGCTACATCCCCGGTAAAGCATTGGTTCCAGCGTTGGATCAAGGCCGACACCATCTCCTCCAATATTCCCTCTTCGACCAAGAGATAATCCGGCGCAATGCAGACTTGGCCCGCATTCAAAGCCTTGCCCCAAGCCAGTCTTTTGGCGACTTGAGTGGGAGAGACCGAACGGTCTACAATGGCCGGGCTCTTGCCCCCCATTTCTAGCGTCAAGGGCGTGAGATGCTCGGCCGCGGCCCGCATCACTTTTCGGCCGGTATCTGTTCCACCGGTAAAGAAGATGTGATCGAAGGGCATGCCGGTCAGGGCCGCTGCATCGGCAGGTCCGCCCAGCACCACTTGCACCCAGTCCTCTGGCAAAGCCGAACGCAACCATTCCGCCATCACCTTTGAAGTCTCCGGAGTGTGCTCCGGGGGCTTGACCACCACACGGTTACCAGCGGCCAAAGCTGCAATGACCGGTTTAATGGTGAGCAACAAAGGGAAGTTCCAAGGGGCGATGACCAGCACCACGCCTTTGGGTTGCAGTACGATTTCAGAACGGGTACCCAACAGCTGAATCGGCGTCGAACGGCGTTCTGGCCGCATCCAATCCGACAAGTGCTTGCGCACATACTGGATCTCCTTTCGAATGGGAAAGAATTCCGTGAGCCGGGCTTCGGGTTCTGACTTCCCCAAGTCCTTGTGCAAGGCCTCGAGCAAGGCCGACTCATGGCGGCGCAATCCAGCCAACATGGCCGTCAAAATCTCTTGTCGGTCCTTACGGGATGGCACCGGATCAGACCTGTGCGCATCGCGAAGAGCGCCATAGACCCGGTTCAATTCCGACATCAATCCTTGAGCAATTCTTTGATGCTCCCTACACTGCCCATCATGCCACTGGCCTCATAGGGCATGAAGACCACCCGCGACTTGTCGTTGGAGGTTTCCATCATCTTTTCGAGCGCCTCCACATAGCGCACTGCGATCAGGTATTGGGTAGGATCAGCCTTGGTTGTGGACACAGCCTCGGCCACCATGCGGATGGCCTTGGCCTCGGCCTCAGCCACTTGAAGCCGGGCATTGGCCTGACCCTCAGCTTGTAGAATGGCCGCCTGACGCTCGCCCTCTGCCTGGTTGATGTCGGCGCCTTTTTGGCCCTCAGCTTGGAGAATGGCTGCCGTCTTGGTTCCTTCCGCCTCAATGATTTGCGCACGGCGGCTCCTTTCGGCCCTCATTTGCTTCTCCATCGCCTCCTTGATGTCCTGCGGAGGATTGATGTCTTGAAGCTCAACACGGTTCACCTTGACGCCCCATTTGTTGGTTGCCTCGTCCAAAATGGCGCGCAACTTGGTGTTGATGGTGTCCCGACTCGACAAGCATTCGTCGAGGTCCAGTTCACCCAAAACATTTCGCAGCGTGGTTTGGGTCAGCTTTTCAATGGCATTGGGCAGGTTGCTGATCTCGTACACACTTTTCACAGGATCCGTGATTTGGAAATAAATCAATGCGTTGATCTCTGTGACCACATTGTCCCGCGTGATGACACTCTGACGGGGAAAGTCAAATACAGTCTCCCTCATGTCGATGCGCTCGAGCATTTTGTAGGCCACAACGCGCTCGCCCATGGCATCTTCTTTGGCATACCGCCAGACGCTGGCTCGGGGACGGTCCACAAAGGGAATCAGGATGTTGATGCCGGCGGTCATGGTGGTGCGGTACCGCCCCAACCGCTCTATGACCAAGGCTTCACTCTGCTTGACGATGCGCAATCCGCGGATCACGACCACCATAGAGAGCAGCAAAAGGGCAATGGATATGAATGAGAAACCTTCCATGTTCAATAGGATATTCTGATTAATTCAACGGTTCAACGATGAGCACGTTCGATTCTACGCCCACGATGCGCAACTGAGCTCCAACCTCAAAGTCAGAGGGATTGTTGACCGATGCTGCACCCTCGGCGCGGACGCCGTTCCAGTTTTGGGGAAACTCAATCAACCAATCGTCTCCGTCAATTCTCCCGCGCCCTCTGCCAGAACGGGGGTCGATGGCGAGGGTCATGCGTACGGTCCTTCCAGGGAGGGCATCAATGCCCGTCGCCACGGATTCTCCGCTAAACCAAACACGCATGGCCATGGGCCGCAGGAACAGCAGCGACAGCACTGCACCAGCAGAGGCAGCCACGAATTGATATTCCCACCAGTCGGTGAACATGGTGGCCAGTCCTCCTGCAAAGGCGCCAACCGCCAGCGACCCGAGGACCAATCCAGGAACAAAAGCCTCACCAATCAGCAAGGTCAAAAATGCCAAAGTCCACCAATGCCACTGCTCCATCATGAGGTCAAAGTAACGCAGAACGGCCCAAAATAGGCGGCAAGCCCAGAATTCCGAATCAGCGGAGGAAAACCCAGACTTTTCCGCCATCAGAATATGTGCGGATGATCATCGGGCCTTTGGCATCACAAGAGATGCGGTCCGTTGTAGACCAACTGTCAGACCACCAGAGCCGTCCGGTGAGGTCATAGAGTTCAATGCGCCCCCGCATGACTGGACCTTCAAACCCGACCACTCCATCTGCACGCCAGCATCGCAAACCACCAAGCATTCCTGTAAAGTGGGGACCTGTGCCGTTGACCTCTAAGTCCAAAGTGCCCGATTGCCCGCAACCTCCGGCATCTTCTACCACCCAATCCAATGATGCTGGTGCCAGCACCCAACCTGCACCGTCAAGTCCTCCGGACCACATCACGTCATAGGGAGGCGTGCCGCCTGTCACATCGAGTTCGACCCAGACTGTATCCGAGTCATCCTGAAAACTCCAACCCACATCCACCTCCAATACCGGAGGTGCAGCGACCTCAGCCGTATCGAACACAGCACAGCCCACAGCATCCAATACCGACACTGGCCACAGCCCGTCAATCAGGGCCGTCGGATCGGCCCCATTCCAATCGACGAGCAGGGGAGGAGTGCCTCCCGCAGCTTCAACAAATACTTCTGCTTGCCCTCCAAAGCAAAGGGGATCCATCACATTCAGCGCCAGGGTCAACTCTTCTGGCATGTCCACCAACACCACAGTATCCAAAACGCATTGAGGACCATACTGCCATTCAACAGCAATAGAGTCCAAGGCCACCTGCACAACGGTGTCCAACGGAAACGGCAAGGAGTCCATCCAAATCACACTTTCTGCACCGATTGCAGACCAAGACAACACGGCACTGTCACCAAAGCAAACAGGGAAAAGGCATTCAAACCCGGGGCCTTCTTCAGGGGCCACATCCGCTGTCAAGGTCCATTGAATGGATGATGTTCCATTCCACCAAGACGCCTCCAACACCTGCTCACCTGAAATAGAAGCCCACACAGAGTCCGACGTGAGAGGAGACCCGTTCCAGGTCATCTCGAAATCGCCACTCAAGGCTGGAACCAGCCAACCCTGATCGTCCCATGGGCAATCGCGGTGAAGGATCTCGGGCATTGCGCCCGCTGAGCCTTGGACCAAAACATGCGCGGTGTCAGCATCCAAAGCGTACCACGTCTCGGTAGCCGCACCCGGCCATGTGACCACAATGGAGTCGAGCGTTTGAAGGGTATCCATCCCAAAAAAACGGGTGTAAGAATGCTGCGTCACATAATCCGAACCCGCATCGACTTGCTGCATCTGCCTTCGTCCTGCGGCATATACTTCGATGAGGGCACCGACTGCGTGAGAATTAGAAGTGGTGCCAACCAAGCGCACGGTCATGCGAGAGGACCCCTGCTCATTGGTGTTGAGCAGCAGCTGTGCGATGGGAATGGCCCCGTGTCCGATGATGTCAGGAGCCCGGTCACCATCCAGATCAAACCGGCCAAGGTGGTACAATGGAAACTGTTCATTGGGCCATCCTGTGCCATCTTCCTGAAAGGCCATGCCCGAATCTTGCGCCATGTAAAGCCGGTTGTCCACAGGCGATTCAGAAGGCCAATTCAGCGTCGCTACCATCAAATCCTCACGGGCATCCCCGTCGACATCAACCGCACAACCTCCCCAGCCAAAATCATCAATTCCACCTACACCTGAATCCAAGGCCACATCTACAAACCCTGAATCCGTCTGCTCAAACAAAGCATGGGGCACATTGGCGACATCCGTGCAGAACAAGTCCCAGTCGCCGTCTTGGTCAGGGTCAAAAACCGTGGCCGTCATAGGGTCAATCACATTCAACAATCCCAACTCCAGCACCACGTCTGAAAATGTGCCATCCCCTTGATTGCGGTACATGGCATTCTTGAAGCTGGGACGGTCGTTGATCACCCAGAGGTCTTGCCACCCATCCTGGTCATAATCGAGCCAGGCACCATGAAAGGAAGTCTTGATCCCATCATGGACACCGACGGAATCAGCGGCCAGCGTGAAATAACCGAAGCCATTGTTGATCAGAAGGGCATTCGGATGGTGGTATTCGTCAATGCTGATGTGGTAGGAGGCGATGTATATGTCCAGGTCTTGGTCCTGGTCAAAATCTGATGCAGAAATGCCCCGTGGATTCCATTCAATCCAGTCCGGCACCCCCCTCGCCAACGATTCATCCACGAGGTCACCACTGCCATTTCGGATGTAGAGCTTCACCCCACTGTCCAGGCGTCCGGCAAACAAGTCCAAATCTCCATCCCCATCCACATCTACCCACAGCACTCCCGTAGACTGGCCTTCGCTCTCCAGCTCTTGATCCAAATCAAAACCGTCTTCCGTTCTGAGGTATAAGCTGACAGTGCCCGAAGCCTGCGCCACGGTCAAGTCGTCCAATCCATCCGAATTGAAATCCGCACAGCTCAAACCGCAGCCCAAATAGCTCCCTGTACAAGAGGCCGAAAGCAAATATTCAATGGAGACATCTTCCCACTGCGCCATGGTTGGAGAGCACACCCATACCGTCCACAGCAACCACATTTTCAATGGGCACCGACCAAAAAGACCACGCCTTATCTCAGCCATCGGAAAACACTGCCGCCAGCATCAACACCAGTGACCACAACCGGTGCATCCGTCCACAATTCAAGACCCGATGAAGCAGGCACATTGAATTGTCTCAAGACCAACCTTCCCGACAAATCGTAAACCGATACGTCCAAGCGTTCTCCTTCGGGTCCATGCAGCACAAGTGAGCTCCCCGTTCTGAGGCAAGTCCAAGAAGACGCTTCCTGAGCAATGGAAATGCCAGAAACGGGGTTCGGGCCAATGTTCAATGCTCCCAAGTCAAGGCAACCATTAGAATCCTGTACATACCATCCCAAATTCACAGGAGCCAAGGTCAAACCGTTTTCATCGATAGGGCCATTCCAATTCAAGGAATAGGGAGGGGTTCCTCCGGAAATTGTTGTCTCTACGAGCACCGAATCCGAAACCCCCAAGTATTCAAAGGCGACAGACCCCATCAAGCTGTCCGGACTGACGACCACCAAGGAATCTGCATAGAGGCAGCCCTCAGCATCCATGATGTTGAAATGCACAACGCCAGAGGGAAGGGCCGTCAAGTCCGCACCGCCAGCATCAATGGTCAGCGGTCCTGTACCTCCTTCTCCCTCGATTACGGCCGATCCCAACCCACCAGAACAAGGGGGTTGAATCAACGCCACATCGGCGAGCAGCTCCTCAGGGAATTCCACATTGAACAAAGTATCCAAGACACAGCCATTGTCCAAAGCGACCTCCAGTATGAAACCACCTGCACCCAATGACAGGTTTTGTTGAACCGGCAATGACACCACACTGTCCAGCATCACTACCGCAGAATCAGGAACGTTCCAAGACACCAGCGCCGAATCGCCAAAACAAGGTGGCTGAACCACGTCCAAAATGATTTCAGGCGCCGTCTCTGGCGCCCACAACACAGTTTGACTCCAAGTATATCCAGTGCCCCACCACACCGCTTCCAATGTCCATTCTCCTGGAGCATTGGCCACCACCACATCTGAAGTCACAGGAGTTCCATTCCAAGTCATTTCAGTGATGGCAGGATCAAAGGGCACCGACCAACTTGACTGCTCCCAAGGACAAGGAGTGGAGATGGGTTCGAGTCCATCAGATCCAACGCCTTCGACGATGAGCAAGTCAGTATTGGTCGAGATATCGAATAAAACATCCCGCACACCTGAAGGCCAAGACACCTCTATCGAATCGATGATTTCCACCTGACCCAGTCCAAAAAACTGGGTGTAATTGTGCTGGGTCATGTAGTCTTCTCCAGCGTTCACCTGTTTCATTTGAATCAAGTTGTCTGCGCACACCTTGATGACGGCACCAACGCCGCGGGTGTTGGATTCTGTCCCTACCAAGTCTACCGTCAAGTGATTGTTGTCCATGGGATTGGTCAACCGCAACACCTGAGGAGACTGGGCGTTTCCATGTCCAACAATGTCCGGAACAAGGTCCTGATCCAAATCAAGTCGGCCCAAGCAATACAGTTGGAATTGCTCATTGGGCCAATCCTCCGTGACATCATCAAAGGACATCCCGGTTCCATCGTTCATGTAAAGGTGGTTGTCATAGGGGAGGGTGTTGGGGAACCGATAGGTGGCCACCATCATGTCGTCCCAGCGGTCTCCATCGACATCAATCGCACAAGTGCCCCAGCCATACTGCATGCTGGCCACACCAGCAGATTCTGCCACATCCTCAAACCATCCATTGGTGTTCCGCATGAAGGCATTGGGCAAATTCTCAACGTTGGTCACGTATTGATCCCAGTCGCCATCGTTGTCTGGGTCAAACAAAGTCGCGGACATGGCGTTGACAGAAATATTGGCCCCCGAAGATTCGGAGATGTCTACAAATGGACCTCCACCGGGGTTGGCGTATAACGTGTTGAGGAAAACCAAGCGGTCATTGATCACCCACAGGTCGTCAAATCCATTGTTGTCATAATCGAACCAGGCCCCCTGAAAGGAGTGTTGGTATCCATTCCCAACAGAAGCCAGAAAGGTGGTCTCCTCGAAGTATCCAGTCCCCGAGTTTTGGAACAGTTTGTTCTCGTAAGGCAACTGTTGCATGACATCGTGGTAGCTGGCGATGTAGATGTCCAGGTCACCATCTCGGTCATAGTCACGCGCGGAGATGCCACGGTTGTCCCAGCCTGGCAACAAAGGGATCCCCCTGTTTTCGCCCTCTTCTATTAATGACCCGTCGGGTTGCTGAATAAACAAGTACACGCCCACACCAAAAGCACCCGCAAACAAGTCAAGGTCTCCATCGTTGTCGATGTCTACCCAGAGCAGGGCTTTGACTTCTTCGACCAAGTCAAGTTCTAGAAACAGTTCAAAACCGGAATCACCCGCAGCATAAAGCCTGACGATGCCATTTGCGCCTCCAATGGTGACATCGTCCAAGCCATCGCCATTGAAGTCCACCGTAGACAAACCACAACCAAACAGGCTGCCAAAAGTGCTGCTCTGCATGAGATAGTCCAAACTGACATCTTCCAATTGAGCCGAGCTCTCAGCACAAAGACTGAACAATAAGACCGTTCCGATCACTCGGAGCCAAGGTGCACGTGGGGTCATGAAGAACAGGTAGAGGAACAGGTAATGGTAAAAAGAAGACGGGGAAAGCATCCAACCGTTGCCCGGTTTCAGAACAATTCGTCCAATAAAGACAACACTAGGGGCACCAGCGCTGTCGAGCCGTCATTTAAGATCACTTTATCAGCCCTGGCCATGACTTTTTCGGCGGGCCATTGATGCCCTGCGCGGACTTCTACTTCGTCCACGCTCCATCCATTGCGATTTTGCACGCGCTGTAACCTCAAGGACCAGGGGGCCGAAACAGCCCAAACCCAATCGCAGTCCGCATTGCTGCCCGATTCGAACAAGATCGCCGCCTCTCTGAACACCACAACAGCACCGTTCCTTTCAACCGACGATTTCCACGACAGAAATGCCTTTGCGACGGCGGGATGCACCATGGCGTTCAAATCGGCCAGAGCGTTCGGGTCATTGAACACCAACGCTGCCAAGACAGTCCGGTTCAAGCGGCCATCCGCACCCACTACCCCCGGGCCAAAACGGTCAGCAACGGCCTGCAACAATGACGCATCCTTGTCATACAGTTCCCGTGCAGCAGCATCTGCATCAAAAACTGGGTGCCCCAATGTGCGCAATATCTGAGCCACCACTGACTTTCCAACTCCAATGCCTCCGGTCAAGCCTACCACCACAGCGCCGGTGCGGTCCACATTGTTGTCTTGGGGTGTCGATAAAGACATACCGCAATATTCGGGCATTCGATTCAGCCACGCGACATTTACACCATGGCACACCTTATCGCCCCCTCGTTGCTCGCCGCTGACTTTGGAAACCTGGCCCGCGACGTGACCATGGTAGACAACAGTGACGCCGATTGGCACCACATTGATGTCATGGACGGCATGTTCGTCCCCAACATCAGTTACGGCATGCCCGTCATTGCTGCCATCGGCCGTCATGCCAAGAAACCCCTCGATGTGCACCTCATGATTGAGGCGCCCGACAGGTACATCGGACATTTTGCAGATCTGGGCGCCCACGTTCTCACGGTTCACGCGGAGGCGTGCGTTCACTTGCACAGAACACTCGGTGCCATTCGGGAGGCCGGAATGCGTCCGGGAGTGGCCTTGAATCCCCATACACCATTGTCGGCCATTGAAGAAGTTCTGGGAGAAATTGACCTGGTCTGTCTCATGAGTGTCAATCCCGGTTTCGGAGGACAGAAATTCATCGCGGGCACCTTCGACAAGGTCAGAAGACTTCAAGCGCTCCGTGCGCAACATCAACAGGACTTTTTGATCGAAGTGGATGGGGGAGTAGGGGATGGAAATGCTGCCCAACTTGTGGATGCTGGCGCTGATGTACTGGTGGCCGGATCATCCGTTTTCAAAGCTGAAAGCCCCACAGAGGCGGTGTCAAGGCTCAAGCGCTGCACGACTGAAAGCGCCTGAGCTGGTCAGTCCGCATCCACGTACTTCAGAACAATCAATAAGCAGACCGAAAAAAGGTCTGACCTTTGTTGTCGTGCACCCGAATGACGCCTTGACGCGGCACTACATCCCAAGACCAGTGTGTCAAACCGCCATCCTCAACAACTGAGGAATAAATCCGGCGCCCTTGAACATCAAAAAAGTCCACTTGAACCCTACCCCAACCTGGGCTACCTGGTTCAAACCACAATCCTGCTGGACCATAACTCAATTGACCACCTCCGTTGGGCATACCCTCTGCGACATCCAAATTGAGCAGGTCTTGCAACCCCAGCAGGAGACATCCATTGGCGTCCATCAAAACCCAGCTGTAAAGGCCTGCTGACAAACCTGAAAGGACTGTGTCACTGGCTGCCCCGGTATTCCAAAGCACGTTATAGGGCGCCGTACCACCGGCTGGGTTCAATTCCAAAGCCCCATCGTTGCCCAAGTCTTCAAGGGTAACCACAACTCCGCAGGACAAGGGGTCTGGAATCTGAACAACGATGGAGGAGTCCACAGTGCAACCTTGAGCATCCTCAAGGTAAAGAGGAACCACACCCTCTGTCAGCATCAAGGGGTTCGCACCGCCCCAGTTCAGCACATAATTTGGCGTGCCCCCATAACCCGCTGCAAAGGCCTGAGCCGAGTCCCCAAAACAGAGGGCTGGGGTGTATTCGATGTACAACTCCAATGGAGCCGGCTGGTCCAAAGTGAATTCATGGAACTCTGAACAAACTCCCGTGCTGTCCAAGGTGGTCAATGTCAACGGCCCTCCAAGAACAGACAACCCCTGCAATGAGGACGGAAAACTGGCGCCGCCGTATTCTACCGTAAAAGTTGAATCCGTTGACCATCCCAATGCCCCCAATCCGTTGTAACAAGAAGGTTCCGTCCATTGAATGGTCAATGCATGTGCCGCTTCTTGGGTCCAATTCAAGGTATCCGACCATTGGAACAGTCCTCCCATCCATTCGCAATTCACCACATAAGTGCCTGAACCGTCCATCCAGACCGAATCTCCAATGGCAGTCAATCCATTGACGGTCACACCTGGACATGGAAAAGGAAACTTGAGCCACGCAGAGTCACCTGCGCAACCCGTTCCCGAGGCTGACAGCGCCGCTGTCGTAGATCCCTCAATCAAGCGCAAATCTGTTCCTTCGGGAATGTCATACCACACCTCATGGAGACCACTGGGCCAGTCCACTTCAATGGAGTCTGCCACCTGCGCAGCACCTAAACCAAAATACCTTTTCCATGACTGTTGGGTGGCGAAGTCAGTCCCACAGGTGACCAACTGCAATTGAGCTGTTCCCTGAATGTGCACCCGAACCTCTGCACCGATGGCCCATCGGTTCGAGTAGGTTCCGCACAATTGCACTGCCAGCCTTCCATTTGATGATGGACTTCCCACAGCAGCATTTTGCAGCATTTGCAAAAAGGAGTTGTTGCCCAATCCTATCACATCCGGCGCCAAGTCATGATTGAAGTCACAAGCCGCCAAACTGTACAGCTGGGTCAAATTGTTGGGCCAGTAATTGTCTGTTTGATCAGTATATACAACACCACCAGCGTGGTTCTGGTAGTAATAGTTGGCATAAGGGGAGGTGTTTGGAAAGCGATAAGTTGCCACCATCAGGTCACTGCTCATGTCCCCGTCTACATCGACCCAACATCCGCCCCAGCTGTACTGCATTCCATTCAGCCCCAATTCTTCACCTACCTCGAAATACAAGCCTGACGAGCCCTTGTCTAAGAAAACATTGGGATTGTCTTCGACATTGGTGCAGAACAACTCAAAATCCCCATCATTATCGGGGTCGCCAATGGTAGAAGTCATGGCAAAAACCTGCTGATCCAGTCCGAACTCTGCCGCTACCTCTTCAAACGTCCCATCGCCGTTGTTGGCATACATGGCGTTGGGAAACGATATTCTGTCATTGATCACCCAGAGGTCCAAGTCGCCATCTTGGTCGAAATCAAACCATGTACTCTGAAATGAGTGTTGCAATCCATTGCCAACGCCTGCATCAGCAGTTACATCCGTGAAAAACCCAAGACCATCATTGTTCAGAAGCAGATTTTCGGACAAGCCGGTCGTGCCGTCGTGATACATACAGACATAGGCATCTAAATCACCATCCTCGTCGTAATCGGCCACGGCAATGCCCCTCGCTTCCCAAGTATCGTCCATTGGAAGCCCCCGTAATTCAGCAGATTCCAGCAGTTCCCCGTCTTGGTTTATGAACAGCTGCATTGCACTGAAGCGCCGCGTCAACATCAAGTCCAAGTCGTCATCGCCATCGACATCAAACCACACGAGACCTTGACCTTGAGCGACACCATCGATGAGATACTCCTCAGCATAACCGCCAGATGCCAGCTGACGATATGCCACCACTGTTCCATCGCTGTTGGCAACCGTAATGTCGTCCAAGCCGTCACGGTTGTAATCGGCCACGCTCAGCCCTGTACCCAAGTAAGAAGCCTGGGTAGTTCCAGCCAAGGTGTACATCTCTGTCACATCGGTCCACTGTGCCATTACCTGAGGGGGCAGAAGTAGTGCCAATACAGCAACAAACCACCCTCTTCGGAGGTGCAGAAAACGCCTAGAAAAAATCCCCGATGACAACACCGCGCCAAGGTATTAGAAAACAGTCAAGCAGGCTCGACTTCCGCAGATAAATCGCGCTCTAACAGGGCAGTACAGATGGGCTCTAGCTCATCGAAGTCGCCATTCTTGACCGAGCACTTGCCTTTGGTGTGGACAATCAATGCACATTGCTCTGCCTGCAACAGCTCATGACCACAGTAAGCCACCAAACATTCGATCACGTGGTCAAAGGTGTTGTGGTCGTCGTTGTAGAGCACGATGTGCCATCCATCTGCCACAGCCTCCTCTAGCACCCCTGCCTCCTCTACGAGGGTTTCTTCTTGTGGGGTGTCGTTCCGGTGAAACTGGCTCATGCACGCAATTTAACGCTGAACGGCGGGGAAGCACATGCCGATTTTCGACATTCAATACCCCTCGAAAGACCGCTTAGACTTTGATTTGGAGATATCGGAACAAACTGAATCTTAACGTGTTCTACTCATAACATGGTACGAAAACCCAGCATCCTCTTACTCGGTTCGGAAGGCAGCACCCGGACACCCTCTGTGGACTTGACCGAGTTCGGTTGTGATGTCCGAACAGCGAGCAAAGTCTCCGAAGCCGCCGGAATATGTCTCTTTGCCCCCCCAGATTTGGTGGTGGTACTCGAGCAAAAAAACGGAATGGTAGAGTTCATAGAGCAACTCAAGATTCAAGATAAAATCTTGCTTCTAGAGTATGCAGCTGTGACCGCTGACGGAGAAACAGATTTCGAAGGCCCACAAACCATTTCAGATGCTGTGGAAACAGCGTTGCAAGAATTAGCAGAATCAAAGGTGCGGGCCAAGCACTTCTTCACAAAAGTGGGCAACAAGCTTCGCCGCATCCACTTGCAGGATGTGCGGTTCATTGAAGTGGAGGGGAAGTACAGCGCCATCCATGTAGGAGAGCGCAAATACAATGTAAAAGCCAGTTTGAAAGATCTGCTTTTGAAATTGCCACTCGAAGACTTTGTGAGGGTCAGCCGAAACTATGTCATCAACATTGACCGGGTCACACACATCGACACCTTCCAGTTCATCATCAAAATTGACAACGACGAGATCCCAATCTCCCGCACTTACAAAGATGAGTTGATGAAGCGCATTCAGATGCTCTGATGCAACCACACATCACCTTGCAAGCAAGGTGAAATGAAAAAGCACAGCCCTTAACAGGAGCTGTGCTTTTTTCATTTAAAGGGTTGAAGGATTACTTAGAAAGGACGCTTGAGATGAGCCAGAAAAGTCAGTGACTTCGACTTTAGGATGGAAGCCAGCCAAAACCGGACCAACGCCAGAGCTTGGTACAGACCTCAGTTTCTTCCAGCGACAATAGCTGGCCTCCGAGGCCACTCCGCACCAAGGACCATCCGTTCCTCTCATCGCACAGGATCAACCACTTCCGGTTCTTGGACCACCAAGGAGACTTGACATCCTTCACG
>Ga0208971_1000212_pt1 | contig 44582 bp, 47 predicted proteins | sample AOAMet1_18_M0_10_2_FD_188229 | JGI IMG/M metagenome (GOLD analysis project Ga0208971, IMG submission 188229) | Ammonia-oxidizing marine microbial communities from Monterey Bay, California, USA - CAN11_18_M0_10 (SPAdes) | ecosystem: Environmental > Aquatic > Marine > Intertidal zone | place...
ACATTATATTTATTTAGACATTGTTGTTTTCGTTTTTCATTACTACATAGTCGACACCTTACACCACTTTTAAAATGTCCATATGTAATTTTTGATATATTACCACAATTGCATATATATTCCATTGTTTTGTGATAACCTGGATATGTTTTTGAAAGTAAAGTACAATTTTGTTTTTTAAACTCATTATAAATGACGGTATATTTGTTATATACTTTACATACTTTACATTCAGGATATCTTTTGATATTTCGGTAAGCTTTAGTATATCCAGTATTACATACACTGCACTTATATGACAATATACTATATTTATTCTTATATTCTGTGCTACATAGTTCATAATTGAAACTATCCAAAAAATTTTTTACCTTTTCCATTTGTAAAAATTTTTTTGCTTTTAATTGTACAAAACCGGGTCCAGAACGTATTGTCCACGTAACACTGGCAATAGCATTCACCTTTCCATATGCGTTGCTAAATGCATTGTTTATTCCTTGCGCAAAAAAGACTCTGACTTCTATCTAAATATTTTATATATAATTTCATCGTATATATAAAATGAGTCAAAAACAACTTTTTTAATCATATATGCAGGTCATACCGAAGATGGTAGTACCGCAACAATAGCTGGATGTAACTATAGATGTAACAAGCAAATACGTCAGAGCAATTATTAAGAAAGCATCGGATGTAACTATAGATGATGTAGCAAATGCAGATGGATATGCATTGGGATCTGGTGTGTATAACGGAAATCCTGAGCCAGACATGATCGAGTTATCTGAGAGTATTCTTAATGCTGGTAAAAATCCAAATCATTTAGATATGTCCAACAGGTTTGTCGGGGCATTTTGCACAAGCGCTGGATATACAACAGGTGCGCAGCCTGTCCTGAACGCCATTGCGAAAATATTTATGACATTCGGGACCTCTTACATCGGGGGTGGTAATTGGAAAAGTGGTCAGGGAGTTTGTGGTATGGTTGTCGACACGAAAACAGACAAAGGATGGGATTGGGATCCAAGTATGAAGGATTTACAAAAACAGGCGACTGATTACGGGACAAGATTGGGAGCACTTACGTCTTTTTACGATGATGCTTACAATAATGAAATGAAGAACCCTCCTTCTAAACCTGGAAAAGAAAATAACGTGTAAAAATAAGACCGGTGTATGAATGGGGTATGGTTGGTAGCAGGTCTAATTTTAATTTTAGTAATTTTCATATTAACAAAGTAATTTACTTTTTACCTTTCTTCTTTTTTCGAGAAGATACAGCAGCTTCTTTGGCCTTTCGTTTTTTCTTTTCTCTTCTAGTTTCAATTCGAATCATCTCCTTTTCAGCAGTTTTTTCCTTGAGCACACCCTTGGTGGACTTGGGATGCAGTTGCTTATACAAGTAAGAAGCAGTACCCATCTTACTCAGACCAGCAGGGATCTTAATCTTCTTCTGTTTAGCAATTTCGCTTAATTCTGCTTTACTCATTAAGGGAAAAGCAACCTTATCGAATGCGGCAACACCTTCATTGATCTGCTTCTTTATTATTTTCTTTCTTTTCTTCAACTCTTCCCGTGATAGTTTAACAACTGGTTTTTCTATGGGTTTATTCTTCTCATCGAAGTCTTTCTTGGCACGTTCTTGTATCTTCTTGATCTTCTTGATCTTCTTCTGCTTCTTTTTGACACGTTTAGCCTTGAACTTATTCCAGTCGTTCTTATCTTCAAAGCACTTGAAGGAACAGAACTTGATAATCCTAGATTCATCACCATGAAGTATAATACTCTTAATAGAGTCATCCGAGAGGTGATTTTTACAATACTCACATGCATCATTCGGATCAACATCCCTTGTTTCACGAGTACCCTTTTCGACTTCTTCATCTCTTCTCTCAGTTTCTCTATCCTCGTCTATCTCATCTCCGTCACCTGGTTTCTCATTAGATAACTGATCCTCCAACTCTGCAAGATCTTTACCTATGATATCCCAAAGATCTGTTGCGATAATAGGTCTTTTACTTTTAATTGTATCAACCTTTTCTTTATCATCAACCAATGCATCCATATCAAAACCATATTTCTTTTGAAAATAATCAGTCAGAAGACCATCATCAGACAAGCGTTTATTATATAACTCATCGAATCTTTTAACAAAAGCAATATCAAAAGCCTTTCCTGTTTCTGGGTTGATTAAATCTCCCTGCATAAGCATTTGATCGTACAATTCATCGACAGTGAAACAGTAGATTTGACCGTCTTCGTTATAATATACGATTTCCTCATCTGGTACTCCCTTAACACGAGCCTTATTGGCACATGCATTAAGCCTTTTTCGAGTCTTTATAGAACGAGTAAAGTCTGTCCCATATGGCATTGTTGAGCGCCTTCTTGTGGGATCTTCAGCGTTATACTCCGCTTGAGCCATACCCCTTACAAGTTTGTGAATCTTATTGGTAATATTGGCTGTAAGCTCATCTAAAAATTTTCCAGATGCATTAGGATCTTGAAAAGCTTCAGGGAACTTTTCTGCTGGGGATAACGTTGGAAGAATATCCGGAAGATAATATTCCATTTCTAAATTCTTTCTAAATGTTTTTGCTTCTGGCATATTGATGTAGACCAATAAAGACGCGGCCTTTGTAAAAAACTCTTTATTAGTTTGGTCCTGATTATCACTTCGTAGAGTATCTATCAATATTTGCATATATGGTGTATTAGAATCGATTTTCTTAGTCACACCCTTCTCACCAACCCTTTCAGCTCCATACGTTATAATACCATAGTCGTTTTGTACTTGCTTCGGTATTGCTAATTCCAACAATGATTTAGAAATCAGTGACATGATATAATTAGAAGTCCTTTCAGATACAGTAGAATTTAGGATATCTTCAATTCTACTCGCCTCAGTCTGATTAAGACGACGAGAAAACTTTTTCTCCTTATTAAACAACATTTCATCTTGGATGATAAAAGTTCTCTGAACCATACGATCATCAGCAGTTTTTACCATATGAGTGCGACTCTTGTATCGATCATGCCTCCATCCAATAAGGGTAAATCCGACCTGAAACTTAACAGGCTTTCCCGCTTGTGTATAACATGTCAATACATCTCCATTTTGTGATCTATTCTTTTTGTAAGAGTTACATTGAAGGGAAAAGAATCTCTTATTTGCTTGGTACCATCTATGTCCGTCCTCCTCTATGAATATTTCTTTGATAATATAATCATGATTCGGATCCCCTCCATTCGGATCAGATAACCATACACCTGTGACTTTACCTTCAATCCATTGGTATTCTCGGAATGTTTTCATGCATTCAACGAAAGAGTAATCTTCAACCAAAGGCTTATAAGACTCCCAGTTAGATCCTATGGTTTTCTGTAACTCTCTTCGAAGTTTCTTCAGACTCCATGACTTTGCTTTGGAATATCTATTTTCATTGATATCAACAATCTGTGAAAGCTTTGCGTATAAACGTTCACGTTCCATCTCGACCCAATATACTTGGCTCTCATCTCTTAATGAATCTAATCGTTGTTTTAACTCGGAAAGAGACCATAATCTATACCTAGACTCTGGTGCTCCAGTAATATGAGCGATCTTTCTGATGATATCCTCCTTTTCCTTATCTTCTTTCGGAATTAATCTTGCACGATATTCTTCTTGACTCAAAATACTTTTAATCAAATCATTATCCGTTACTCCTTTTTGAAGATCCAATCCAAAAGTCAATGCAATAGTCTTTAGTTCTTTAGTTGACATGGCTTCTAACTCACTCCTTCTTTTAGGATAACTCCAGTTACGTACATATTTTCCAACAACAAGGTGTTGGATAGGTTTACTCTTCTTTTTTGGAAATTCTTTAGATAGGATGGTTTCGATATTTGTATATTTACCTCTTTTTTCTGGGTGTTTGATTCCATTTGCATAAGCAAGAACATGAATTTGATCTTCGTCGAGAGTACTCAATACTGCTTTCATTTGACTCATAGTTACCTTTGGTACTTCGGCATCTATATTAGCACCAGGGAACTCTACTAATAAGATACGATGAATAAGATTTTTAATAGATCTCTCTTTATTGTCTTTGTAGTACTTATACCCTTTAACACCTATAGCTCTAGCATGAATAGCTAGTTGCTCGTATGTCTTTGTTTGTAGTTCTATTCTCCTAATCTGAATAAATATTGCTTCTCTGTACAATCTTTCCTTGTATTTTAATCGTATGACGTTGGATTGACGAGGTATATATTTACCAAGACTTAGATTATGTATCTCCATTCCAAGAGTGAAGATCTTATCTTTTAATTTTTTACGATTATGATAAAACTCCTCACTTAATATTAACTGGACTAATCTAGGGACAGTTTTGTTCGTAGTAGCGTCTAGAACTAAATCCTGGTAAGAGAACTCATTCAATTCTGTTTTGCGAGCAGCTTTTTCTGCTTTCAAATTATCTATAAACTCATCACGTTCGGATCCACCAATCTCTTTGAATTGCTCCCTCTCAATAGGAGTATATTCTGCATTAAGAATAGCATCTATGAGTTGTTCTTTTGTCTTTTTTCCAACAATTGCATTAGCTATTTCAACTAGTTCCTCATGGGATAATTCTGTTAAATATTCTTTACGCGTGGTAATTTTATCATCTAAACTCGTCGCCGCTTCCTCATAACCAGCTAGTCTTTCTTTCAAATCATTGATACGCTCTTGTTCTTCTTCCGTGACAGCTAATCTAGTACCTGCAACGTCTGTGGCAGCCCGTGCATCACCTTCGGCAATATCTTCAACAATCGCTTCTTTTGCTGCATTATTTCCCTTATTAGCTTTCCAATAAGTAACAAATTTACTATATGCAATATTCTCTTCCAGATAGTTGTTGATAAAAGAACGGAGTGTATCTTCATCCCTAATATTTCTCAGAACCTCCATTACAAATTGTTTCCTACCCCATTCAGAGTCTTTCTGTGATCCATATCCTCGAAGAACCCATGAAAGTTTATTAAAAGTTGACAATACAATCCACGCTGTTTTAGCAGCTTCTCTTATTTCATCCCGATCAACATCGGGATCATCAGACGCAAGTACAGCATCTTTAACATATGTATCTACAAATAGATTAAAACCATTAGCTACAATTTTATTTTCGTAACCACCCGGAGGCATATCAAAGTCATCATCACCAAGACCATTAAGTTCTGCCATAAACTCTCTCATCCCATCCTCGGATTTTGCCTTCTTAGCTAATGACTTTGTATTGGGAATAAAGGTTTTCTCGGCTTTTCTTTGTTTGTCTTGTGACGACAACTTAATAGTAGGGATAGTAAAAACTTGCTCTTTTTGCTTGGCTTTTTGTCTTGCTATTTTAGCAAGCAGTGCAGCCTTTTTATCCTTTAATGTTGACATGTTTATTAGTTAGGAGTATATTATTTTAGAACAAAATTAAGAATTGATCTTATCTTTTACATTTTTATAAAAACCAAATGTCGTTGTTAACCACACCATCAGATAATATTGTAAATGTCATGTCGTTCTTAGATGATAGGACAAACACTCGTTTAATACGGGCATGTAAAGACCTTTGTAAACATGCTAAGGAATACGGGTTTGTTACTTACATCAATGCCGATTTGAATACAAACATGTTGACTTTCATTCAACGGTTCTGTCAGCATGATAACTCTATTAAAAGGATTAGGGTAAGAGGGGTAGATAACCCACATATTTGGTTACCTCATTATGTGGAGAGAATTGAATTTGATCACTGTGCAATCACTAGTTACGTTAATCCTTGTTCCCGAGCAAATCCTCATCTAGTCAAGTCTTTCAAATTAAAAGACTATCATCGATATAAGTTCAAGACAAAGATTCGGATCAATTGGAATTGCTTTCCAAATCTCGAAGAGTTGGAATTGTATGTACACGATGTTGATATGACTGGTTTCGAGAAGTTGAAGAAACTAAAAAGAATAAATATTGATACCAGTACATTTGGAAAAGTCACTCACATATAAACTGTACTTTTATATCTTTACCTATTTTACTGTCTCTAGAGAAAGACATTACTTTACACATGTCGTAAGACGCACATGCAATAAAAAGATCATGTGTGACGTGATGATTAATATCGAGAAGGAAAGGAATAATCTCCAAAGACTCTAAAATAGAAGCTGGAAATTTATCGTATACGCTTTTACTTATATTATCTGAAGAAACACCAGAAGATAAAAGATATCTCTTCATTAACGTACTTGTTGTTTCTTTATTTCGCCCATGCTGATCTCCTATTAGGAGAAACAGGGGATGATGTTCCTTAGTCGTATAAATACATTGTTTTAAGATCCTCCCTCTTAAAACAGGATCAAGATATGGTAAAACAATAAATACTCTACAATGTGTCGATGATTCTACTTGTTTAGGTAAAAAACATTCTATTGGGAACAGCGGTTCCATACAGGAAATATCGTAGAGACGTGGTGTACGAAATACTATCTTTTCCGAATCGTCATCACTTTCATCGTCTCCACTATCTTCCTCTTCATGTTTTGCGTAATTATGAAGAGATAATGTTGATGTAAGTTTATACGTTTTCCGAAAGTGTACAATATCATCGTTGTTGTACACCTTTAAGGTATCACCATTCCTTTTTACCTTGAAAGGATATAGATATTGTAAATTTTTGTTAAAATCTTGTAATATCTCTAGATTGTTCTTGATATCTTTGTCGTATATTTCACCCAAAATCAGATACATATCTTTATTACTTGGAAGATTTTTTGTATGTATAGGCCAAGAAATAAGCCCTATACTGCATGATATGTTTAGACTCATTTATGTACCATAGATAAGTCTATAAAACGCAAAAAAACCCCACAAACAAATCAAAAGATCTTTTGATTTGTTTGTGGGGTTTTTTTGACCAACCGTCGTTGGGTTTCCTAAATATTCTTGTACTTATTCAATCAGTATACACCAACACCGGTCGTCTGACGCCCAAGCATGGACGGGAGAGGAGGAAGGTCAAGATCATCGATAGGACCAGGACGGATACCAAGACCGCGCGTTGGAAACTGAAGAGGTTCACCGATCGGGGTGTAATATACACAATCCGCTGCGTTTGCACGCTGAAGGGGGATAGGTGCGAGCATCTGCATGACAGCATTGACCTTATCCTTTTCATCAACCGGGCAAGATACAGCATAGACCATGCTTGGAGCGGCAACCAGCTCGGGTGGCTCAAAGCCATCAGTGCGTGCGCGTCGGAAATCATTGACGTTGCAGCTCGTCTGCCTGCACATCTGTAGAAGGTCGCCTGGTATATTCTGTACAAACTGACTGCACTGTGCACGGTCGACGCTGATGTTGTGTCCAGTCGCAAAGGCATCAATGTTGGCCCCAATAAAGATGAACTTCCAGTCGTGGTTTTCCTGACAGTCAGCAATCATCTTACGCGTGTCCTCTGTTGTGTAGTGCTGACTGGCGTTCTCCTGGCCATCGGTGATAATCAGAACAACCTTGTTTGTGGGCTTGTCACTCTTGAGCTCTGCCTCGATGGTGAAGCAGACAGCATCGTTGAGAGCCGTACCACCACCAGGCTTATATGAATCCTCTGCGATCGCATCTGCACTCACAATGGGTATGTGATCGACAATAACCTCGGACTTGGTATTGAAGGTTGTGAAGGTAAAGACCGCGTCGTCGTCGACAGAGTCCTTCTTCTGCTCTTCAAGGAAAGCGTTGACAGATTGTACCGGCTCATTGCCCATGTTCTGCATGCTGCCTGACTTGTCGAGGATGACGATCACGTCCGTAGTGACCGACTCGATCTTAATCTCCCCCTGCTCCTCAGGAGTGATTTCAATTTGGATATTCTTCTCAATGGTATTGGACGCCATGTTCTGGCATTTTATCTACTATATATATTTTTTTTCAATTTTTTAGAATACGATTTTATCGTCTGATCTGAATATTTTTTCTGTACCATCGGATAACTCAAAAATTAATTCTTTTTTATCAAAGAATTTTGGACTGTAAATCTCTCCGTGAAAATTCTCCTCTGGTCCTAGATATGGAAATACAATATGGGAAACGTCTGTCTGTGTTTCATCCGACACAAGTAATACTTTACGTGGTCCTCGTGTGGTCTTAACATTCATCATATATGTCTTTCCTTTAATGACGTATGTCACTCTATAACTGTTTCGATCAATCTGAACGATCGTATTGTTCAGATACTGAATCATACTCACCCATAACGCTTGTGCTACCATATAACAGCTAATCCAAATGATTTTAAAACATCCTTTATAGTTAGTCGAAACTAATTTGTTGATTTTTCTAAACTTTCGCCAACCTGTGACAGATGTGTTCTTTACTATACGAGGTCCGTCAAGATAGACAAATGCGGATAAAAGAGTAGTTCCAATTATAAGATTAAACATGTTTTGATAATACTATTTATAACTATAAATATGATAATTAAGAAATGGGTACATGTTTTAGTGAAGAAACCGATGTATATACAGTAATGGATAAATATGATTACGATCCGGATCCTGATTCATTAGATTTATGTGAGTGTTGTGGAGGTATATTTGCAATATTCTACGAATGTTGTCGATAACTTAAAAATATGAAAAGATAACTCCACCAGAGATACAGAATTTGATAATATTTACAACATGTAAGTTGTGATTAATATGTTTACTTAACAATGATGTTAAGTAAAACCAATCCCTTCTAGAACCCATTATTAAAGGAATGACGAATCCCGGCTGCTGATCAGACAACTAGTAAACATCCCTCTCGAAAACAAGTGATAAGAGTTAGAATATAATGGTGATGAAACTCTCAAGCTACCCTATATCAGGTAACAAGTTTGGAATCATCTTTGGTGATTTTTTTATTATTATTATATACTTACTGCAAGTCAATCTTTAAATCTCTTTTTGAATTATAGAACCTAAGAACGTGGTTAAACATAATAAATGAGCAATACCACTATAATCAAAGACTGTATTTACCGGTTTATTCAAGTTCCTGATCTATGCAAAAGCTTCATAGATACCGTGGAATTTCAGAGATTAAGACATATTAAACAGTTAGGGCTCGTTCAATTCACATACCCTTCGGCGGCCCATTCACGCTTCGAGCATTCTCTCGGAGTTATGCATCTTGCCGGTGTCGTAGCGGATGAGCTATCAAGACACGGAGCAGACATTTCTCAACGAGAGAAGGAATTATTACAGTTAGCAGGGTTGTTACATGATGTAGGCCATATGGCCTTTTCACATCTATTTGATTACATGTTAGAGGATAATGGACATGACTTGCTTCACGAGGAGAGATCATGTCTTGTGTTATCACAGATCAACGATCGCCTTGGGCTTTTGACGAAAGAAGAGGTCCTGAAAGTCTCCAGAATGATCCATGGATTTGTTCCCGACGAGGAGAAAAATCCGAAATCATTCCTTTACGAAATTGTTAGCAACCAAGCTTTCGGTCTTGATGTAGACCGTTTGGATTATTTACAACGAGATTCATATCATACAGGAATGCCTAGTTTCCAACCTGACTATCTCATATCTTGTATGAGAGTACAGAATGGTAAATTAGTTGTTCTGGAAAAAGCAAAACCAGAAATAGAGATGCTTTATGAAACTAGGAAACGTCTCCTTACTTTGGTTTGTCGTCACAAAACAATTCTAGCTATAGAGAATTTGATTCGAGAAGGTATCAAACGTCTAGGATACATAGAGAATTGGGAGAATCTAGCAAAAGGAGAATGGATGAAATTGGATGATATAGAAGTTTATCAGGCTATGAGACGTCAATGTCCTGATTTGATTCTCAAGATTGAAACAAGAGATTGGGACAAGGCTGTTTCACCGGATCGATTCAAGCATATCACTTTAATCTCTAGGGATAGTATTGACAAGAAGATTGCGGATGTTAGATTTATTTAGAAGGTGTAATACAGTACGATTTACACCCACTTGTGGGTTTTTCCCAGAAACCTGGTGTATCACAACCACCTACAGCATCACCATCTAAACATTCTGCCACACCAGGAGAACACTGACTCTTGGAACATGCACCAGAATCATTATCACATTTAGGATGTGTAGTTTTATCTGGACAGTTACCGCCCCCTCCGCCCCCTCCGCCCCATTTTTGGAATACTGGAGGACTTTTTGGAGTGGGGGGTCCGGATGGAGGGGGTTTAGGAGCAGGATTATCAGTATCAGTGAAAGAACCATCCGCTTCTACAGTTACCTTATGAAAGATAAAATCACCCGGTTTTCCACTGCCATCATCTTTTGCCCTGTATATATGAATATCGTATTTTGGATTTGGTGTAACCTGAATAACAGGATTAGTATCGGTTGCGCTCTTGATTGGTTTATCATCAGAGTTCACGATACTCTTCGCCCCTTCTTTTGCAGATGTTTTATCAACATAAGAATATTTATACCATGTTTCTACGGTCCATGGCAATGTGTTACCGGTAGATCCGATGTTACTAAATCTAACTAGAGTAGGTGGTTTACAATTACCTCCATCACTGGGACACTTTTTACAAGACACTCCAAAATATATCGCAAGAGCAAATCCTACTATGGCTACAATACCCAACGCTATAAATATAAATTTTTGGTCTTTAGTTAAATTTTCAAGCATTTATTATTATTCAACATAAAATAATAATATTTAATACAGTTCGGTTAAGACCATTTAGTCAATATAGGAGCATTTTTTGGAGCAGGTATAGAGTTTCCAGTAGATTTACAAGACGTTAAGTAAAGTACCAACATAGATGTTAATAACAAAAATAATAATATAGATAATCTAGTAATTTTTTGTTTCATTTTATTGAAACAAAGAAAAAGGATTACTTACTTCGAAAAGTAAGTAATCCGCAACATCGAGTGTACTTATCACATTAAGGACCATCATAAACTTCATGCCTTCAAAAGGGAGGACCAGAAGGGTGTGGCTGATAAGACCATACCCTAAAAGACACTCTCAGCTCTCTAGCAATCTATCCACGACAGATCAACTCGCAATGACTTTAAACTCTCAGTATTGGATATTTTTGATATTAGCTACTTATATTGAAATCAAAATGCATTGATTGAATTAAAAGGTTTGGCTAATATCGGGTGAATTTATAATTTGTTTCAATTTTATATTTGCAACCTCTATATTTACAAGTACAAATCGGTTTCTTATTTAATTTACCCATTTTATTATTTAGTTACTTACTGTAACTAAATCTTTAAATCTAGTCTATAATATGTATTTTAATATCCTCGATATGGAATCGGTGGAAGTCCTCGAAGAGGAGGGTTAGGAAACTGTCTCGGGGGAGGAGGCATCGGCCTGAATTGAGCATTAACTGGGTTGTCAATACCCGCGTTATCCTGATCCTGATCCTCTGGGACTGCATTACCATTCTCATCCACACCTTCCCATAGACGACCCTTACATGCTCCAACTCCTCCAGAATTAAAGTGTTCATAATCGATGTTGGGTGCCTTGCAGATCCAGCACCACTTACGATTGCAAACAGCACAGACCATCTTGTTACAACCGTTATTCTTGATGGACGGTGCCTTGCATTGAGGACAGAACTTGAGCTTACCCTTTCTCTTCAGATCCCAAATCAACCTTCCATTCTCGGTATTCTTGTTCTCAGCCTCGACTTCGATACACGACTTTCCGTTGTGATACGGACTGACTAGACAGTTTCGACACCACGAGGTATGACATCCTCCTTGACAAGAAAGGTTGTTTCCCACATAATATGTATCAACCTCAACAACCTGACCACATTTCATTTCTGGGCAGATATACGCATCATTATGAGTTAGAACGTAGGTCAATCTGAATACATCCAGTGAGATATCACAATCTGGGACATCAAGATCAATCAAACTACTGACATGTTTGCACATGTTACGGTGTTCACAGTGGATGGAGCCAGGACATTTGATTGAGTCAACCCCAGCACGTAGATTCTTTCGGAGATTATTCGCAGCTTGTACTAAAATAGGTTTTAGGTAACCTACTCCACAATCGACACACAGACTATGGGTCTGCCTTCGTGTCTTGTGAAATAAAATACTCTTTTCTTTAATCAGAGGTTCATCGCATATCATACACGTTGATCCGGTTTTTTTGTGTAACTTGGACATCTTCAAAGTAGTATTGGTTATTAATTTGTATTTTCATTTTTAAATCTATCTCAAATAAATGGGATCTATATGCAGTTGCGAATGCATAGAAAATTATTTAGAAAAAGATAACTCGATTGTGTATTACGATAGATATGTAGGATCTTCTTCTTATTATCAAGAACAAGAAAACGATGAAAGATATAATAATGATTTGTGAAAAATTTTAGTAATATTTCAATCGACACATCTGGATTCGGTCCAGCAACTCCAGCGTCTTTTAATTCTTTTTCCGGTAATACTGGTTTAATTCCTATCAGTATATCTTTTAACAGCGGAACTATTAATGTGAACACATTCGCGGGTAATAATATTGACATAACCGACAATGGAGCTCCCACGGTAACAGACAACAGAATATCCGCGAATGTACAAGGCACTACAGTAACTGGTTTTGCTGGACAAATATATACTTTCCCGTAAACGGAACGTAAAAAATTTCTTAATACAAATTTTTGTATTAAAAATTGTTAAAGATTTTTATCTCTTTCGAGTAAGATCAGAAACAGCACGAGTAAGGTTAACGTGACTCTCAATCAACTTGTTAATGATATCCCACCGTGGATCAAATTGTTCCGCATTATCTGTCTGACACTCTTCGTTGTCATAATTCTCACCGTGTTCACAGTCCTCGTCAGAGTAATCTCCATCATCATCGTCAGAGTCCTCATCCGTATCTTCATCACTACTATCACTACTTTGACTGATTCGGGGATTCTTCCGCATCATACTCTCCCATGCGGTAAGAGGATTGGAAGGACTGTCATCATTTCCAAGAACAGAGCTAAACAGTTGAGAGAATAGCTGGTCTAGTTGGGGAATACCGGGACTTCCTGTCTCTCCCGGTGGGCGCATTTTGCGTTTAGATGGACTAGAAGACTTAGAATCGTCTGACTTTTTGGGCATGGGACAGACTCCACCGGGACACTTGGTTCCATCGGAACAGCAATTAAATGTGACATTCGCTGCGGAACAGGTTGCTCCATCAGGACAAGTATCAGTATCACAAAAGGATTGGGATAAATCTTGTGGTACATCATTTTTAGTTGTAGACATTTATTGTACTTTACACAAGACTTTAAATCTATCTTAATATCCCTAAGGTATTAAGATATATAGTATATTCAAATCCGTCTAGACCTGTACAACTGGTTGGTACCCGGAAAGGGTATATCCTGGAGTTGGGTGATAACTGTACGAACACTTTAACCCGTTCATATCAATCAAATTCTCAAGAGACTTTGACTTGTCTGTCTCAAAGAAATACAACTTCTTCTCATTGCGCTGTGCCATATTCACCATAGTTGCCATCAGATCATGATCGATCTCCTCGTCGTTCTCGTCGTCCGAAGCATCCCATCGTTTCCGTGGAACCCATTCCGGATCACTACCGTACTTATCATCTTCCTCGACCTCCTCCTCCTCCTCCTGCGTCTCGTAGCCATCAGGGTACACAGGCTCAACAATGTCACCGATCTTTTTCAGCTGCTCCACCGTTCGGACGACAAAACCAAGAGTGGCCTTGCTTCCCCAGTTAACATTGGGAAGTTCCATCTGAATCGCCTTTTCCTTGAGCAGATCGAATGTCCACTCCTCTCCGTCGTATGCAAGATAATCGGGATCGTTGTAGGAACCACTGATCATGATCTCTTCAATGTCCTTGAGCTTCTTCTGGAGAACGGAGAGCTGGCTATCAGAGAGGTTCTTCTGATCTTCCTGTAGTTTCTTACCTGTCTCGACCACGTCGGTGCCATGAGCAATCATTGCCTCAATCGAGATGTGCATTTTCTGCTGTGTGCTGTAGTTGCGCTGAAAGCATTCCAGGAGACGCTCCTTTTCCTCGAACTTTTGCTCGTTCACTACTCGAGCAAGAGTGTGAAGGCGACGTTCGCGTTCTACGTTAGCCTTGTCTTTGGTGAGCGACATGCAAGCAGAAGTCAAACGGGACCTCCGAACGAAGAAGTCAACGAATAGAACCAGGTGAAAAATGCACAACAACACGTTGTGATTCTCGACAAAAAAGGTGTAGGCATCTGCGTAGAATCCTGTCATGAATGTCGTAGCGCTTGCGTACGCCCACGTGGTGTTCGTCTTGTAGTCGAAATCCTTTGCGGACTCCGGGATCTTCTCTGTCAGAGTATCAACACAACTGACGAGAAATGCACTGATTGTGCTCATAACAATATTCAAGTTGTTGCCAAAGTGGGACATAATGTTCCTTATTTTTGATTGTATTTTTTCTTTTTTCAATTTTATCTCCAAGGTAAATAAACAATGGAACGTAAATATAGAAAAATATTAACGTATTCTTTTGGAATGCTTTCTCACATCCAGAGAACACTTGGAAAAAACTTGGACGAGCTGGCATCAACTGCTTATAAGTTACAAGAACATGGAATTGATATGAACAATCCTTACAGTAACGATTACGATGAAGCAATCGTTTCTACAAAAGAAATGTCAATCTGTATTGAATAAGAAACACAAGATAAACGGAAGACCGCAATCTTTTGTTAACTACATTCAACTCTTTGGTGTTGAACTTCAAAAAGGACGGAAACAACAACCTTATAAAGTCCGGAAAAAGAGATCCAAAAAACCAGGACTCTCAACTGTAATGGAATTCGGTGGACGTCGAAAGTCCCGGAGGAGACGATCCAAAAGTGGAACTTCTCGTAGACGTTTCCCTAGACACAAGCGTTCCCGACGTAAGAGGTCTATACGCAAGCGTTCTCGACGTTTGGACTTACGTCGACGATCGTAAACGCAAAAAAACCCCACTTTCAAATTTGAAAGTGGGGTTTTAATGTTATATTCTTTTACCTATTTATTCTAGCGCCTTTGTCTTGGCTGCCTCAAACTGTTCGTCTGTGAGGAAACCCTTCTCGAACATGTCACATAGCTTCATAATCTGATCAGTGGTATCGACCATCTTGTGAACAGGAGGTGCAGTGCTTGGGCGGACAGTCACATGTCCATCGCGAATAGCCTTGTCCACGTACCCGTACTTACACTCGTCAAGCCATGCAACGTTGCGGTGCTTGCGGTTGGAGATCACAATACCCTTGTGCCTTGCCTGACGATCGTGTAGCTCCTTCTCCTTGCGCTTGTGAGTCAACGCATTGTCAGAGACAGTCTTGAGCTTGCGAACAATGTGGCTCTGGAATATTGTCGTTGCATCGACTGTGTCGATGCCGTTGTGCATGATGGAGATGTTCATTAGGTGCTTTACGTTACCCGACATGCGAGTCACTGTGAGGTGCGAGACACAGAGGTCTACGTTGTAAAGGATTGTCATTCGACTCGAGACCCGTGGGTTACGGGACTCCAGCTTCTCGAACTTCTTCGGGAATAAACAGTAAGCGTTGCTGTGCCGGGGAGTGACAATGTATGACTTACCATCCTTCTCGATGAAGCCTTGAACATGCACCTTCTGGCGCTGCTCGACGCGACCAGAGTTGTTCAGTCGCAATGTGCTGCCACCCGCCGGGTAGGTATGAGCGTGTGGGTTGCTGAAGGGAACCTTCTCGTCCCACTCCAGATTGGTCGTAATGTGGAGATCACTTGCTGATGGGTGATTGACCAGCTGACGGAGCGCGTCGAGCATACCCGAGAACCCGTTGACCTTTAGGTTGGTAGTTGTGAGCTTGTAGTTCTGACCGTAAAACTCAATTGTGCAGAACTGCTTCACCGCGCCGTCGACCATTGGCTTGGTGTAGCTCGCGGCGAACTCGGGACTGAGAAGCCATGCAGCGAAATCCTCCTCCATCTGCAGGGAGACATCGTTGACCTTGTTGAGCTTGACAGCCTTCTGCACGTGCATGCGCTCCTCGAACTTCTTGCGACCCAGGGAGAGATCACCACCACCAAGATTGAGCATCTGCTGCTTCTCATTGGCCTGGCGCTTCAGGTGACCACGAGCACGATTGGCGCTCTCAATGGCCTTCTGTGCACGACCATCTGCCACCATCTTGGCCTGATGCAGAACATTCCACGCCTTCTGTAGAGTACGGAACTTGCCCCAGATAACCTTGGTGAATAGGCCATTGGGATTGTCGAACGATTCGTAAAGCTTGCGATTGAACTCGTGGTAGAACTCGTGGATAGCAGCCTGTAGCATATACCGTGTTGCCCGAGAACAACTCCAGTTGCCGTCCACTGCATCCACTGAATCAATGCTAAAAAAATCCTCTGTGATGCCACCAATCCACAGGAAGTGGGAAGGATCATTCTTGCGCTCCTGATCGATGCGCTGCTTGAAAAACTGAAAGTTTGAGATAATATTCTGTGTCATGGTGTTAGAAGCCATTTCTGATAATTAAACTTTATCAGTTTTAATTATTCAATTTTTTCTTAAATGTCCCTGTAAAACTGGCAAATGTTCTCTCGGTTATTAAAGACTTGATACCCAGCATAAGCAGAAGGAACAAATAAACATACAGGATAATGATGTTAATTCCCGTTTTGCATTGACCATGCAATCCCTCCTCCTCTCAAAAAGCATGAGATCCAACGATTATAAATGGGATAAGAATTTAAGAAATTCTTGGAAACATTATTTTACGTGATTCATTTATCTTATATTATTAATTTCTTAGATCCACCTTCTAACGAATCTCTTCCAAAAGAACCAAATAATGATGGCTACTACTAGACACGCGACAATAAAATATGGAACGAATTTACTCCAATCAATAACGTCCTTATTCCGAGAGTCTTTTTTGGTTACAAATTTTGGTTTGGTAAAGTAAAGAATAGCAAAGATTCCGCTAATTATAAGGAAAAATAGTACATACGGAAGAACATATCTAGTAAAGTACATAAAAGCAGGTGGTCCCATAGCTGCACGTTGAGCCTTTCCGATACCAATTCCGGTAGATAAACAATTTGACGGAGATCCCGCTGCCAAGTATCCAGGAGGTACAACAGGGTTATTCCCACAGTAAAACCTTCGTGGATCTACAGGAGCATATGGACCGGCATAAGCAGCATCGTAAGGGAGATGAGAACCAACCCCTATCCCTTTACGCATGCAACCATAGTTAGTACCGAGAACGTGAGTCCCAGCGAGTAAACCGGGATAATTAGCATTATTTCCACAATATGTAGGCATTTTATATTCAGACAATATAAAATCTATCAAGATATATCCTTTTTTCCTCTTGTAATGCGACGATAAGAACAATATATATTACGATCGTTACCATCTATTATTTTTATACAGTTCCGTCCTCTACATATTCAAAATATGTCCTTTTGCATTTTGCATTTGATTGTTCCCATTTATAAATTTGATTATTTATGTTTATTTTTTAAAAATTCAAAATGTTAAGAACAACACTTAAAAAACTTATTTATCCTCGTGGAAAAGTCCACAAGAACTACGGAAAGTACGTCGGTTGGTCGTGCTTTTCCAATTTCATTATATCTATTGAAAGTGTTTTATCAACCCATAGTATGCTTTCTGTCGTTGGCCAAGCGAGTACAGAACTGACTTTATCTGTTAATTACATTGGTAAAGATATTGTTGGTCAGATCGGTGGATTATATTATATGAACAAAATGGGAGAAAAAGCTGACAAAGAACTCTATGGCTTTCCAACAGGCTTCTGTATTTATGGAATGTGCCACACCTATGCTTCCGATCTCGACGTTCATCCCAGTCGCTGGTTTAGCCAATGTAGGGAAGAATATTGCATTTACTGCTCCAATGCCAGTAAATGCAAAGATCATTGCTACTTTAACAGAAGACAACAATGTTGGTGAAATATACGCAAAGATTAGTGTTCTCAATACTCTGGGATCAACGATTGGAATGGGCCTAGGCCTTGTGATTGCAGCGCACATTCCAGATCATACGACACGATTGGGATTAATGCCTATCCTGACAATGATAAGAATATACTCGTATAACAAAGCTATAGAGGATTTAATTTAACTCTTTGCATTGTTACATGCAATAACCTTTGCTATATGAGAACCTATACTTAATCCTCCTATAACAATACCTGCTCCAATCATCAATGGTACACTTACTTCTGGGAACGCAGCCATTGCAGCTAAACCTCCGCCTGCTCCTAATGCTGATCCAATAGCACCAAGCCATCCAGATACATCGTTTCCACAACTTGCCGGAGGAGGATTTGGCTTCACAGAATACTGAGTATATAAAAAGTTAACATAATCGTCTGAATCTATGGTCGCTTTTTGCGAACCCTTTAGGTAACCAAGCCATCCTCCTAAATTTGGTCCATCTTCTCCGAGTAACTTTACGAACGCATTTGCATCGAATAATAACCCTGTGTTAGGATCATTGAACTTATCATTTATAAATCCGATAATAATGGGACTATCAGGAGATATTCCCATTGCAGCCATAAAATTATCAGGGTGTTTAACCACGTCTTGCCATTCTTTTGACCACGTTGTAGCAGTTTTTGGATTTGGTATATCGACACCCGACGTTGTAACCCAAAAACCGTCTTTTCCACTATCAGTTGATCCTGCCCAGTTTGCTATCTTTTCTCTCCAAGCTGGTCTATCAGAATTGTCTGGATATAAACCAGTTCTATCTTTAAGTGTCCACACTTGATTCTTTATCTTATGTGTAGTAAACCAATCATCAAAAGATTGGATTCCTTGCCCCTTTGAAAATTTAACAGACTTTGCCACATGTACAGGCAAAAGAGCACCCTGGCCTTTCCCCTTGCCATCAATATAGTATGTGTATTTTAGTATATGATCGACGAAGAAAGTGATTTGTGTAGTATTCAAAGTATTTACTGGACTGGTGTTTAATTTGGAAAGATAGAATAATATCCAACTATTGTACCCAGAAAATATATTGAAGATACTAACATCATATTGATCCCCTCCGTATTTTTTCCACCAATCGAATACTGGTTTGTAAGAAATACGAATCTCGAGTATTTTCACAGCAACATATAGGAAAAATAGTAGTATTAAATAAATTACGATTTTAACCCATAAAGACATTTTAGTTTTATCAGGAGTTTCCATTTTATATTAATTAAATAATATAAAAAAAAATTATGTTCCATGTGGAACTGGATCTTTTCCAGCGGCATCCTCAACTTGTTTATCTACACCATCGGTATCAACACCTGATTCGGATGCAGCCTTTTTAGCTGTATTGTATTCCTTTTGGGCATTTTCATTAGCGGATTTCCATTCATCACTCTTAGCATCTTTAAGTTTCTGGACAACGTCTTGGTTAAATTTTGTCTGTACCACACGCTTGGCAGCATACTCTGCTGTTGCTGATGAATATTCCTTACCTTCTTGTCCATCCTTCCATTTTTCGTACGATATATCAACTGCTTCTCTCCACTTATCTATGACATCTCCCGTCTTTTCTCCTGTAGTCTGTGTTAAAGCATCTAGAGCTTTCCTTGCTTGTCTATCTTTGAAAAGACTATACATTCCACCAACTCCCTTTACAAGAATGAAAGCACCTAGTCCTATAATTGCGGTGATGAACAACGGGCATTGCGGTGAATCCCATCCACCGGTACCTGCTGTAGCTCCAGTTGTATTGCTACAATTACCACCCTTATCATCCCATCCACATCCACATGCTTTTTTGCAGTCATCCTGTGTGGTTATGTTCGGACATTTAGACTGTTTACAGCAACCCGCCAAAAAATCGCTTAATACTAATCCAACGTCACCAACAAGATCGTTAACAGCATTTGTAACGGGGTTATTAAGTATTACGTATATAATTTTATAGGCCATGAAGCCGATAAGCATAACTATTATACCCCCAATTGCGTACTTCCAGAAATGTTTATGAAATTCTTCTGAAATACTTCCATCATCACTATTTACATAAGTTTCTGAACTTGAAGACATTTTTATCTTATTAAATATTTTTTTTGTAACACAAAAAAATCAACAAAACACATTAAATGTGTTTTGTTGATTTAAAGACGTTCCTTTTAGCTTGGTGTGGCGAGTTCCAAGTTAAAGGTATTTTCAAGTTACGCCCATGTTCTTGTGCGTGAGTGCGTGAGTGCGTGAGTTTATTTACAATATTCTAATACTCCGTTTGCACATTGGGCACGTGTCGTTGATATTCTTCCAGGTATCCAAGCAATCCTGATGAAAGAGGTGTCCACAACCCAAGTTGTATGCTGGTCGTGATCCGGCATCGTCAAGGCAAATGCTACAATCGATCCCAAAAATACCATGGTCAGATTCCTGAACAAGAGGAGGCTCAGGTGGAGTATACGCAGGCGGGGGATCAGGGTCGTTCCACCGTTCCATACCCTGTACCAGATCCCTTTCGACAGCACCACGAATACGATCCCGACGAGCATTCCGATGACGCTCCTTCTCATCTTCAGACTTTTGAAATCCAACCAAGTCAGTAAAGAGATTGGCCAAGTCCTTGAACGAAAAATCCATTGGAGACTCCTCGTGTGGCGCGAGAAGATCCAAACCAGCGGCAAGAAACAACTTCTTCTGTTTCAATCCGTTAACCCACGTCTCAACAGAGTTCTCCATCGAGAATCTGTAGACGTTGACCTGATGCTCCTGACCCAATCTGTGCACGCGCTCCTCTGCCTGCTTCTCCAGAAAGGGATTGTAATACGGTTCGGACAAGAATACCGTAGCACATGGCATCAAATTCAATCCAACACCTCCCGTCATCAACGACACGAGCAAAACGCGAGGTGTCGTTGATGTGGTAAACTCCCCCACGACATCGTTGCGCTCTTCACTGCTCATACCCCCGGTGAACTTCATCACCTCAACTCCAACCATCTGCTCCTCAATAACCTTTTCCAGAACACTCAAGTACGAGGTGAACTGTGAGAAAATCACCACGCTGTGAGTGGGATCGTCCCAAATCTTGCGGTCCAGTGTCTCCAGCATAACACTGACCTTGGCGTTCTCGTGAACGACCTGATCCGTATCAATCTCTAACTCCCCACTGTAATAGGAATCAGAGACCATACGCAGTCGCTGAATCAATGCAAGAATCTGACCCTGTAGTTTGATCTTGGTCAGACCCTTGGCACGCTTCCAGCGTTCAAACTTTTCCTGCGCCTCTGCTCGAATCTTCTCAACCAACAGAACCTCGCGACGTGTGGGTTTGACATCAATGTCGTGGTAAAGAGGAGGAGCGAGGATATTCTCCTTGGTGCGTCGCAAGACGAATTTGTCTCGCCATTCCTTGATGTTCGCTGTTGATTTTCCCTGCTTCTTCCACCACTTGGGATCGTTGTAAGGACGTGTTCCGACGAACTTGCACTGCGCTGCAATGTCCTTCATGCGGTTACAGAACGGAGTAGCAGACAAACACCAGTTATACTTACTATGCTTACCTACTTCGAATGCCGCAGTGGCCGCTTTGGGTTTCTTTGATCTCAGTCCGTTCCTGATTATGTGAGATTCATCCAATACGACGCGACCCCACTTGAACCTGTTCAATTGTCCTGTACCTAGAATAGAATACGTGGTGACAACAAAGTCCCATTTCCGCTTCAGGAACCTACCTACTCGCTTGTGTCCGTGAAAAAGAAGGACCTTGGGCTTGCGGAGTCCATTGCCCTTGTACACACGTTTCAATTCCTTCTTCCATTGCTCAAGAAGAGACATTGGACATACAATCAGATCACGCCGATCGGGAATCTTATTCTGCATAAGATGAGTAGCCATCAGAATAGTATTGTGAGTAACTGTAAAGTCGTGAAGGAGAAATCGTCTGTTCCCATCAATGGTGAATCCACAATATTCACCAACCCCAACCTGTTTGATAGTAATGTTGGTCGTCATCGCACTTTTATTAATCTTTCTCACATTCGCTTTCTTACGGGAAGTGAGAACAGATATCTCATGTAATCCATCACCACTGAGAACACACTTAAAATAAGTACCTGTTTTCTTTTCTCCCTTATACATGCAAGATTTTTGCACCTTCTTGTAAGATACAAAAAATCCCAACGATCTAGCCAGATATGCAATATCCAATGATAACTTCTCCTTTTTCTGAATAATCTCATAACAGCACTTATCATGAGTTAAGTACCCGTCAGTATCCAACAAGCCAGCAAGAACTGCAAGTCTCACATCTCTAGAGTTATGGAGATACTCCATCGGAATATTTTTGTTTTGGCGCAAATTATACTTGTCCAATAATCGGAGAAACTGGTTGTCACCCCTCTTATGCCCTGATATTCTATGGGAAACATCGTCGATCTGAATAGTGTCACACCCAATCTCATTCATACCAGACTGAAAATACGACAAACACTCATCGTCGATATTGTGAAAACCACGACCAGTTGACCCTCCGTCCGCAAGCCATGCTCCCAATATATAAGGATCAATGTCAATCTTCTGTTCCGAATAATCGACACCCGTTTTGAAACCTTTTAATAATCTTTGGGTCGTCTTGTTCAACTTGAGATAGTCTTTGACTGTAATATCAACAATGTCATCATCTGGGATTTTATCCCGATATTCACACATTTTCTTGAATGCTTCTTCTTTGGCACCGAAGGATGGTCCAAAAGATGCTTTCATAAAACGTTGCTCTTCTCTGTCAAACCATCCTAGAATATACTGTTGTTTCTTCTCATACCAAGACCAATTCTTGTGTTGTGACACTTTGAGAGAAAGAATATGAGGTTCGTTCACTGTATAGTTTTCACCCTTCTTTTGTTGTACTTCATACATCATCTCAGTTCCTGTACATGTCGACAATACTTTGCGGGGTTTAGAGTCATCTCCAACTAGGAAATCACCTGTGATAATATCCTTAGCAAGTTTAAAACCCCCTTTCCAAATGAGGACTTTGGTATTTGGATCCAAGCATTTACCCAATCCACATTCGTCAGAAAGGAATCCACCCTTGCCTTCGCGCTCCATCCGTTTTAACACGGGCAGAGCGATATTCTGATGTTCATATAGTGAAAAAGGCATCTTGCTAATTGAGACTGATTTTGAAAAATTATTTCAATTTTTCAAAGATCTTAAACGCACGAAAACCCCAAAACCAACTCTTCCAGGAGTCAGAAATGGGGTTTAAGTGACATATTCTTTATTTCATTTTGCTCGCAGAAACGTTTACGACCAATTCTCCTTCAGCTTTGCATCCTGTTTTCTTACCCACCGAGTAAGACGGTAACTACCCATAATCTTCCACTTATACTTCTTCTTTGTATCTGACCAATAACCTGCGCTGGTACATAGATATTGGTTGTGGGAACACCCAGACGACTTTGCGCACTGAGCGCAAATAGTTATTCGCCTGTTCCGAGATATGGCAAAACCATCAATTGTTACCTTGGTTTTGCCATCGTACTTCGGAACAGGCGGAGGCGAGTCCGTCTTGGACATGCGCCTCATATTCATCTTCTTCAATGGAGATCCAATCATATCTGTTGATTTCTCTTGTGTTAATATAATTTTTCAATTATATTATTCATATATAATCAGGCTTGTCTCTATTTCCTCGTGACAGCCTTCCGTGGAAGTAATCGGATTGACGTGTTGATTCCACGTGGGTTCAATAGGAGATTGTACTCGTGTTTGCATAATATCCTCTAGAAACTTAACTTCTTTTAAATGCGACCCCGGTGCTCCGCTAATCCTTCCCCCACATCCGAGGATAACGACGTACTACCGAATTGGATTTCCCTGAACATGTGGGTAAATTCCTCGGACTGTTCCGTATTCGATCGTGATATACTTGACTTTAGTCCCCATAAGAGCCTTTTCCTCCAAACCAAACTCGTACATCTTCAATTTTCATCTAATTATTCAGATGAAAATTCAATTAGTTTAATTACGTTACACGGGTCACTTACGTTCCAACCACTCCTTCATCTCCGCGTCCAGAGCAATTGCCATCTCATGTCCTGGCACTGTTCGCATATACTCGCTGCTAAGGATGAAGAGCTTTTCCTTGCAATGAAGAAGAACAGAGAGAAATACCTGCTCATCGGTGACAAACGCCTTATTTTCATAAGCAACATTCCTGGTATATGCTTCGCAACGCTCCAGACCAGCAACACCTAGTGCCTCTAGTTTGTCTGCGTCACTAACAATATTCCTTACTTGGACAAACTCTGGGCTGAGAAGCTTTTCATAATACTTGCGTCCTTTCTTCTTCTCCCGAGAAAAGGAGATACAGTCGATACATGTCATTATTTCTTTGGCATATTCAGGAATATGTTCTTGAAGAAAATACTGAACGTACTTCCGACTTTCACCGTTCTTGTCGTACTTGTGATCGGCCACATCATGAAGCCATGACACAATGGTGACCCACCTAAGAATATTCAATGGAATGTCATCACCTAGCTTGGTACAAATCGTCATGGCGTTATCGTATACCTTTTCCATGTGTTCGTAACCATGAGATGAATCGCGATCTCTGGTATGATCCTGTACAAATTTCTTGAGCTTTTCAATGACAAACATAAACATTTTATATAACAATCTATTTCTATATATAGATTTCAATTTATTTTATAAATGACAACTTACTTTGTTTCTGGACCATTGGAAATATCTACAGAAGAATTCACACAACATTATTCTGGTGAACTACTCCGAGCAGTTAAAAGAAACGCTTCTTTCGTTGTAGGGGATGCCCCAGGTGTTGATACACTTACGCAAGCATTTCTGTACCCTTTCACTTAAGATGTAACAGTATATCATATGTTTGACAAGCCACGCAACAACGTATGTGGTTTTAAAACCGTCGGTGGATTTAAAAAGGATATAGAACGTGATGAAAAGATGACACGAGACAGTAATAAAGATATTGCATGGTGGTGTTCAGTCGATGAACAGAAAGTATTATATCAAGGAAATTATAGGAAAAGAACTAGCGGTGCTGAAAAGAATGTGAAGAGACGAGCTAGATTGGATCAACTAGGCCCCCTGGTAAGATACCACCTCACTTTCCTCCTCTGAATTATCAGAAACAGAGTCAGTAGAATTTGTGATTAATTTTGGTGGTTCTCTGTGTCCTTTTAACCATCTAAATCTCCGACTTACATCACGACCCACTTCTTCCAGCCAACCTACAAATGGGACATAATGATGTATATCATCCGTTTTACCCTCTAAACGATCCACTCGTTCGTTTAATTCTTGTACAGATTTGGAGATAGTATCCAGCTTTCTGGATATCAATATGAGCAACTCTTTTTCGTTAGACATATTTATTATAGATTATTCATTTATATCTTTTATTTTATAAATGAAATCGACTCTTATATTTTTTGATTCATCAGAAAACGGAAAAAGAGGAACTTTACGAGGACTTGTAATTTTCCCAATATTCATTATATTGACGTTGTTATGGTTTTTACTAACAAAGAAACCCTTGTACGATAAACATATTGATCAGGTAGATAAATCCCGTCTATGGGTAGCTATGGGAGTATCAGCACTGTTGATCGTTTCTGCAGTTGCTGTGCACACACCAGATACTGTTAAGAAAGCAGTAGTCTATTCTGGATTGGTTGGATTTGTAGTTTACGGAATAAGCAATGCTGTTCTCCTAGCAACATCAAAGAAGTGGGGATACGATATTGCACTTATTGATACTCTTTGGGGTATTGTCAGTACAGCTTTATTAGGCTACATCTTGTACGAGGTAGTAAAGAAGTGGCCAAAGACTTTTGCTGCTATTTAAAAATATTTTATGGTCTAGAAATTCTCTTAGCTCTTTGATACCAGTGTAGCGGAGTTGGTTTAGGAGTTAAACGAGGTATTGAAGTACAATCCATAAACATGTCCAAACTCATGGAGTAAAGATAGATGCAGGGTTTCTGGTGTAATATAAGCAAGAGAGTTTAACTTCATATCAAACTCCATCCTCTTGTATAATTGTGTTGAATAAAAGTGCGTTTCTCCAGGTGTGACATCTGGAGAAACGCTAACAGTGTTCTTACCCTCGAAAGTTTGTTGATTAGTATTGTACAACATTCCAGCAAATGTTAGATTTAATGTGATCCCAATAAGCTCATATTCCTCTTATGCTCGTTGAATCAATTTATGCACGGATACCTCTGGTGAAAACCGGGGTGTATGTCTGTTATAAACAACGTAATAGTCCATATTACGATTTTTCCAAGAAAAGTCTGTTATCCTCACTCCTAAAACCAAGCTAGATAGCATTAGAATAGAAACATTTATATAACCTTCGTAAATCTTTATATTTAAAACTATTATAGTGTTAAATAAATATGGAATGCAAATACTGTAAAAAATCGTGCACTCAATCGCAACATACTTGGGTGTCCAATCACTGCACCCCGTCCAAAGTCGAGAAAACTCAAACTCAGATCTCCTTCTTCAATTGCACCACATCCGACTTTAAACTCTCCTTTACCTGACCTTTTTGAACAGTCTCCTTTACCTGTTTCACGTTCTTTGTCAATTCTGAAACACTCCTTTCTACAGCCTCCCCGTAATTCGTTGGTAGCACCTTTTGATTATACTCCCGCATAATAACAAAAATAGTTAACGGTAAAAGAATAGAAAAGATTAATTTGTATAATTGATTCTTCCCGTTTCCTATCAATTCAGGGATTTGTGATAAAACACCCATTAGAATAATCAATAACACCCAGATCTTGGTCGCGTCTACATTATCCTTCTTGAACTGTTCGTTATCCCACTGACTTTTCGGAACATTCTCCTTTCTGTACTGAGAAGTGATAGGGTTCTTTGCAATGAGGGAGATAATGACAATGATGAGCAGACCTGCGTATTTAATCAAATCCTGGTACTTTTCGTAGATTTTACGATCTTTCTTATCTATCTTATATTCGAGAATGAGAAGAATGACGGTCATGATTATAGCACCGATGTCGAGGAACTTTGGGAATACTTTCAGATATCCTCGACTATACAATATATACTTGACTAGTAACACAAATGGAGCAAATATTAGTGTTATCCACAACCCTCTCTTGGATGATGTGAACATCGGTAAAGTCATTAATGCTACTATTATACTGTTGTTCAAAATATCAACTATGGTTTGAATCATTTATTCTTAGGGGTATAAAATAAATGTTATAGAGAATATAAGTTAAGATTTATGTGCGCTAGTACGATGGTAGAAGCAGTTAAAGGTCCTGATGGTAATATTCAGTGTCAACCATCAAAGACTGCTCCTCCCATATGCCAAAAGTATAGGTGATTTAGTTACAAATGCCAGTTCTTGGGGTACAACATGTAAACTTAAATAGTGAAATTTACTAATAAATGTCAAACGAATGTCCATTAAATTCGGACACTATAACTTTCGGTAAATACAAGAATGGTACGTTACAACAAGTCCTCCGGGACAGATCTTATTGTACATGGCTACTAAAACAAGAGTGGTTTCAAAGCAATTACGAATATCTACACAATAGAGTTCAGGAATACGAACCTCTTCCTTTCTTTTTCCAGAGAGTTCCAGATGAAGGCGAAAGCTTTCTGGAAAGATATCAATACTTTCATCTTAAACCCGTTGAAGAGATTGAGCTACCTTTATCAGATGATGAAAAAAAGTGTTATGCTTATTATCTTCTGATGGTCGGAGAATTAAAGGCCAAAATAGAAGATTTGTTGGATACAGACAATCCTTACGATATTAAAGCTCCCTGTAGATGGTTACTTCGATTTGAGAAGGAAAATGATTTGAAAAGAGAGGTGTTTAAAGAGTTTATTAATGCACATGAACTGAAAAATATCCCTTACATTGTAGAGAGAATAAAGAAAGAGGGAGGTATCGAATATCTGGGTGCACAGTCTTTCAATATTGCAAAGAAAAGATCTTTAGAACAAGAAGCTTATTGGGAGAAAATACTAAAGGAAAAGTACGGGGAAGACTTGGGTATCCAGTTCAAGTATGAAAAGTGTATTTTCGACTTCCTAACGATCTCTACGAATACAATATACGAGTGTAAACTAGGTTTGAAGGACTTTAACGAGGAGCAACACAAGAAATACGTCTTGACACTGGATAAGTATAGAATCATATACCTGATCGGTTATGATTGCGTGATAAGTATGGAACGGAAAGCGATATACACATCTGATGTTGATAAGTATCAAGTCTACCAGATGAAGATTCCTGGTATGACAGATTCAACTTCTTTCGATGAGTTAATAAAAGATTTCGATATTGTAGAGATTGAGGACTTGTCAACATTATTCGGTAAGCAACAAATTACTGATCCTTTACCCCAGGAAGTTTAATCTCCATCATTGCACGGACAAGGAGGAAGAATACAATAAGGTGTAGAGTAAACCCAAAGAATGTTGGTGCTGCGAATGCTAATGGACGACCACCACGAGGTCCTTGTATTGTAGGAGCACCAAGAAGTCCAAATACCTTGTTTGTAATCCAAAAAGTAAGAGGATTAAAGATTACGAAAACTGCCAAAACAGACCATGCGGAAATAGACCATTTTTCTGTTGAAGATGGTTTAGTCATTTTTATTTAAGATAAGAAAATATCTTAAATAAAAATATGGATATTCATTATGTTCAAATGGATGATATCGATGAACAGTTTGAGAGTGCTGCTAAGAGTGTGTTTAACTTAAAAAATCGTCCTTCTGACTATCAAATGCTACAGCTGTATGGTCTATACAAGCAATCTTTGTTCGGTAACAACAAAACGCCCAAACCAGGTGTGTTTGATTTTAAGGGTAAGGAAAAATGGAATGCCTGGAAAAATGTGAGTGGAAAAGGTAAAACTAAAGCAAAACAGGAGTATATAAATTTGGTTGAACAATTAAAAATGTTAGAATAAAGTAAATATGTGCGATATGAAATATGTAAGATGTTCCTTCCACATCGTGGCGTAGAAATCTTACATATTTCTGATATTCTAAGCGATGTTTGTACATTATATGTACATAATAAAATGGCTTTCTGTTAAAAGGGGATTTTGTCTACGTGTCTACACTGCGTGGGTTATTAGGTGACACCTAGAGAATGAGCAAATTACTCTTACTCACCATATACCAAATATGATTGCTGTAAAGTGCAAGGAAGAGAATATTTATAAATTCAAATTTGGAAAACGATATATCAGAATTACTTCTGATGGTGAGATAGTGTTAACAGTGTTTAGAAGATGGACGACACCTTTTATAATGAAACACGTACATGTAATCGAATGCGAATCTTGTACTACTTCGTGTTTAACAGATACAATGCCTGTTTGGATGGTTGAAAAATTTAACGGGATCTCCGATCTCCGATTAGTGATCACGGCAGCGACCCATCGAGTTGAGGTAGGTGCCACGGGCACAGCGCGTCCCATCCTGACACCTACCACCGTTGTCCCCGCAAGTGCGACCACGAACACGTGTTTGAACAATAGTGCGCTCCATGTCGACAGCAGCCATAGCGCGGCGGGATCGGGCGAGTGCCTCGTTCTTCTGTCGAATTGTCGCCTCATTGATGCGATGCCTTTCGATGTGCATAAGGTTCCCTGCAAGCATACGATCGGAAAATGCCTTCATTTCTGTCATCTTCGCCGCCTGCTCGTTAATCTTCGCCGCCTGCTCGTTAATCTTCGCCGCCTGCTCGTTAATCTTCGCCGCCTGCTCATGTAGAGTACGGAGCTGTGCGTTGATTACAGTATTCTTACCCTCTTTCTCTTGAACAAATTCAGCCTGGAGAGCTCCAAGCTGCTCATTCAGATGCATGTTTGCTGTGCGCTCGCGTGCAAGATCCTCAGCCTGTGCTGCATCCCTTGCAGATGCCCTACTGTTAAACCATGCCTCTCCCTCTTGTTTGACTTCCTCGAAACGTGCCTGTACGCGCGCCTCAAAGATTGTCTGCAAACGTGCCTCGTGCTGCTGATCAACCAAAGTGATCAACTCACTTCGCTGTTCGTTGTGCAGGTCATCCATATTCTTGATTTCGTTGGGAGAAGCCATCTTGTTATTTTCATAATATTTGCTATGAAAATCATTTTTATTCTTGACGAAGTCCCGACTAGAATCCGAACTTGTCCTTTGCTGCAGCGTAGAGATCTGTTGCTGAGAGCTTATCGAGAGTGTGAGCGTTAAACTTCTCGGCGAACCAGATCATATCCTCTTCCGCATAGTAATCGTCCGCGCGCTCAATGAGCTCATGGATGGAGATGAATCCATTGAAGAAGTCGAACATCGGAGTGGTCGGAATCTCCTTACCCTCTTCTGTGATGATATAACAACTCCGAGTCTTCTCGTTGAACTGGAGTGTACCCGTTTCCGTATTCTTGTTTTCGATGGTGGAAGCCATTTCTGATCTTTTACAACTTGGTTGATTTCTAAATTCATTTTTTATAATCACTCATAACAATCGTTACAGACAACATGTCCTTGTAATTGAACATCATACCACAGTTTTCACATTCTACGTCTGGATAAATTCTGCTGCTGCAATGATGTCGTTCTCCAATAGTTTCCTGTCCATACACTTGAAGATCTTTGGTAGCATAGGGATGGCTGCCCAGGTCGCGTTACAAAAGTAGATGATTGCAATCGCTTCGTATTCTGTATTGACGTCGACAACACAGTCATCGGACAGTTTATGAGTTCTGTGGATGGTATACAGGTTTCCATCAATGTGATGGAGAGATACATAGTGGGATTTCTTTTCTTATTTAATTTTCTTATTACAATAATTTTCTTATTACAATATAAATGAGTTCGAATACATCTTCGAATACATCTAGTGCAGTATCTAGCGGGAGGGAATCAAAATCTAACAACTTAAAATGGATTATTGGTGGACTTTTAGTCACCGGTGTTATAGGGTTTTTGATCTGGTGCTTTGTTGCCGGTCCGTGCAAAGGTAAGAAGGACGATGGTAGCATAGGGCATTGGTCGGATACACAGCTTAAAACAGCTGTTAGTAAACTTCCCAACGCATCTGTAATGCCTGACGTAGCGATGTGTATGATGGTAGCCATATCGAAAACTATATCTTATAACGATTATATGAAGATGGTACCAAAGGATCAACAAGCATATATGTATAAAAATAAAGATAAGTTGTCTCCCTGTTTGGGGAAGAAAGGAGCGTGGGCACCAGACATTGTCAATGCATTGACAAGTGTAATTGTAAAAACAAAAGTTTCTCTTACATGCGCTCAATGTATTGTCAAACAGGTAGAAGATAAATACGATCCAGTGGAATTTATTACTTTGGGTACCAATTGGGTTAATGCTATATTTCTCGCGCAATCTTATTGCATAGGGAAAAATGATTGTCCTTAATTTTATTTTCTCGACATGTAAATCATGAAAAGGATGTACAATACTATAAAACTACCGACAATAACCCAAACAACTGTGTTGGAACTAGATGATCCCGGAGGTCCCGGAGGTCCCGGAGGATTTGGTCCCGGAGGTCCCGGTCCCGGTGGATTTGGTCCAGGTTTCTTTGCACACACTCCTTTTATACAAGATGTACATCCATTCGCTACATTATTACAATCGGTCTGTCCGGTGCAGCTAGATCCACAAGTCTTTATATCCGAACATGCTGGTACTCCGCAATAACCTCCACTTGTTAAACAATTCCCACAGTTTGTACGTGCTATAATATCTGTTCCACTTACGCATGTAGTTAGTTGATCTATATTGGCAACGTTGTCTGTGATACATGTGTTAGCTTTGCTAATAGCATCTGCACTATCATTTACTAGGTTATCCCAACTATCACTGTCTTTGCATTTCAATAGTCCCTTACAAGATGATCCAGATATATCGCTATATTTATCCAATTTTTTGTGATATGCGATCGCATCTGCACAATCGAGTGTACCAGAAGAACTATCTAAAACCAGTCCGTATACTTTAGAACCATACGGTCCATTGTATAGTTTTAGTGTAGTATTTAACTTTGCTACGGATTTATCACGGACGTATATACCACAATTAGTGAATCCAAATTCACCTTCATCACATTTAGCACATTTTTTCATGTATTGACCTATTTGCGATGAATCTAAACTTCCTATGACCATATTACCATCATCATCTGCAACATTATGCATAGTAGAGTTGTCTCCGAGAATAGGGATATTATCATAGTTCGATAAAGTAATACTACCGATTCTATACATAAAAAGCTGATAGCTTGTTTCAATTGGTATATCAACTGAAAACGATTTTGACCCTTTCAGGTATATAGGTTTTGTATTGAAGCTACTATAAGATAAAGTAAATGGGTGTATGATCAACGGACTCCATTTGTACTGATATCCGGTTATGGAAAGGTTAATTCGAACTCCACCGCTTTTAATAACATCGTTGTTTACAAGATCTTCCCATAAATCATCGGGAATTTTAACGTAAACTCTTACTGTTGTCATTTATTTATACATAAATATAAATAAATAGTTCTATTTAGAAAAGCTTCCCAGTCTCCAACGCTTTCAGACTAATGTACTCTGTAGCTTCTATCGGATGCCATACCCAAGCATTCAGTACAACCTTATCCTCGCCAGTTTGAGCAAGTCGACAGGGAATGAGATTTCATTTCTATATAATTTTTTGAATAGTTTGTAAAAGTCGGAAAACTTCATCTACTTGTTAATGATCTTAGTTCTTGCCGAAAAACTCCATTATTCTCTTTTACATCGTTCAGTTCTTGTGCATTTGCATAGCATACATCCCAACCATCAGTTCCAAAATTGTCAACCATTTGCGTCATTCTTTCTTTTGTTACCGGTTTAATTTGATCACCCAATATCTCGGTTAATTGATTTGCCCTTACATCTTTACGTATATTTTTCCAACTATCCATATATTTATAAACATCAAGAGCTGTATTGGTACATTTATATAGAAGTGTACCTGTTTTATCCTTGAGTAAATTTTCATGAGTCCATCTAGCCAACCCCTTTTGCCCAGCATTATAATGATCATCACTAAAACTTTCCTTCAACATTGCTCCAACGCGTTGTTGTTCATTTTTATCTTCAAACAAAGCAAGCGGACCGACATTGATCCATTTATTACTAATATTATTCTGTGTATTAGTGATCTTAGGCTGTTTGGCTATCTCTTCTACACATGCAGTCGCAGATTCGCTCATTTTCTTGTATATAGACAATTCTGCCTGCAAAGTCGATACCTGTTCTTGTAATTTTTGTATTGTTTTATTTTTATCATCTATAATCTTCTTAACTTTGTCTGAATTGGCAGAGCATGTACTCATGTGTGTATTAAGTCGTTGTTTGGTTGATACAGAGACGTCACAGAATGTGCATGTAAAAAGAGTGTTGTTCTTGTTTTGTATTGCTAAACAATATTTGGTGGTATTTTGGTGAGTTTTTAGGCTCCACTTACTCTTAAATGTATGTTTACAATAAGAGCATTCCATTTATTATACATAAAGATTTTCTTAAGTTATTTTTAACAATTTTGTTAAAAATATGAATTTTTAACAATTTTTAACAAATTTTAACAAGTTTGTTGACAATATTTTAATCCTTTTTCCGGACAATCGGATCTAGAAAAAAATAACCTAAATACAAGGAAATTTTATTTGGAAAAATTATTTAATTTTTCCAAATAATTTTTTTGACCAACATACAATTTTTATATATGTGGATGAATTTATACATCTGATTTTTTAATATCTTTTTTATTTCCTATATACATCTTTTTGCCAACTTTTACTATACTGTATTCTTCTTTTTCACCACTATTTCTATTCAAAAAAAAAAAAACAACAGAATCTAGTTCGTCAGTGTCCTGGAAATCATATCCTAAATCAATCACCACTCTATTAACCATATTATACATAAAATTTGCTATTTCATAATTTAGCCGACTTTCTTTCAACTCTGCTTCTAGTTCTTCTATTCCTTGTCCCGACACTTTCTCATGCCCAGCCAGACTGTTTTAGTTTTTAGTGTCTGTTGCCAGTTCATTTATATAACAGAATCGTATTATATAAATCATATATTGACCTAAATAAAATGGATAAAAAGATATCGTTACTAGTCAAAAATAACCTAGTTTTAACACCAACCGCGGTAGCATTCTCTGCAGTCCTGGCAACAGTAGTATCCGGTGATATGCAATACTTATTTTTTGTTGGATTGCTTGTCGTCGTCGGACTGATCAACAGAGCATCGAAAATTCTCACGAAAAGTATGTCGATGTTTAAAAACACCGGTCCCAGACCAAGTACATGCGGTACAAATACAGGAATAGACTGTGTTGGATGTGGTATGTTTCCGGGAAGAGAGGCAAAGGAATCGTGGGGTATGCCATCTGGTCACGCACAGACAACTGCATTTGCAGCAACGTACTGGACAATATATGTGATTAAGAAATACAATAAAGATAAAAAGGATGGAAAAAAGACATCCAAAGGGCAGATGTATGGATCGATAGCAGCGATGTGGCTCCTAGCTATAGCTGTCTGGATACAACGCCTCTATTCTAAATGTCACTCGTTATTACAGGTAATAATAGGTGCCTTAATCGGGGTAGGACTTGGATTTTTAGGATACTATGCATCGTCAAAAATATTCTCTCAGTTGCCAAATTGAAAATAAATCAATACATTAATAAAGTAAAATGGGTTCTCAAACTTCAACACGAAAGATTAATATCGAACAGCTCGATACCTCAGTCACAGATTGGGTCAAAGCGACTGGGTTTATCCACAAGGATAGGACCAGGAACTTTAAAGTATTTCAGAGCTTAAAGGACAACGAAACCTGTGTATGCAACAAGAACTGGGGCAAGCAAGTGGATGATTGTAAGGAAATCGTCGTCGAAAAAAGAATAGGCTCTCAAAGCATGGCAGGTGAAGCATATCTGATTGATATTCGCGGAGAAAAGGCTGTTGCAAAGCTGATGCCTATCATATCTGAGAAGAGTGAGGCTGAAAACAAGAACGAGTTAAGGATTGCTATCCAAGCGTCCAACCTGGTCGTGAGAGGACAAAGTCAATTCTTTCCTCTTGTCTATGCGGTATCAGATTGCAACAACACAATCTTCAATCCGAAGAGCTCTTTCTACAAGAAAGCTAATCTGTACGCTATGAGAGAGCATATCGGAAAACAAATTGATGGAAGAGTACCGAAGAAACGTTTTATGGCACTCTCACGGACAAAGGAATCTCTCAAGGAGATTATGAAAGTCAGCATGAATCCCAGATCTGGTGGGCTCAAAGAACCACCGAACACCGAATATACGGTCAGATCCCATGTTATGATCGACGAACTGGCATGGGGAGATTTAGGACAGTATATCCTTGAAAACAAGAATAAAATGACCTTGAGCATGTGGGATTTGATTTTCCTACAGGTTTTCATGGGAATCAACGACATGCAGGAAAAACTATCTGTTGTTCATCGTGATCTACACCAAGGAAACGTGCTTCTCTCCTTTCACGAGAACAAAAAGATACAGTTCGTAACATGTCTGATACACGATTTCGGGAAAAGTGATATTATAGAAGCAGGGAAATGGAGGAGACTTGACCGTGTTGCAGATGTTGAAATCTTCTTCAATGCAATGGAAAAACATGCTCCTCCTCCGATAATGGAAAAGATGGAATATGTAAAAACGAATATTATCGATCCACATCCAGATGGGGCGCCTATTATACCCACAATCATGAGCTATTGGGGAAAAGTATGATTACAATTTTTGTATATGTGGATGAATTTATATATCTGATTTTTACATAATAATAAATCAATTTACTGATACACATTAATAGTGTTAATCTTCCACGAAGCATTATCAACATACTTTTTATTTTGTATAAATGTGTACACTTCGTCATTACACGTGTCTCTATCAGGTGGACCACTATAAGCATCACCACATACAGTTGTGTTGATAATTATCTGTAGATTATCAAAAGTCTTTCCGGTATTCGTATCATTCAGATTCAATGTCTCAACACCTAAACCATCCAAAATACTTGTACTCAGACTAGCATTGGAAGACATAATTTTCTTCACTTTAATATAATTCCCATTATCTCCTTTATCAGACGGAATGAACCAAAACTTCATCGTACCATCACAATTTAGATTACATGCATAAATACCACCACCATTATTCTTAAAAGCTTCCCCATATCCATTCTGCGCCTTGGGCCATAACGTACCACATCCAATAAAAGGACACAGAGTTCCTTTACCTTCCTTCGCATTCTTACCACACGTTTTATGATTCTGATCATTCGTACAATTCAAGGCACCAGGAGGCCCGCAAAAACCACAGTCACCATTAGGATTAAACTTGGTCATGTTTGTCTGTTTGTAACCAGGAACTGTGTGCAAAGAAACTGTATTCAACGCGTCTACACCACCTCCAATTTGCCACCCACCTTCTATTATGTCTATTTCTCCTGATATAGCCCATGCATCTTTGCTACCACCCTTTATCAACCCGTTTAGCCAAAAGGCTGACCAGATATATCGACCATACGGTATTTGTTCCAAATCAATGACAAACAGACCGTAATTAAACAGTTCTGCTGATCTGATTCTAATCGCGTCAATAGAAGAGTTTGGAACATTGGAAAGCTTTATTACCAATTGATCTTTTGTAGATCCGTAGAAATTACCAGAGGGATCTGTTAGGTCTGGGTTTCCTTGTCTATATACGATCCTTCCATGTGTTGTATCGGGACCGGTAAAGTATGACCAACCTCTCCCGTTAGAAGGAATGATGTCAGTGCCTTTCCAGCTTCTAACTAATTTACCAGCAAAAGATGGGTTATTATCACATGTTTTTATGGCCATTAAACTTCCAGGCGGGCAAGGCGGGCAAGGCGGGCAAGTAGGGGGGGTCCCATCTTTTTTCAAAAAGTAAAGAGTTGCAAAAGTTATGCTTACAGCCAATAACGAAATTATTAGAAATATTATTCGTTTATCCATTTATTATAAGGTATCATTTTAAAAAACTAATTAGAGATGTGGAAATCTTTTTCGATGCAATGAGTAAACATGCTCCTTCGCAAATGATGGAAAAGATGGAGTACGTAAAGAACAAGATTATCGATCCTCACGAGAATGGTTCCCCCCGTTATACCCAAAATATTGAACTATTGGGGAAAAGATGAACGTTAGTCAACTGGCTATACATGGGAAAGGTTTATTCTCCCGGAGGAGGAGATCAAATTATAATAAAGATCTGTAAAACTTTTTAAAAAATAAATATATAAATAATTTTAAATTTTCAAAAAAATCCTAAATATACAAATGTAATACAACACAAATATTGTAGCACATTAAAAAAAAATCAAAATTCAAGGCATTTCAGTTTAAATTAATGATCCCAAATGATCCCAAATGATCCCAAATGATCAAAAAAAGATTAATTTTAATGATCATGAAAAGATCATTAACCACTTAAAAGGATAAAATTTTAACATATAAATGAAATGCGATTTTTGTAATAATGAATTTTCTAACAAGCAGAATCTTAACGCTCATCAAAAGCGAGCAAAATATTGTTTGAAATTACAAGGGGTGTCTGGTGTAGAAAAAAATTATATATGCGATTATTGTAAAAAAGAATTTAACGTTTCTTCTAATTACAAAAGACATATTAAAAGATGTAAAGTAAGTGAAATAAATGTAGTTTTTGAAAAAAAAATCATGTCACTTGAAACTAAGATTGAAACTCTTGAAACTTTAATAATAGAATTACGAGCAGATAAAAAAGATCTACAAGAAAGATACGATAATCTCGCGACAACTGCTGTAAAACGTCCTACAAATAGCACCAAAAATATCCAAATAAATAACTACATTAAAAACATGTCTCCGTTACTTGAATCCGATATTAAAGAAAACGTACAATATCTTACATTAGATCACCACGTTAAAGGCGCTGAAGGATATGCGGAGTATGCTCTCGAATTCCCCTTCAAGGATAAGATAGTATGTGTGGATACTGCTAGAAATAAGATAAAGTATAAGAATGAGGAAGGTGATGTTATAGAGGATGTCGGGTTTAGGAAGATGATGGAGAAGTTATGTTTGGCATTGAAGGATCGTAGTTTTAATTTAAGTCAGGAGCATTATGAGAAGTTAGCAGAGACATTTACAGAGAAAGAAGTAGATGATTATAATTTTATGGAGACAGCAATAGCAATAAGTAAGTATGCTAATGGTAAGGAGAATGATTTCTGTAATAAGATAATAAAGATGATAAGTAAGGGAATAGTAGTAAAATAAAATTTTGATCTGCGAATCGTGAAAGGTTTATTCTAGATCGAAATGTAATAAAGAAATTTGTAGAATCTTTAACAACTTAAATATATAGTAGAGACGTTAAGATAATGTACTTGTAGAAATTTTTAAAGAATGTTTTAAGACATTGAAAATATAAAGTAAATGAAATACCTATCACTTTTTACGGGTATCGGAGGATTTGAAGTCGCCATACACAAGGTCTTTCCAGATGCCGAATGTGTCGGTTACTCCGAAGTCAAACCTCACGCGATCAAAGTATACGAGCACCATTTCCCTGGTCATAAGAATCTAGGTGACATAACAAAGCTAACAGAAGAACAAATCAAAGAAGTTGTCAAGGATGGATGTGACATAATATTCGGTGGTTTTCCATGCACGAATCTAAGTAGTATGGCTAGTATACAAGGCGACGATACTGGTCTGAAAGGGAAAAAGTCTTCTTTGTTCTATGAGATGATACGTGTGATCAGAATAGTGAAGCCAAAGTATGTTATAATAGAGAACAACTATAGCATGAAGAAAAGTAACCGTTCTATGATTACAGAAACACTACAGGATCTATTCGAAGAACCTATTCATATGACAATGATCAACGCAGCAGATTTTGGTATACAGGCACGGAAACGTTTGTACTGGACGAACTTTGAAATACAAGATGAGATTAGAGTATGCGAACAAGAATGGGAGGACGTACTTGAGCCCATAGAAGAAGTTGAACCATATTTCCTTAGCAACCAGATGACACTATGTTTGAACAAGATGGTTCAATGTAAAAAGAATACTACACGCATTGCAAAACAATACGAGAACGAGGACGCGTATTGTTTCGAACAAGTAGAAACAAATAATGAAAAGAGTAGATGGGAAGTGACACCAAAATCTGATACTGGTAAAGACAAGGCACAGACATTTGTTGGTTCTGGCGGAGGAGGTAACAACATCCTCATAGATAGAAGACACTATGATGAGAACGTGTTCTATCCTAGGAGATTTATACCAGTTGAAGTGGAGAGGATGTTTCATTACCCAGATGGGTATACAGACATGGGTTTGTCAAGAACATCCAGATATAATTTGCTTGGTAATTCTGTAGTTGTCAAAGTCATTGAATATATAGTAGAGACACTTAACGCAACAGTTTCACTCTCCTGAAACCATGTTTATATACAAATCTAAATTATAATTATTTATACTTATAAGAAAATTCTATAAGTATAAGTAAATGATGAACTTTCGAATCGGAACAGATTGTAGCGGTATTGAGGCGCCAATTCAAGCTCTACAACAACTCGGAATTCCACACTGTCATGTTTTTTCCAGTGATATAGACAAGTATGCTATCCAGAGTATCAAAGCTAACTATCAACCAGAGAAAATATTTGGTGACATAACAGATCGGGATATAGATGAAGTACCGGATATAGACGTGTACGTATGCGGATTCCCGTGTCAGACTTTCAGTATGGCAGGACACAGGAAAGGGTTCGACGACAAAAGAGGGAACGTATTCTTCTCGTGTCTAGAAGTCATAAAGGAAAAGGAACCAAAGTTTTTCATCCTGGAGAACGTGAAAGGATTAATCAATCATAACAAAGGAAAAACTTTCAAAAGAATTTTAGGAGAGTTAGAATCTTTGGAACATTATAACATACATTGGGATCTTTTGAATACCAAAGATTATGGGATTCCACAAAGTCGTCCACGTGTTTTTATAGTCGGATTTAGGGTAGATGTACAAACAGGACCGTTCAACTTTCCAGAGGTGTTGGATATGCCGGATATACACGATTATATAGACCAAGAAGATAATTCTAGTAGAGCATTACCACCAAGAGTAGCCAAAGTAAACTATATGGATACAATACCAATAGATGCAGCGTTCGTTGATTTCTCTTTATACGGACACTCGCATTTTCCCAATTCTGGTACTGTATGTTCATGTATATGCAGGAAAAGCGAGTTATGGTGTGTACCAAAGCAACGATTCGCTAACTGTAAAGAATATCTATCACTACAGGGTTTCCCATCAGATTTTAAACAAGTTGTCAGTGATACCCAGATGAAAAGACAGATAGGGAATAGCATGAGTGTGAATGTACTTGTAGAAATTTTTAAAGAATGTATGAAAGCGATGGAGTAACTGAATGCAAAAAACCCCACAACAAGACCGAAGTCTTGTTGTGGGGTTTTGATGACAGGTACGTCTTACCGGGTTTACCTAAATATTATTAATCTTGATCTGCTTATCCTACATATTCGAGTGCACGGTGAAGACCGTACTGCAGGACTGGGTAGAGACGGTAATTGTCTCTGTCCACCTTCTCGATAATCCTGCCGTAACCACGAGAAGAACCATACTTGCGACGCTGAGGGTGTGTCGGTTCTACACCAGTGTCTTTGCACAATGCCTTGAACTGCGCGTTCGTGTAAACCTTGGTATAGTGAAGCGCCTTGATGAACTTGGCCACGTTGCTTGTAGCAGTCCGCCACTTGCCGAACTTGACCATAATATCCTTGTAATCCTCAACGCCATATACACGAATGGCATCTGCTGTAGGGGCACCGTCCTCCTTGGTCTCCTGATCAACCAACTCGTCTTCCATTCGTACGATGTTGCGCTTGCGGCGTTTCTGAGCGGGATCATACTCCTCAGGATTGATCATTTCCAAAGTACTCAGAACCTTCTTGTGGCGAGTGAAGGATTCCTGTTCCACTTCGGCGTGAGGATTGACCACCTTCTTGATCGTGGACTGAGCCCCGGTGATCTCTCCGTAATAGTTTTTACAAACCCTGTTGGCGAACATCTTGTAGCCCTTCATGTATTCGATGACCTGTCCGTCGTTCGCCTCGAACTTCATCGCGCAGATGTCCTTGATCTGTTGGCGGTGCATGTTCACACCCTTGATGAGCTTCTCCTTGCCCGCTAGAGTGTCCCAGTGGACGCAGACCAAAGGGCGTCCACTGGGACCAACGTCACCATGGTTCCCGTTCATGCGACCGCTGGCCTGTTCCTTGTTCGCCGCGGAGACAGACTTGCCCATGCGGCTGTACATAAAGGTGGGGTGAATGTTGAAGTTCGTCTCAGGAGTCTCACCCCAAGAACTGCTAAAGGTGATTCCCTCTTCAGCAGATTTGTAGGTGAAGATGACGTAGTGTGGGAACCGAGCAGCTCCGCCATTCGCACCCATCCAGTGCAAAACATCCTCGATCTGTACCAGATCTCGGGGAAAGAGAAATTCCCCCGAGCCGTAAACGTCGACGAAAGTGCTCCCGCACATCTCGATCGTGGTTCCGCGCAGACTGTTGTCGTACAGGCGGATGCCGTGCATGTTGAAGACGATGGAGCACCATCCACAATCAATGATCTTCTGATGGTTGTCATTCATCGCCTTTGCGTCAGGCTTCATTGCCTGCAAGAGCATATGCTGACCCTCGTTGGTCACCTCGAACTTGGCAATCATGCCGATGGGGAGCCTGTCGCGGATACCGAACTTGTTCACGCGATTGATGGGAACCATGTCGGACAGCTCAGCCATCTTCTCGAAGAACGATTCAGGGACCCGTGACTTGACCATCACACCCGATCGCACAGGTCCCTCAAGATCGAGATATTTCTCCTCATTGTTAGAAGGAAGAAGACGAAATTCCCACGTCTCAATACCACGGTAATCCTTTCCGTCAGGCATGAGCACAATACCGTCAGAATAGAGAGACGGCTCCGCGATGAGAATGGGCTGTGGAGTCGCAGTGAAGAGGAAGATCTTCTGTGCAAAAACCTTGAGGTTGAGGTACATCCGGTCGTAGGAGTCTTCTTTAGCGTCGTCCTTGATCGTCTTCTCTGTGTCGAGGGTCATCTGCTTGTATGCCCCCAGCTTGTGTGCCTCATCCACAAAGAGAATGAACTTGCTGTGCGGCGTGATCCGGTCGTAAACGCGGGTGATGTGCGTCGTGTTGTGAATACAGACAATCGAACGCTGCCTGGATCTGTTCAGCACCGCCTCAACTCTGTGAAGGAACTCGTCGTGATGCTTGCCCCCCCTTGAGCTGTCGTGGTACAAAGGAGAATCGAAGAGCTCAATCGTCCTGTCTGAGAATCCTGCAGCCCTCAGGACTTTCTGTAGAGCGAGAGACGCAGGTTGAATCCGACTGAAGAATTGTGTGGTCTGACTCACGTCCTTGACGATAAAGATCGAGTCGTAACCAAGTGCCGTGAAGATGTGACAGAGAGCGATCATCAAGAAAGTCTTGCCACTCTGAGTGCTGGCCGTGATGAGAGAGATCCATCTCTTGTTGCTGATTTCGTCGGGGTTCCTGTAAACGAGATCCATCAGCTCGAACGCCTCGTGAAGTAATATGCTGTTGTCAGAGTTGATCGCGTCATTGAACTTATACCTGTAATACCGAAAGACGACGTCACGTGCACGCTCCTGTTCATCGATCTCTGTCTCTGTGAAGATGGGACCGTTTTTTGATTCTGCCAACCACACATTCAACATCTTATGAAGGATGCGAGTGCGTTTCTTGGGACTGGTTTGCTTATACTGCTTGTAAAGTGAGCGCATTGTCACTGAAGGCAGCTTGGAAACAAAGTCCTTTGCTGTGTGATTTTGACGCCAGTTCTTGGACCGATGAGAGTAAACTCTCTCGGCGTTGGCGAAAATATTCGTTGGTTTAGATAAGATAGGCATCTTTGGTTTTGAAATTTAAAGTCAATTCAAAATTTCATTTTTATAAAGTTCAAATAACACAAGAACGTCATGTAAACGCAACGCAAAAAAACCCCACAACAAGACCGAAGTCCTGAAGTGGGGTTTTGATGACCGGTACTTCTTACCGGGTTTACCTAAGTGTTATTTTTATACTTTATACTTACCTGTTTTCGTCGAGCACCGGGAACCTAGTCGTCCCATTCCTCATCGCCCCCATCGTCCTTCGCACGCCTTCGCGATCCGGTCGTTATAGTTGAAGTCTCCCTGGAGAGGGCACATGTTTCTTTGAGTACTCAGAACGGCGTCCCTGATCGGAGCCACTCCGGCGTTGTAGCGGGCCTGGTTGACATTGAGAAGCATGGCCTCGTAGCTGAGAGCGGTCTTACGGACATTGCTAGCAGGCTGAGAAGACCGAGCAGACTCGATGGGATGTCGACCCAGACGCGCGCGGGTCTGGTTGATGTTGTTGACCATGGTGTCGTAAGTGAAGGGAACACGAGCAGGGTCATCACGAGAAGGGCGCCGGCACAGGATAGCGGGAACCTTCTTCTTCTCCTGTACTTCCACTGGAGACACCTCCATGGGAGACACCATGGGAGAGACTTCCACGGGAGCCGCGTAGCGCACTGACTCGGCCTTGGACTGCTGAGTGTATGGCTCCTTCTCCTCGTTGGTCATCGTCTGCCACTCCATACTGAGCATGCGAATAGTGTCCTTCCCGTTCATGTCGGGGAACATCTTCTTCAACTCAGGGTGACGATCAATGCAGAAGATGATGTAGGAACTACGGGGGCGACTACGGAGCGCGCGTCCGAGTGTATTGACCTTCTGAACTTCGATCTTGCGGAGAGACTTGAGTGTGCGCTGGAGAAGACCGAAAACCTGCTTGCTGTACCTGTCGTTGTCTGGGGAAACTGACTCTGAAACAAGGACAATGTTGTCCAAGATATTCTTGATTTGGTCTGGGGAAGCCATATCCGGTAGAATTTAGATCATTAATCTAAATTTTCAATTTTTTTGGGTTTAAGTTATATGAACGCAAAAAAGCCCCACAACCAAGTCCCGAAGGACCCAGAAGTGGGGTTTTTGTGGCCGGCCGAAGCCGGAGTTTCTGACACCTCTTGGAACTTGGGACTAAGGGACGTGGGAATCTCGGCTTCTCGATTTTGGGTAAAAACCCTCTTGGGACAGGAACCAGGCAACAGGAACTTGGGACAGGAACCAGGCAAGGGACTAAGGGACGTGGGAATCTCGGCTTCTCGATTTAGGTAAAAACCCTCTTGGGACAGGAACCAGGCGGGTGCTCCCGTAGACTCAGAGTGGCTATCTCTAAGTCATGGGTAGCTTCAAGTTACACCCATGTATTGGCGCTTGCGCACCTACTCTTTTTTTTTTTTTGA
>Ga0208971_1000215_pt1 | contig 44150 bp, 31 predicted proteins | sample AOAMet1_18_M0_10_2_FD_188229 | JGI IMG/M metagenome (GOLD analysis project Ga0208971, IMG submission 188229) | Ammonia-oxidizing marine microbial communities from Monterey Bay, California, USA - CAN11_18_M0_10 (SPAdes) | ecosystem: Environmental > Aquatic > Marine > Intertidal zone | place...
TTGTCGACAATCTTATTATTAACGCTGATGACACAGGAAAAACTGTCATCCCAAAGATGCACCTGATGAAACGACTGAGGCAAAGTGTCAAAGCGATTGATCACCATATCGACCTTACCTCGCTCAACATCGTGAAAACTTACATCGCTAGGGGTCATAATATCGAGACGTATTCCCGGCGCCTTCTTAGCAAGCTGCTCCAGTAAAAGAGGCAGTAGCGTGGCCTCTGTGTAGTCACTGGCCATAATGCGGAATATGCGAGTAGCGGACTTAGGGTCAAATTCTGTTTTAGGCAGGATTGCCTGCTCCGCTGCAGACAGTACTTTTCGCACCATCGGCTGCAGTTCAAGCGCCCGGTCCGTAGGGGTCATACCATCGCTGGTGCGCACCAAAATGGGGTCATTAAACAGATCGCGCAAACGCCGAAGGCTGTTGGACATGGCCGGCTGGCTAATCCCTAATTCCTCGGCCGCCCGGGTAACATTGCATTCCCGGAGTAGCACATCAAGGTATACGAGGAGGTTTAAATCCACTCTAGAGATATTCATACTAAAAATGCTCGCAATAGAAACTATCAATTAGATTAATAAGGGCATCATACCTAAACTCACCTCACTGTCAAACGAACGGAATTCATCAAAGGGTTTTTACTATGTCCAATTTTTCTAATGATCTTGCAGCAGTTGCCAAACTAAAAGAGCAACACGGTGGGAACTGGGGCGCGATCAGCGCTGACTCTGCAGCACGTATGCGCGCTCAAAACCGTTTTCAAACTGGCATCGACATTGCCAAGTACACCGCATCAATTATGCGTTCAGATATGGCGGCCTACGATGCCGACTCATCTCAGTACACTCAGTCACTGGGTTGCTGGCACGGCTTTATCGGTCAGCAGAAGCTGATTGCGATCAAGAAACACTTCGGCACCACCAAGCGTAAATACCTTTACCTTTCAGGTTGGATGGTTGCAGCTCTACGTTCAGAGTTCGGCCCCCTGCCAGATCAGTCAATGCACGAGAAAACTTCTGTAGCATCACTGATCGCAGAGCTTTACACTTTTTTGCGTCAGGCAGATGCCCGGGAATTGGGTGGTCTCTTCCGACAATTGGACGCGGCACAGAGCGCCGATGAAAAACAGGCCATTCAGGATCAAATTGATAATCACGAAACCCATGTAGTGCCCATCGTTGCGGATATCGACGCCGGTTTTGGTAATGCTGAAGCCACTTACTTGATGGCCAAACAGATGATTGAAGCAGGTGCCTGTTGTATCCAGATTGAAAATCAGGTCTCTGATGAAAAGCAATGTGGTCACCAGGATGGCAAGGTTACAGTTCCCCACGAAGATTTCCTCGCTAAGATCAATGCGGTCCGCTACGCATTCCTTGAGCTGGGTGTCGATGATGGTGTGATTGTTGCCCGCACTGATTCCTTGGGTGCTGGCCTTACCAAGCAGATCGCGGTAACCCGCGAGCCAGGAGATCTCGGGGATCAGTACAACTCGTTCCTCGATGTTGAAGAGATTACCCCTGCCGAGATGAAGAATGGCGATGTAGTACTTAATCGCGATGGCAAGCTGGTGCGCCCCAAGCGTCTGCCAAGCAACCTGTTCCAGTTTAAGGCTGGCACTGGTGAAGCCCGCTGTATCCTCGACAGCATCACTAGCCTGCAGAACGGCGCCGATATGATTTGGATCGAAACTGAGAAGCCACACGTTGGTCAGATCGGTGCGATGATGGATGAGATTCGCAAAGTGGTTCCCAACGCCAAGCTGGTTTATAACAACAGCCCATCCTTTAACTGGACTCTCAACTTCCGTCAGCAGATCTTTGATGCATGGAGCGAGGCCGGCAGCGATGTGTCTGCCTACGATCGCGCGGATCTGATGAACGTCAGTTATGACGAGACCGATTTGGCCGCTGCTGCAGATGATAAGATCCGTACTTTTCAGGCCGATTCTGCCCGCGAAGCCGGTATCTTCCATCACCTTATCACTCTGCCTACCTATCACACTGCGGCCCTGTCCACTGATAATCTGGCCAAAGAGTACTTCGGTGCGCAAGGCATGCTGGGTTATGTTGCAGGTGTTCAGCGCAAAGAGATCCGTCAGGGTATTGCCTGTGTGAAGCACCAAAATATGGCTGGCTCGGATATGGGCGACGACCACAAAGAATACTTTGCCGGCGACGCTGCTCTAAAAGCATCCGGTAAAGACAACACCATGAACCAATTTTAATAGCGGTTAATGCGTGATCGAGAAGAGCGGCCCTAGGGTCGCTCTTTTTTTATGCCTGTTTAAAACCGCCGTATTTTGAAGATGACCAAGATTATTAAAATGGCCAAGCTGGGTATGCGGGGCAGGCTCAGTAAGGTAGTCAACGTAGCAAAAATAGCCCAACCCTTTTATTGCGTTCCGGCGTTAATCTGGCCTAGGATAGCGCCAGCAGGACAACAATAATAAGACTGCAGAAGCAGCTAAAACCGCCCCTGGGGGATCTATGACCATTTCACGCAACAGTGTTTTAATCGGCGCCGCAGCATTACTGATTGGCGGTCTCTGGGCCTTTCCATCACTGCAGAGCCTCTATCGCGTAGTGCATCTGTTCGATGCCGACCGCATTGTGGAAAACTTCCGCTCCGCCGAACAGCTTGGGGCCGCCAGCAATATGACCGCGCCAGACTCGTCACGGCCCTACGCAAGGGGTAGCCTGCTTGAACTGCCTCAGGGGTTCTTAGTGGATGACCAAAGTCTCAATACTGAGCAGTTTCTAGCCGACTCTTGGACCACCGGGCTGCTGGTTATTAAAAGTGATCAAATCGTCTATGAAGACTACTCTCTGGGCAACAGTGAATCCACCCGCACCATCTCCTGGTCGGTGGCCAAATCATTTATCTCCGCCATGATCGGCATTGCCGTGGATAGCGGCAGCATCGCCAGTATTGAACAACCGGTGGATGACTATGCCACAGAGCTAAAAGGCTCCGGCTATGAAGGCGTGTCGATTAAAGATGTACTGCAGATGTCCTCTGGCATTGCCTTTAATGAGGACTATGGCGACTTTAACAGTGATATCAATCGCTGGGGCCGTGGCTTTGCACTGGGTAGCCCACAGGATGAATTTGCTGCCAGCCTTAGCCGAGGACGTGAGCCTGGCACGGTGAATCACTATGTCAGTATCGACACTCATGTCTTGAGTATGGTGTTGAGTCGCGCCACCGGAAAAACCGTAACTGAGTATATGCAGGAGAAGCTCTACGAACCCCTGGGCATGGAATACGATGGCTATTGGATTACCGATGGCGATGGCAAAGAGATGGCTCTGGGTGGGCTCAATCTAACCCTGCGGGATTTTGCCAAGCTCGGTTCGCTCTATCTGCATCAGGGCGCCCTGCCCAATGGTGATCAGGTGGTGCCTGCTGATTGGGTCGCCGCATCAATCGTTGCTGACGCCCCTCATCTGCAGCCTGCTAAAGATGCTTTTGGCTACGGCTATCAGTGGTGGCTGCCGCTCTCAGATCAGGGTGAATATATGGCTATGGGTGTCTATGGTCAGTACATCTATGTCAACCCTGCTAGCAATACCGTGATCGTCAAGCTATCAGCCAACCCCTTCTACAACGATATTAGCTATTTACCCAGCAGTGATGCCAGCCATCTGGCATTTTTCCGCAGCATAGCCGGTGAATAGCCGGTGAATAGCCGTTAAATAGCGCTAGACAGTGGATCCAGAGCCACAGTTAGATTTCTATTGACCAAAGTTTCCCGCTGCTTGGGTTACCATACGCAGGCCAAGAGAGGCTGTTAGCACAACAACAGTGAGTCCAATAATATTGGCGAACCATCCATTGGCCTGCTCCCCGAGCAGGCTTTTTCGGTTCATCACCAGAACTAAAAATAGAGCGGTTATCGGCAGTAACAGACCATTTGCTAACTGAGCAAAGAGAATAATTTCCAGAGGGCGCAGGTCTAACACCACAGATAGTGAACCCACTGCGAGAACGCTCAGGGCAATAACTCTAAAGGCCGTGCCCTTGGTACCGGACTTAAGCCCCAGTATTTCAGAGACAGCATAGGCAGTTGCCATAGGCGCGGTAATAGCAGAGCTGAGCCCCGCGGCAAATAGACCTGCAGCCAGCAGATATTTGGCACTGCCGCCAAATACCGGCTCCAACTGATAGGCCATATCACTGGCATTCTCGATAGACGCCCCGCTCCCAAAGAAACTTGCCGCAGCAGTTGAAAGAATCAGAATGGACACAAGGCCGCCAATACTAATCGACATAATCGTGTCTGCGCGCGCAGCCTTGAGGTTGTCTACTCTGTGCCAACGGGTGCGGGCGGCAGATGAGTGCAAAAATAGGTTGTAGGGAACCACCGTAGTGCCAATCAAGGTAATTAAAGTGGACAGACCTCGCTCCGGTATCAAGGGCACCACAGCACCTTTAAAAAGGCTCGTTATATCCGGCTTTACAACGATAAATGTGGTGATAAACGCAAAACTCATAAACAGCACAACAGCCACTAAAAACCGTTCAATAAGGCGATAGGATCCCCGCAAAAAAACCGCCCCAGCAATCAGTGCTATCAGGCCTGCGTAAAGACTAATGCTGTCGTTATTCCCAGTGACCGCAGCAACCCCCAGCGCCGCGCCGGTTAGATTGCCCGCCTGATAAGCTGAATTACCCACATACAGAGCCGCGATAACCAGCAGTATTAAGGGCCATTTCCAAAGACTCCCAGCCAAGCTGTCGGCCAGTGTTTGACCCAGCCCTTGCTGACCAACAACCCCCAGTCTGGCGGCCATTTCCTGAAGGACAATGGCGGCTATAATGGCCACAACAAGTCCCCAGATCAGCGCGTAACCAAACTCAGCGCCGGCTATGGTGCAGGCGGTCACAGTTCCGGGGCCGATAAAAGCCGCGGTGACAAAGACTGCAGGTCCTGCGTTTTTAAATCCCGACAACATATTTTGCCTCTTTGTCCTCTCTCAGCTGACCTCCATTATGGGGTCAACCTGTGCTTTGATTACGCCACAACTTTAGGTAGCAGGCCCGATATTCAGTAAGCACCTTAGTATAGATAAATAATTTTGCCCCCCCCCTGTAACAGTAGAATTTAAACGCAACTGGATCTCTGCATCGAAACGCAAGTGCTGTACTCAACCTTGCCCTTACTGATACTGGTAACAGAAGCCTCAACAGTGATCTTAACGGCAACCTTAGCAGTACAAAAAACCACGGAGTCTTTTTTCGCCCCAGAGACTCTTGAGGGGCAGACTAATGGTTTAAAATCGGTATAATCGCAGCCTGCAAGCACACACTAATTCAGCCAGTTTCGAGCGAGCCCACTTGAAAACAGAATTTCTCGGTAAGACCCTCTCAGGCCCTTTTACAGTGCCATCCGGAATCGTCACCACAGCGGTGCCCATTATTCAGTATATGTTCGATCATATGCCACAGATTGGCGTGATCACCACCAAGAGCGTTGGCCCAGTGCCCCGGGCCGGTAATCGCGAACCGGTTTACAGTCAATATTCCCCTGGCAACTTTGTCAATGCGGTTGGCCTGACTAATCCCGGCGCTCCTGCAGCGGCCGAGGCGATGGCAAAACTGCGGATCCCCGAAGATCGGTTTTTGCTGGTATCGATTTTTGGTGGCAGCTTGGAAGAGTTTGTCGAGGTAGCCAAGATAATGGCACCGGTAGCCGATGGTCTCGAACTCAACCTCTCCTGCCCCCACGCCAAAGGTTATGGCATGGCCATGGGTCAGGATCCAGAGATGGTTCGCGCAATTACCGCCGCGGTAAAGGCTGTGGTAGATATTCCCGTAGTCCCCAAGTTGACGCCCAACACACCGAATATTGGCGAGATTGCCCTAGCTGCAGCTGCTGGTGGCGCCGATGGCATCTGTGCCATCAACACTGTTGGACCCGGTTATACCGCCTCTCATGGCTACCCGGTTCTAAGCAATGGCGCTGGCGGCATGTCTGGTAAAGGGGTTTTGCCCATCGCGCTTAAATGCGTGCGCGAAATACGTGCAGTAACGGAGTTGCCGATTATTGGCTGTGGTGGTGCCAGTAGTGCTGCCGATAGCCGCGAATTTATCAATGCTGGCGCCTCAATTGTCGGTATCGGCTCAGCACTGACCGGCATGACGACAGATGAGATTGGTAGCTACTTTAATCAGCTTGAGTCGGATCTCAGTTTTGATTCGGATAAGGCTGAAGCGCATATTCGCTATGACATCGATATGGATTACTCGCCAGTGGTACTGGTTGAAAACAAACGCGTCTGCGGTGATATCTGCGTGCTGACCTTTGACCGCAAGGTCAATATTCAAGCCGGTGAGTTTATTTTTCTGTGGGTGCCGGGCGTGGGGGAAAAGCCCTTCTCTGCCCTTGCGGATGACCCTTTCCAACTGGCGGTTATCGATGTGGGTATCTTTACCCATGCACTGATGGATCTCGAAGTGGGTACTGAGGTCTATGTGCGCGGCCCTCACGGTATTCCCGTGTCCCCCGCTGAAGATGCCAAGATTATGGCCGTTGCCGGTGGAACTGGTCTGGCTGCGGTCTATCAGCTGGCCCGTGACTTTGGCAATGCTGAGGTGTTTACCGGCGCACGCACTGCGGAGCGACTCTACTATCTCGATGAATGTAAAAAGATCGCCCAGGTTCACGTAGCCACGGATGATGGCAGCGAGGGCTACAAAGGTGTGGTCACCGAGCTGTTGCGTAGTCGCCTCGAAGAGATGGATCAGCAGGAGTTGGATAAGCTGGTGTTCTATAACTGTGGTCCCTCACCGATGGTTCACGCTGCGGCAAAAGTACAGCGCGAGTTTTGTCGCGATGAGCAGATATTTAGTGCGATTGATTATTTAACCAAATGTGGCGTTGGTATCTGTGGTGCCTGTGCTTCCCCTGATGGTCGCCGTATCTGTGTTGATGGGCCATTTATGCAGGGTACGCCGGAGCGGCCTGTCGGTTCGTAGGACCCCTGTTTTACTGGTTGATGCTTTAGCAATCCTATCCCGCCGGCATTACCAAGTTGTAATGCCGACAGGCCTTATTAATCTGTCATCCCGACAGGCCTTATTAATCTGTCATCCCGACAGGCCTTGTTAATCTGTCATCCCGACAGGCCTTAATAATTTGTCACCCCGACAGGCCTTAATAATTTGTCACCCCGACAGGCCTTAATAATTTGTCACCCCGACAGGCCTTAATAAATTGTCATCCCGACAGAGCGAAGCGACGAGGGATCTCGAGATCTCTCACATGCGTTCGAGATGACAGGTAGATAGTTACAGGTAGGTAGTTACAAGTGTGAAGCTAAAAGTGGAAGACCCGGAATCCCAGGCTAAAAGCCTAGAATTCCTGACAAAATGCCGTTTGAGTCAATGCCTACTTAATACAACGTTTCACCCTTCGCAGCCATTGCACGCAACGTCTCAGTGGGCCTATACAGCTCACTAATATGCGCATATCTATCACCACGATCGCAAACTTCCTGCAGACCAATCTCATCCATCCAGCGGCAAATACCACCGCGGAATGCCGGGAATCCAACGCCGTATATCAGCGCCATATCCGCTTCTGCTGGCGAGGCCACAACAGCTTCTTCAAGACAGTGAACCATCTCCATCGCCATAGCGATCATCAGGCGATCAACGATCTCGTCGGCATCGACCAATTTGGCTTCACCGTAGAGATCAGCAAACATTTTTATCACCGCCTCATCGACCGCCTTGCTGGGCTTACCTTTTTCGTTAAGCTCATAGCTGTAGTAGCCTCGGGCATTTTTCTGACCCAAGCGCTGGGCCTGATAAATTGACTCAGTGGGCCACAGATCAGCGGTTTTCTTAAAGCGCTGGGGCAAACCATCGATCATCACTGGATAGCAGTGATTTATTGTATCTATACCGATCACATCCATCAGATAAGCTGGGCCCATTGGCAGACCCCAACCTTCCATTACCTTATCCACCTGCTGGAAATCTGCGCCTTCAGAAATCAGAATCTCAAGACCAAAGAGCATCGCAAACAGCACTCGATTAACCAAAAAGCCCGGACAGTCATTGACCACAATTGGCTTTTTGCCAAGACCCAAGGCATAGGCACAGACTGCAGCAATAGTCGCATCAGAGGTATTCTCACCGCGAATAATCTCAACCAATGGCATCGCGTGCACTGGATTAAAGAAGTGCATGCCACAGAAGTTCTCTGGGCGCTTCAATGACTCAGCCAAACGGTTGATCGAGATGGTTGAGGTATTAGACGTAATCACTGCGCTATCGTCGAGCAGTGCTTCAACGGCAGGCAGTACCATTTTCTTGACTGATTCCAATTCAACCACAGCTTCAACCAACATATTGCAGGGTGCCACATCGCCGTCTTCCAAGCTTGGTACAATCTTACCCAGTATCTGACCTGCCTTTTCTTCCGTTAACTTACCGCGCTTCACACCCTTGGCCAGCAGTTTGTTGGCTTCTTGAATACCCAGATCCAGAGCTGGCTGATTGATATCTTTCATCACCACGGAATAACCGCGAATAGCATTCTGATAGGCAATGCCACCACCCATAATGCCCGCGCCGATTACACCGGCGGTTTTTATTTCAGGCAATTTGTCCGCCAACGCGCGGCTGCGGTTTTTCGCCTGTTTAACAATATATTGATCGTTTAAAAACAGCCCCACCATTGCTCTCGCCTGCGGTGTCTGAGAGACCTCATAAAAGGCTTCATTCTCCATTGCAATGGCTTCATTTCGGGCCAAGTGAGCAGCACCAGAAACCAGCTCGACCGCTTTGATCGGTGCCGGATAATGACTGCCTACTTTACCCAAGATAGCACTGCGAAAACCGCTGGCCGTGGCTTGCAATTCGGCGTCAGACAGGGTCAATGCTGAGGTCTTCTGAGTACGGCGAGCGCTGTAGTCACGCTCACCGGACGCCAGCTCCTCGAGTAGGGTCAAGGATGCTTCGCGCAACTGCTCTGGTTCAGCGATAGCATCCACAGCACCGGCTTCAAGGGCCGCTTTGGGACGCTGTTGTTCGCCAGAGGCAATCCAGTGTACAGCGGTGGAATAGCCAACCAAGCGTGGCAGACGCACAGTGCCACCCCAGCCAGGAAGTATACCCAACCCGGTTTCCGGAAGGCCTACCGCAGCCTTGGATGAGATCACCCGTGAGTCACAGGCGAGACAGATTTCAAAACCACCACCCAGAGCAAAACCATTAATCGCTGCCACTGACGGGTAAGGCAGATCTTCAACCTCAGAGAACAGACCATTTGCAGTCTGTGCACCGGCAATAAAGACTTCCTTGGTCGCCGTAAACATGCCCTTAAACTCGGTGATGTCCGCGCCCACTACAAATACAGGCTTGGCACTGCTAAGCAAGAGACCACGAATTCCGGACTGCGCTTTCAAGGCGTCCACCGCTTCACGCAGATCAGCCAGGGTCTGCTGGTTAAATTTATTCACCGACTCGCCCTGATTGTCGAACTGAATTTCTGCAAAACCATTGTCGATTAGACTGAGGCTGACTGTCTGTCCCTTATACATAGCGATCACTTTCCCTTAATTGTTAATTGGATTTTTAATACATTCTAGCTTTGTTAGCGGCTCCGTCTATGATTTACTGCGACCACATGGTTACCAAAAAATCTCGGGAGAGGTTAGATGACATTGCATAACAGTATGCACCGCGAGCAGCAGAGCAAAGCCCTACTTGAGCAAGCCAAAGGCTATGCCTATGAATACGCGGATAGTGTCGCCCAGCGTAATGTCTTCCCCTCAAAACAAGCCGTGGCGGATCTCGAACAGTTTGTCGAAGACTTGCCCACCACTTCAGGGGATGCCACCGCCATTCTGCAACAGCTGCATCAATACGGCTCCCCCGCCACCACCGCGCAGACTGGCGGGCGTTACTTTGGGTTTGTGAATGGCGGTATTTTACCGGTCACACTGGCTACTAAATGGCTGAGTGATTTTTGGGATCAAAACACTGCGCTCTATGTGATGTCACCCATTGCCTCAAAGCTCGAAGAGGTATGTGAAGGCTGGTTAAGACAATTATTCGGCCTACCTGACAATACAGTGGCGGGATTTGTTAGCGGCACCTCGTCGGCGATCTTGTGCGGACTGGCAGCAGCGCGTTATCGGCTGTTGCAAAATCAAGGTTGGGATTTTAATCAGCAGGGCCACAATGGCGCGCCAGCCCTGCGAATTATTGCCGGTCGCCATATCCACGGCGCGGTGACCAAGGCGGTCGCCCTACTCGGTTTTGGGACCGACAATATTGAATGGGTCGAGGGAGATGATCAGGGACGTATTTTGCCCGAGCAGCTTCCCCAGCTGGATGGCAGCTGTATTATTTTATTGCAGGCAGGCAATGTCAATTCTGGGTCTTTTGATCCCTTTGAAGAGATCTGTGATGGCGCTAAGCGTGCCGGTGCCTGGGTACATATAGATGGTGCCTTTGGCCTTTGGGCCGGAGGTACAAGACGACTCAAGCATCTTACTAAGGGTATGGAAAAGGCCCATTCCTGGTCTGTTGATGGCCATAAGACACTCAACACGCCCTATGACAGCGGCATTCTATTGTGCCATGATAAAGAGGCCTTGGTCTCGGCACTCCAGGCTAACGGAGCCTATCTCACCTCCTGTTATGGCGAAAACCGCGACGGTATGCTCTACACCCCAGAGATGTCTCGCCGGGCCAGAGCGGTCGAGCTCTGGGCAGCACTTAAATATTTGGGTGCCGAAGGTGTAGACCAGTTAGTTTATGGGATGCATGAGAGAGCATTGCAGTTTGGCGATGAACTAAGAGCGGCTGGTTTCGCGATACTAAACGATGTGGTGTTCAATCAAGTGATTGTCTCCCCCGCCGATACAGATACTGAAACCGACAGAATAATGGCGGCAATTCAAGATTCCGGCGAATGCTGGGTCGGCGGTTCAGTTTGGCAGGGTAAAAAGGTTATTCGTATCAGTGTCTGCTCCTGGGTTACCAGCCCAAAAGATGTGAGCCGTTCGGTGCAGGCTTTTATTCGGGCTAGAGAGACTGTTACTGAACAATAATCATATCTGACCCAAAATACTTTTTGACATCCACATTATCCAAGCCTGCACTCTAGGATAATGGGTTGACAACCTGCGTGGAAATACTACTTGGCACTCTTAGTCTGGAGCAAAACTTAAACATCACTGCCCCAAATGCTTGTCAAAAAACTTAACAATAACATTGAAGGCTTCGCGGGATTCAACATACCTTGGATTATAAATAAACCCATGCTCCAGACCTTCCCAGATATGAAGGTCAGCTTCGACGCCTAAGCGTGTTAGCTGGGCGTGGGTTGCGATGACATCACTTAATAGAAAATCCCGGGTGCTGGAGATTAAAAGCGATGGCGGAAATTTCGCCATCACCTGATCATAATTGGCCGGAGCGCTGAGTGAGCTATTGATTGCTCCTTTGAAGTAAGGATTGCGTAATTTCTCATAATTTTGACCTGCAAGTGCACCTGTAATATAGGCACCGTCGCTCCTTACCCATGCACGTACATCCGCAGTAATCGCTTGTGATGCGGCTGCACAAAACATACCCACAGCCCCCGGCAACGATAGGCCTTCATTCTGAAACCAGGCAACGGACTGGGCTGTTAATACACCACCGGCTGAACAGCCATAAAGACCAATATTCTCCGCTTTATACTCCTTTAATAACTCTCTGTAGACCGCTGCGACATCCTCGCTTGCCGCAGGGAATGTGTATTCCGGTGCCATACGATAATCAATGCTGATTACTTTTATCTTGCCGATAGATGCAATAGGAATCGACTCTAGATGGCTGGCTGTTCGGGAACCGGTTTGGAATCCGCCTCCGTGAACGTTGATCAGTACGCGCTTTTTATTTTTTTCCGCAACGCCTTGGGCGGGGGTAAATGCTTCCGTATACACACCACCAATCTCTGCCAGTGTCATCCTGACAGGATATTTTTTCCTAAGATCTTTATAGGCGTCCATTTTATAATACGCCTGCTCCTGACATCGGCGGAAGATAGCCATTTCTTCGACACTCGTACCAGTGGAAACAGGGCAAGCATCGGTCAATTCTTTCCTTTCTTTTACCGCGATATGGCGCTGCCGTTTTAACTCTGCGCGGGTCTCATCACTGAGGTATGCGGATTCTGGGAGATCAAACGCTGAGACATGAATGGTGCCATCAACCTCCACTCTTTTTGTTGCTGCGTTTTCCGCCGTGGCAATGGCCCCTAGACATAGGCCTAACAAGAGGGTGCTAACTACCGTGGCTATTGTTGAGAAAATCCGTTTCGTCATTTAGAAAACTCCTGTGGTGTTGAAGCTCACCCTAATAAACCAAGGTCGGTAAATGCCATTGAGCCAAAAAAGATAAGTTGTTGCCGGAAATAACTATAGCGTAGTTAAGTTTTCAGGTTTTTCCTGTTTTTGTACTGGGAACAGACTTTAGAATTACAATCAAACGGCCTGGTCAGCTATACCTGTAATATTTAATTTGTTATCAATGCAGTGTTAAAGCGTCGATATTTAGAGAATGCCTTACTAAGCCCCACGGATATATTGCGCACTTAAAACTCTCCTAATCTACCGACCATCTCAGAGATTCGATGAACTGACTATTTACGTCAAAAGGGCATTATTTCTGAAACAAGATCACGTCTGCACAAATAAACTCCGGTGCACTGCCCCACCGCTCACCCAGATAGTTAAAAGTCGCTTCAGAGAAAAAGCTGATATGTGTGGGATCAGACTTATAGTGCCAACTGGCAAACTTCTCAGGGCTGGCAACCAGCTTAGTCATCATCGCCAACTGCCCACCGGGCTTTAATAGCCCCCATAAAGCCTCTAGCTCAACCAGCGGTCTGGCCAAATGCTCGACCACCTCGGTGGCAGTTATGAAATCATACTGCACCTCAAATAGAGCGGGATAATTGGCGTAATAGAGATCGTAGAGCGCAACGCTGTGTCCGCTCTCCTCAAGTATCAACGACAGACAAGGTCCGGGACCACAGCCAAAATCCAAACCTTGACTCTGGGGGTCGAGCCTCTCTAATAGTGGCTCCGCAAGGCGATTGAGAAAGCTGCGATAGTCGGGATCCCGAGGATCATTTTCATGGAGGTCGTACTCGGCCTTTTCCTGATCCGCAGAGAGATGAAAGCGCTGAGGCACAAAAACTAACTGGCAATCTAGGCACTGTAAATAGGCGCGGCGCTGATCACGATGGTAATCAGCCACCTCTGCGCCAGCGCAAAGTGGACAATCTTCAAAGAGTTGCATGTTGCTCTGAGCCATAGTGATCCAGTCACAATAAGTTGGTAAAAACAAGTCTACCCAGAGCTGATCGCTCAGGGCATAATCCCGCGCTTAATACACACCATTGCCAGCCCGCTATTGGCTGTCTACATTTGACTCTACTTATCATCGTAAAAGGCCCTTATGCAATCTATCGCCAGTCGTATCGCCACGGAACTCACGGTCAGGGAACAGCAAGTCACTGCCGCCATACAACTGCTTGATGAGGGCGCGACCGTACCCTTTATATCGCGCTATCGCAAGGAGGTCACCGGCGGCCTCGATGATACACAGATGCGCAGCCTCGAGGAACGTCTCAACTATATAAGAGAACTGGAAGATCGCCGCACAGCGATTTTGGCGAGCATTGAGGAACAGGGCAAACTCACGCCGGAGCTAAAACAGGCGATCAATCTGGCCGAGACCAAAACTCGCCTCGAAGATCTATATCTACCTTTTAAGGTCAAGCGCCGCACCAAGGGCCAGATCGCCATTGAAGCCGGCCTTGAGCCACTTGCGGATCTTATTTACGGCGACCCAACAGTGCAACCGGAGCAGGCTGCGGTTACTTTTGTGAATGCTGAACTCGGGGTTGCCGATGTCAAGGCGGCCCTCGATGGGGCCAAATTTATTCTTATGGAACGCTTTAGCGAAGATGCCGAGCTAGTGGGCAGATTGCGGCAGTTTATGTTTGATGAGGCCAATATCACCGCCACTCTGGTGAGCGGCAAAGATAAAGAGCCGGGCAAGGAACAGGCCGCAGCCAAGTTTAAAGATTATTTTGAGCACTGCGAACCATTAAACGGCACGCCTTCTCACCGCGCTCTGGCCATGTTCCGCGCCCGCCGTGAGGGCTTTATCAGCATTAAAGTGGATCTGATCACCGAGGAGGATTTAGGTCATCCCTGTGAGAGCATGATCGCCCGCCAGTTTAATATTGAAAATTTGGGCCGCCCTGGGGATAACTGGCTCGGGGAAGTGGTCCGCTGGACCTGGCGGATCAAGTTGCACACCCATCTGGAAACTGACCTTTTGGGCAGCCTTCGTGAACGGGCGGATCTGGACGCCATCAATGTGTTTTCGATCAATTTAAAAGATCTGATACTGGCCGCCCCCGCCGGACAAAAGGCCACAATAGGGCTGGATCCCGGTCTCCGCACTGGGGTGAAAGTGGCGGTAGTGGACAGCACCGGCAAGCTTCTCGACCACACCGCGATCTTCCCCACAGCGCCCCAGCGAAAAACCCATGAAGCTGAAGCCATACTCACCCATTTCTGCGAAAAGTATCGGGTTGAGCTTATTGCTATAGGCAATGGCACCGGTAGCCGCGAGACGGAAAGTTTTGTTCTGGATATGCTGAAAAATAACAAGGCATTAAAAGCCCAGGCAGTGATGGTCAATGAAGCCGGAGCATCGATTTACTCTGCTTCGGAATTTGCCGCCAAAGAATTTCCCGATCTCGATGTCACTATTAGGGGCGCCGTATCCATTGCGCGGCGTCTGCAAGATCCCTTGGCGGAACTGGTTAAAATTGATCCCAAATCCATTGGTGTGGGTCAGTACCAGCACGATGTTAGCCAGATTAAGCTAGCCCGAAGCCTCGACTCAGTGATTGAAGACTGTGTGAACGCTGTAGGCGTTGAGGTGAATACCGCCTCCTCTGCTCTGCTGCGCCGGGTGTCTGGCCTGAGCCAAACCATTGCCGACAATATTGTTGACTATCGGGATCAACAGGGAGCCTTTAAAAACCGTGAACAGCTTAAGCTAGTAAGCCGTTTTGGCGAGCGTACCTTTGAACAGGCCGCCGGTTTTCTGCGCATCGCCAATGGCGATAACCCACTGGACGCCTCGGCGGTGCACCCAGAGACCTATTCTCTGGTGGAGCGCATTGCGGACGCCAACAGGACTACTCAGCAAGCACTGTTGGGCAATAGCCAACTGCTGCGCAAACTCAATCCGGCAAACTATGTGGATCCTCAGTTTGGCCTGCCCACCATCACTGACATATTGAGTGAGCTGGATAAGCCCGGGCGCGATCCCCGACCAGAGTTTAAAACCGCCACCTTTAAAGAGGGTATAGAGACGATCAAGGATCTGGCGCCAGCCATGCTGCTTGAGGGTGTGGTCACCAATGTCACCAACTTTGGTGCCTTTGTGGATATTGGCGTCCATCAAGATGGCCTGGTGCATATCTCAGCTATCGCCAACCGTTTTGTCAAAGATCCCCATGAGGTGGTCAAGACCGGCGATATCGTCAAGGTTAAGGTGTTGGAGGTGGATGTTGCGCGAAAGCGCATTGCCTTGAGTATGCGCACCGATGATGAGGTGACCCCAGCGCAGTCGGATGGCAAGACCAATAACAAGCCAAACAGCAAGAATGCTGCTAAAGCCACTCAGAAACACAGTAAGTCGCAGCACCGGCCTTCAGCCCAATCGCCCAAACCACAGCCTAAAGGTAGCATGGCGGCACTCTTTGAACAGGCTCTTAAGAAGCCTTAGCACGAACGTAGAGACGTCATCAGCAGGCTAAATTAGCAACGCCCAATTAGCCTGCTGCGGCGCGAATAAAACCCTGCTGAGAGGATTGCTAAAAAGTTACATATTATTTAGCTGATAGTAGTATTTCGCATTGACGATAACCGGTCCGATCAGTATTATGCGCCCTCTCGTAAGAGACCGCATGGTAAGACATTCGGGAATTAGCGCAGCCTGGTAGCGCGCCTGCTTTGGGAGCAGGATGTCGGGGGTTCGAATCCCTCATTCCCGACCACTTTCCGGCTTTGTAAAATGCGCCCGTAGCTCAGCTGGATAGAGCAACGGCCTTCTAAGCCGTGGGTCGCAGGTTCGAATCCTGCCGGGCGCACCATCTTTATCAGATGGGCCCACATGTAGGACTGGTCAATCAGTAATACTCAATGGTGGACGTAGCTCAGTTGGTAGAGCCCCGGATTGTGATTCCGGTGGTCGCGGGTTCAATCCCCGTCGTCCACCCCATTTGATACCCCTCCTGTACTGCGTCACGGTTATTATTTTTCCTTATGCTCGGCAAAAAAGGTTGCTTTAAACTCAACGGTTGCCTATTTTATCGCCTTAAATTTAATCCAATAATTTTTGATTTAAACAGGTCTAAACATGTCTGCACTGATTCTTGATGGCAAAACCCTTGCCGCGCAAACCGAAGCCGAACTGTCTCAACGAGTTGCTGCGCTCAAAGCAGCGAATAATGGTCAGGCTCCTATTCTGGCAACCATTCTAGTTGGCGGTGACCCGGCCTCTGCAACCTATGTGAAGATGAAGCAGAACGCCTGCAAGCGTGTTGGTATGGAGTCAATCGCAGTAGAGATGTCCGAAGACACCAGCACCGAACAGTTGTTGGCAAAAATTGAAGAACTCAATAATAACCCCGACTGCCATGGCATCCTGTTGCAGCATCCAACGCCCAAGCAGATTGATGAGCGCGCCTGTTTTGATGCCATTGCACTGGCCAAAGATGTGGACGGCGTGACCTGTCTCGGCTTTGGTCGTATGGCAATGAACGAAGAAGCCTATGGCTCCGCCACACCCCAGGGCATTATGCGCATTTTAGAGGGCTACAATGTTGAGATGTCAGGCAAACACGCTGTTGTAGTAGGCCGCAGCCCAATTCTTGGCAAGCCAATGGCGCTGATGCTATTGAATGCCAATGCTACAGTGACTATCTGTCACTCGAAGACAGAAAATCTTCCCGAGCTAATCAAGCAAGCGGATATTTTAGTCGGCGCAGTGGGCCGACCTGAGTTTATTAAAGCTGAGTGGATTAAAGATGGCGCAGTGGTTGTTGATGCCGGCTACCACCCTGGCGGCGTTGGCGATATTGAACTGACTCCGCTGGTTGATCGCGTTGCCTCCTACACGCCGGTTCCCGGTGGTGTTGGCCCAATGACTATCAACACACTGATTCTACAATCAGTTGCCGCGGCGGAAAAAAGCCTCGGTTAGATTCAACTTGAGATACCAAAAAGCCGCTAGCTCTCGAAGAGCCAGCGGCTTTTTAATAGGTGCTAAAGGTCTTTGAATAAAGGCATGTTAAGCATAGCAAGCGGCTTGTATTAGGGAGCCTAGCGGTCTGTATTAGGAAGCCTAGCCGCTTGTATTAGGGAGCCTAGCGGGTTTCTCTCAAAGCAATTAATTGCTTATGAAGCTCCGCAACAAGCGACTTATACTCTCTATTATCAGCCAGATTAACGCTCTCTTGGGGATCATTTAGGTGATCAAAGAGCATCCGCGCCGTCACATTACCCTGCTGATCAAACCACTCTGTCATGGCATAACGATCGGTCTTAATCACATCTGCTGCATGCCAGCGTGGAAATACCGCCGTTTTGCCCGGGGCGCTGCTATCAATAAGCTGGCTAACAAAGCTGTCCCCTTGCAACTGCGGAAGTTTAGGCTTGCCCAACAACTCTAGCAATGTTGGAAATATGTCGACAAATTCAACCAAACCCTCTGCGACACCCACTCCCGGATTCAACAGCGGGCGAGATTCATCGCCTTTGGCTAGAGTACTTTCCAGCAGCCTCCCCATCAACGATGTCTCGGTGAGGGTTGTCGGTAACTTAACGATTAACGGTGTTTTTGTCGCCACATCAAAGGGCGAGTGTTTAACCCACAACCCATGCTCACCAAGGCTAAAGCCATGGTCACCGGCGAGGATAACAATGGTATTGTCATCGAGATTGAGTTGTTTCAATTTGGCCAGTAATTTACCCACTTGAGCATCCGAGTAGCTGACGCTGGCAAGATATCCATGAACGAGTTTCTTTGCCATAGCATCAGGCACCGGATGGGGTGCCTTGGGGATACCCTCAAATTTGCGCAACTCGCCCCAGCTGTGAATGGCCTGGCGAGGCGCTCCCACCGGCATAAGCGGATTGCTGGCAAGATTAATAGCCTCTTGCTCGTAAAGATCCCAGTAGCGTAGCGGCACAGTAAAAGGCAGATGAGGCTTTAAAAATCCCACCGCCATAAAGAAAGGTTGATCGCGCTCACTGGCGGACTCAAGGGACGCCATGGCCTGATCGGCAATCATGCCATCAAAGTAATGATTATCTGGCACATCCGCGGCTTCATAGGCGGGGCCAGTCCGATCCTTTAGAAAGCTGGCAATGTTTTCCGCGCTCTGATAATTACGGTGCCCTATGCGCTTAATCTTGGCCTTTGGATTCCAGGGTGGCGTACTCCAACCTGCTTTAGAATCCTCAGAAAAGTGCAATATCTTACCGATACTTTCGCTGTAGTAGCCCTGTTTTTTGAGATAACCAAATAGCGTTTCCGCCCCTTTGGCATCCTCATCAATACGTGATTGATAACCGACAAAGCGTGTTTCCGTCGGTCTGATACCCGACATCATGCTGGCTCTCGATGCACCGCAAACCGGTACATTGACATAGGCATTAGCGAACAGCACAGCCTCACCGGCCAGACTATCTATATTAGGCGACTTAACCGCTGTGCTGCCGTAAGCGCCCAGTTCTGGGCGCAGATCGTCAATCATAATCAACAGCACATTGGCCGGCTTGAGGTCACTGGCAGCAGCATTAAATGCCAGTGACATGCCGCATATAAGGATTGGCAAAATATTTTTCATAGAGCAGCCTTTTCCTTCCTATTTTAATGGTTTGTTAGTGTGCTGCAGGTTTGCCCTTAGATAGCCCTGCCCTTACTTTATCTGGCTTCATAAAGTTACGTAGATCTTGTTCACTACCATCCCGTAACCATTGCTCTGGGAACTCAGCCGCTTTTGATCGCTCACCTTCACGAAACACGGCACCATGACTAAACTTCTCAGTGTAGGGAACACTCAAGCCATCGCGAGAATCCCCTAGGCGAGCAAATAACTTGCTGCGCAGATCGGCGACCACAGCCAAGGATTCTGGATCGTGAATCAGGTTGTGCATCTCTTTAGGGTCAGTGCGCATATCATAGAGCTCTTCGGTATCCCAAAGGCCGTGATAGGTAATGAATTTATAATCGTCTGTGCGCAGTGCAAAGGTGGTCGGCGTGCTCGGATAATTAAATTCCCAGTAGTATTCATAGAGCAGATCATCGCGCCATTGGCTATCGAATTCACCCTGCGCCAGAGAATAGAGACTCTCTCCTTCAAATTGCTCGGGGGATTCAACCCCTGCAATATCCAGTATGGTCGGCGCAATATCGATATTGGCGGCAATCTCTTTGACCACGTGATTGCTCTTCAAGCCATTACCCCAGGCTAAAAGTGGCACCCGCATGGACTCCTCGTAGGCATTGCGCTTATCAATCAGACCGTGCTCACCAAACATAAAACCATTGTCACCCATCAGCATAACGATAGTGTCGTCGGCATGGCCATTGTCTTCGAGCCACTGAAACAGGCGGCCGAGACTTTCGTCCACAGCAGAGAGCGCTCGATGGTAGCGCATTTTGTAAGCCTGAACATCCAGTGAGCTGTGATAAGGAAAATCAACGCCGTGCCAGCTATTACGCTGATTCTTAACCCACATGGGCTTACCCTCGTAATTTTCAGGGGTATCAGCTTGGCTATCAGGCACCGGAATGGTTCTGTCGGCATACTGCTCTTTGTGACGTTGCGCTGGTGCAAAATTTGCGTGTACCGCCTTGTGAGAAAGGTACATAAAGAACGGTTCTTCGCTGTCGCGACTGTCCAGCCAATCCACTGCGTAATCGGTTAACTCATCAGTGATATAACCTTTTTGTTTAACGACATCACCATTGATATTGAGCATGCTCTGCTCACCATTGGGTTTGATTGGATAGTAATGACCCTGACCGGCAAAGCTCACCCAGTGATCAAAGCCTGGCTGTGGATCATCAAGCCTGCGTCCGGCTGGCGCCAATTCACCCATGTGCCATTTGCCGACAAAGGCGGTGTTGTAGCCGGCCTTTTGTAAATACTCGGGAAAGAAGATCGTGCCATCACGAGGGGGCTTATTATTGTCTACCACGCCATGGTTGTGCATATATTGGCCGGTGAGAATCGAGGCGCGACTCGGAGAGCAGAGTGCAGTGGTCACAAAGGCATTCTCAAAGTGGACCCCTTCTGCGGCCATGCGATCCATATTCGGCGTATCTATAACCGGATTCATAAAGCCGAGTTCATCGTAGCGCTGATCATCGGTGAGAACATAGATCACGTTCTTTGGTTTGCTCACTGGTTGAGTACTTTTTTGGCCAGCGCTGTCATCGCCCATCTGTGTATCGTTACAAGCAACCAATGCCGACATCAATATGACTGCAGTCGCTTTACCTATGAGTGTATTTACCCAATTGCGTTTAAAACCATTCATGTATAAATCCTTAATGACTCGTATTCAATTCTGTTTTTGTTTTTGTTCTTAGTCTTTAACGCGCAGCTGAATAGTCTTTAGATCAGCTCCACGAGATGAGGAACCGACCATCAGGGTGAAGGCTCCGGGCTCGACTACCCACTCCATAGCACGGTTGTAATAGGCCAACATCTCAGGATGCACTGTAAAGCTAACGTGCTTTGACTCGCCGGCTCGCAGATAGATCTTTTCAAACCCCTTTAGCTCTTTAACCGGGCGGGTTATTTCACTGTAATTGTCACGCACATAGAGCTGCACCGTTTCATAACCAGCGCGGTCGCCGCTATTGGTCACTGTCACAGAGAGGTTGGTGTTCTCGGTTTTTTGAATGCTTTTCTTATCCAAAATTGGCTGAGAGAAAGCAAACTCGGTATAGCTGAGCCCATAACCAAACTCAAACAGATTGCGGGTCGGCGCATCAGCATATTTGTGCTTGTAAGCCGATGGCTTGTGGTTATAAATCGCCTGAGTGTGGCCGATGCTATAGGGCACAGTGATGGGTAATTTGCCGCTCGGGTTTGTCACGCCATAGATAATTTCTGCCAGCGCCTGTCCGCCCATTGCGCCGGGTTCCCAGGCTTCAATAACAGCAGCGCTATTGTTGACGATCCAGGGTTCAGCGATCGGCCGGCCATTAACCAAGACCACAATCACCGGCGTTCCGGTTGCATGAATAGCCTGCACCAACTCAAGCTGTCTGCCGATAAGATTGATCGACGATCGAGCAACATTTTCGCCAGACGTCTTGCCTTTTTTGTCGTAGCGCAGTGGATTTTCACCCACCACCACAACCGCCACCTGAGACTGACTTGCGCGCTTAGCTGCGCCGCGAATATCCTCTGTAGAAAGGTTTTTAACCTGTTTACCAACATCGTAAAAATCAATATTTTCAGGACTAGCGGCAACCGCTCTAAGCCCTTCGAGTACGGTTGTGACATTGTCCTCTGGCTGTTGTAGCACCCAGTCACCGAGAATCGTATGGTTGTCGGCATTGGGGCCGGTAACAAAGACTTTAGTGTTTTTTTGCAACGGTAGAATGCTGTCATTGTTGGTTAACAAAACAATCGCCTGACGCGCCATGTCCAGTGCCGTTTGCTGATGGGCTGAAGTAAACACCGACTGGTCAATCTGGCTCTCATCGACATAGGGGTTTTCAAATAATCCAAGACGGAATTTGGCCAGCAGCATTGGACCTACTGATTCATCTATACGCTTCTCAGAGAGTCGGCCTTCATTGACCAGCTCCACCAGCGGCTCAAGAAAATCTGGCCCGTGCATATGCATATCCATTCCCGCATGTACGGTTTGGTATACAGCCTCCTTTTGACTGGTGGCAACTCGGTGAAAGGTATGCAAGCGTTCGATGTCCATCCAATCACTGACCACAAAGCCTTTAAAACCCCACTCTGCACGCAACACATCATTTAACAGATAACGACTGCCGTGGGCAGGTTCGCCATTGATCTCATTGTGCGCAGCCATAAAGGTAAAGACACCGGCATCGACAGCACGCTTAAAAGGTGGAAAGAAATCCTGGCGCAGACTGCGCTCAGAAACATCCATGGGCGACAGATTAATACCATTAATCGGATCACCGCCGGCCACCCAGTGTTTGGCGTTAGCAATGACCTTCTGAGGCCCATCAAAGTCCCCCTGCTGGAGGCCCTCAATTGTCGCCACACCCATTTCAGAGACAAGGAATGGATCTTCGCCAAAGGTTTCACCCACTCGCCCCCAACGGGGATCTCGGGCTATATCGACATTCGGTGTAAAGCTCCAGTGGGAGCCGGTGGCACGCATCTCGCGAGCGGTTTCAACACTTGCCTGTTTAACGAGGCCAAGGTTCCACGAACTAGCCATACTCAGGGGGGCAGGATAGACCGTGGAACCACTGACCATAGCGTTGCCGTGTATCGCATCTATACCAATCAGCAAAGGGATACCAAGACGGCTCTGTGCAGCGTGACGTTGTAATAGGTTAGCCTCAGTGGCAGTCAATACATGAAGAAATGAACCCACTTTGCCGGTCTCGATAAAAGCTGGAATCTGTGATGAGTGCAGATCGGGGTAGAAGCCATGGGCATCACTCTTGGCGAGGTCATCAATGGACATGTGCTGCTCTGATTCAGCGGTGTGATCAATGCCTACGTACTGACACATCTGCCCTACCTTCTCCTCTAAGGTCATCCGCGGCAAGAGATCAGCGACCCGCTGCTCAGGGGTTAAACTGGCATCTAGATAGGCGGGCAAGAGTTCGCTGCTGAGCGAGGTCAATGGCGCGGTAGAAATCAGTAAGCCGGTAAAGCTAAGCAATAATTTTTTCATGATCGGTGTAAAGGGCCTTATTGTTTAATGGGTGTAATCAAAATGGTTTGTTACTGGAGAATTTTTTCATGTCAGCATAATCTGCGCATTCACAGTGTCAGATTTCAATGGCACTGCAAAGGTACCCTTATTAGCCCCGCGCACCTGTAAATGGTAGAGGCCCTTGTAACCGGTAAAGTTAATCTCTCCTCGACTATCAGTGAGTAATTCAATCTCGGTAGACCAGCGTGTGTTGACTAGGTCATGCCACACCTGACCGTTGGGCTTTAATTGCAAGTTGCGATCAACCAACGCCGCGTCGGGCTTTGGCACACTGTTTTTAGCGTACTCAAACGGTGTCCAGGTAAGCAGTCCGGTCATCTGCGGCTGACTAAAGACAGCCGTCATAAAGTCTTCGGTATAACGTGCCTGAAACTCTAAATTAGGCGTTTCAAAATCAAACTCGGTAACCTGTAGCTCAGTATTTAGCGCAGCGAAATCGTTCATAATAGAGAGTAATTCTTGCGGCGCTGTCGGCGCAAATCCCTTGGGGATATGCGCTTGAAAACCAATCCCCTGAATAGCCGCGCCCTGTTTCAACAGGCCCTCTATATAATTGAAATAAAACGTCCTGTGGCGCACTGAATTTTTGGTTAGTATTCCGTAGTCGTTGATATAGCGCTTAACCTCGGGCCGAATCTGCTGTACCTGCTGAAACCAATCAACAGCTACCTCGGGACCGAGAATATCCATAAACTCGTGGCTACTAAAAGGCTCATTGAGCACGTCCCATTCAGTCAGGGGATCGCCGTATTGGCTGACCATTTTATAAATATGGTCATTGAGTAACTTGCGCAACTGCACTTCACTGCCTGAGTATCTGGCATGTTCCACAGCAGCTCGCTTGAAACCGGGCCAGATTAAACAGTGCCCGCGAACCGGGATACTGCGCTCCGCACACCAACCCATAAAAGGTTTGATGAACTGGCTATTGTTGTCGTGGTGCTTCCACTTAAACGCATTTTCAGGGGTCAGTTTGTGGAACAGCAAATCGCAGTACTCCAAATGCCGCTGTCTTATTTCCCGAGGGTATGGGCTGCCATAAAGCCGCCTTAAACGCGGTGCCGCGCCAAAGCCAAAATCATGGCGATAGAGTTTGGCTTTAACCGATAGATCTGAGAGGGGCATACCCGCAACGTCTGTTACCTTGACATTGAAGCGGCCTTTGCGAAGAACCTCTATGCGCTGCTTGGCTTCTTTTCGCCAGCTTGCACCGTCCTCCATCCCGGCATAAGAAGTCGCTGAGGTAGGCTGTTTTTCCGCCTGCTTCGCGAATCCGAAAGACGGAGCGGCAGCTGCCACAGCTGATATAAAGCGTCGCCTATTCACAATCCAATTACCCTCCGTATTCAGTTAAAGTAAAAGCCGCTCTACAGTGAAATTACCTGCATATTTAAAAACTATTACCCCCCCCAAGCGAGGACCGCCAGGAGGGATATAGTCAGAGCTCTAGAACTTGTAACGGAGGCCCAGCGCATAACGCCGGCCAAATTCACGATAAGAGATAATCCGTGATTCGTCACCAGCGAAGGTGACGGGCTTTTCGTTGGTCAGATTAATCGCCTCTGCGGTCAACGTGAGGCCAGTATCACCCACCTGATAACTCATACTGGCATCAACCTGAGAGTAGGCTTTGTGATAGATCGGCAGACCACCAAGGCTTGAGGTGAAGAGTAAAAAGTCATCTCGTTCGGTGTAGGAGATACGACCGGAAAAGTCTTCTTTCTCATAGAACAGCACTAGGTTCACGCTTGATTCCGAGAGTCCTTCCAATGGCAGTTCGTTGCCAAATGGATCATCTCTGCCGGTAGAGCTATCAATCATGGTGTAGTTGAAAATTGTACCCAACCCATTAAAGGGAGCCGGCAGCTGAGTGAAATTCTGCTGATAGGAGAACTCAAGACCCTGAATAGTAGCGCCTTCACCATTGGAGGGTGCCGTGACCAAGTACTCTACCGCATCACCGTTGTCGTCGGTTTCAAACCCGGGAACAACTTCGCTAAACTGAGTTGATGAAACATAGGAGCTGACATCTTTGTAGAATGCAGCGGTCGAGAGCAATCCACCTTTGTTGAAATACCACTCCAGAGACAGGTCGAACTGATCTGCAAGAAAAGGGTCAAGATCTGGGTTACCGCGAGTTGCTGTCTGTGCACCCTGGTTGACGTTATAGCCTAAGGTCAACTGCTGAAAGCTGGGGCGAGACATCACTTTGGCATAACCACCGCGCAGCAAGAGATCATCCTTAAGTACATAGACAACATTCAGACTCGGCAAGACTTCAGAATAGCTGCGCTTGTCATTCAGTGGAATCAAGGCAGCGCCATCATAGGTATTACTGTTACCGTCCTGATCGGTGCTGACATAGCGCAGACCAAAATTACCGCGCAGTTTTTCAGTCTCGAAGGTTGCCATAGCATAGGCTGCAGTGATTTCTTCGCTAACATCCCAGTTGCTAATCCCGTCCTGCTTGGCTCTAATGACTGGGGTCCCTAATTGGCCGTCAGCATCATAGGAATAATCCTCCAGAATCATGCTTGCGGATGGCAGGAACCAAGATGAAGGCATGCCGCCAGTAACGGAAAAGTTATCTACCGGAAAGGTACTGTCGCCAATATAATCTGCCAGAGTACAGCTGTGGGCATCTTCGCCACAGGTGGACCCGCCTCTAGAGTTAACCGAATCTACAGCCTTGTATTGCTGCTTGGTGCGATCACGGTATTTAGCGCCAAACTTTACACTGGTGATCCAGCTATCATTAATGCTGCGCTTGAAATCCAACTGGGCGTACTCTTCTTCGTCAGTGTTTTGCAGCACTGCGCGAGACAGATTCTGCCACACCAGGTCGGAGGGCGCAGACACCGCGTCACCGCCAGACAGGGTCGCAGCCAGAGTCGAGAATTGAACACCGCGAGTATCATAGGAAACACTGCTTCCCTTTGGCCCGAAGGTGGCAAATAGGGCTGGATCCTGCATACCCTCACCGTCAGAAGCGCCGACACGTGCCGACACCAACCAATTTTCAGAGGTCCAATCTACCGACAGATTAACGGCGTCAGTAGAATAGTTATATTCGCGATCAAAGGCAGCGACAAAGTAGCGCTGATGAAAGGATTTGTTACTGGTACTGTTGGTCACCGCGACAAAATTGTCGCCGTCAAGAACAGCACTCTCAATAAGGGTATTGCCGACACCACCTGGGGCATCAGTAAATCGATAAGCACTGTTACTGGCGTGCTCAAAACGAGTTAAGTCAGTAGTCAAATAGTCCAGCTTAACGTCGACGTTGTCATTGGGTCTGTACTGAAAAACAACGTTGAGACCTGAGCGTTCACGCTCTTCAAGGCGAATATTTTGACGTATGTCCTTGGGCATATAACCGTAGGCAATACCATCGACTGGTGCAGTCAACTGCGCAGGAGAACCGGCATCGCTTATCGTACCTGTAGCGGCATTAAAACCCACATAGCGATAGCCAAAAGATTCAACACTGTCACGGCGAAAAGGCTCTTCGGAATTGTTGTAACTGACCAGGACACCTAACTCGCGCCCCTGAGAGTCGACACTAGAATCGGTGAATAGCAACGAATAGTTTTCACCCTCATCGTCACGTAACTTGTTAAAAGACTGCTTGAGGTTGACTACCGCAGTGCGGTTTTTAAAGTCCAACGGCGAGCGCGTCTTGAGATTAACCGTTCCGCCCAGGGAACCTTCGTCCTGACTAGCAGAAGGTGTTTTAAATACCTCAAGGCTTTCCACTAGTTCTGGCGAGATAGTGTTGTAGTTAAAGCTACGTGAACCACCGGATACAGACGTGGTAGAAATAGTTTGGCCGTTTACTGTGGCCCGATTCAATGCCGGTGGTGTGCCGCGGACACTGACCTCACTGCCCTCGCCTACACCGTCATTATCGCCTGCACTGACGTTAGTGCCGCGACTGATTTGTACGCCGGTAACACGCTGCAGTGACTCGGCGACATTGTGATCCGGGAACTTGCCTAGGTCCTCTGATGTTACGACCTCAACAAACTCATTTGAGTTGCGCTTGCGGTCTATTGATTTCTCAAGGCTGGCGCGGACACCAGTTACTACAACTTCTTCTATACCAGCATCCTGCGCGATGGACTGATGAGAAAATCCAGCCATCGCTATCACTACGCATAGTAGCCTTAGTTTAAATGAACCATTGGTTAAATTCGACATTGCACAATTCCCCGTAATTACTTTAGATATGTTTTTATTTATTATTTCCATTTCGACAATCTATGATTGCAATTTGGATCATCTTGAATAATCAGGATTTGCTGAAATGGAGAGTCAGGCAATGGCGATTTTTGCTGTAGGGGTTTTCCTACAAAATGAAGAAAATAATCAGAATTATTATAAAAGTAAACCTAACTTATTAGCATAGAGGGTTAACTCTGCATTATTTGAAAACCCCATTTTTAGCATTAGTCTGGATCTATGGGTGGCGACAGTTTTAGCGCTCACCTGTAATTTCTCGGCAATATCTTTTGCCCTCTTACCTGAAGCCAGTTCGAGAAAAATTTGATACTCCCGATCTGAAAGTGACTCATAAAGGGAGAAATCATCTTCACTCGAAAAGCTACGACTCATACTGTTAGCCAAAAGTCCGCCCACGATTTCGTTGATGTAGCGTCCACCTGCGGCAGCCGTTTTTACTGCCTTTATAATCTCTGACTCTTCCGCGTCTTTTGATATATAACCTGCTGCGCCGGCTTGAATCAATCTAACGGCATATTGAGACTCAGGGTAACTGCTCAAAATAAGTACCGGCAGATGGGGCTTTTCAGACTTAATTTGTTTTAGTACATCGACACCACTGCGGCCGGGTAGACGGATATCCAATACCACCAGGCCCCAGTCTTGATGCCTAATCTGTCGCATAGCATCGATTGCGTCATTGGCCTCACCAAAGATCACCGAGCCAAGATGTTCCATGAGCATCTGTTTTAGCCCGTTTCTCACTACGGCATGATCGTCAACAAGAAGAATGGATGACATTATTTATCCTAAAAAAGGTGATTAAAGATTTTATTTTGCAGCAAAGTAACAGATACTGGCAAAATCAGGAACCAAAAATAATTGGTTTGATAAAAAATCTGAATAAAATTTTTAACAAAAACCTAAGTAATCTGTCATTGCTTTAAGTCTGTTTGCACGTTCGAAATATAAACTTGAGATGTAAGCTGAATAAATCTCATCAACTCCTAAAACCAATCTATAAAGTTAATGGTTCTCTAATGTCGGCACCGCTCCATCTTATCCTTGTATGCGTTACTGCCTTGATTGCTCTTGGATTTACTCTGACGACGGCCAATGCAGACACCCAAGTAGAGCAAGTTGCAACTGCCGACAAGCTAACACTGCAATCATCTCTCACAGAGCCTGAGCGCAACTGGCTTCGCAAACACCGAACAATCAGGCACGGCATTATCAGTAACCAAATGCCCTTCGAATATATCGATGATAACGGACACTACCGCGGGTTGACCTCGGACTATATCGCCATTATTAGTGAACAGTTGGATATTAGTTTTGAGCCATTCTTTTTCACCGATCTAACCACGCTGTCAAAGGGAATTCGAGAAAACCAGGTAGACCTGGCCAGCTATCTGCCGCCGCCACGAGGAAAGCTAAGCTATAGCGAATCGGTTATTGAAATGCCTATCGCCCTTTTTGGGCGACAAGACTCTGCGCTAATCGTTGGCATTGAGTCGATTCGCGATGAGCGTGTAGTGATTGAAAAGCCTTCCAAAGCAGAGCAAATACTCTCTAAATTTTATCCGCAGATTGCGGTTAGCTATGTGGATACGCCCGCAGAAGGTATTCAAGCGGTGCTTGCTGGCAAAGCCGATATATTTATTCACAATGTTTTCTCCGTCGAATACTACACTCGCAAACTAGGGTTGCCGCCGTTAAAAAGCGTATCTAACACGCCTTATACTTTTGACATTGCATTTGCGGTAACCGAGGAACTCAGGCCTTTTATCCCGATTTTCCAAAAAGTCATCTCAGGTCTGAGCAAACGGGAGCGTCAGTTAATTTTCGACAAGTGGGTCAATATTGAGATAACCCGAAAACTCGACTTAAAACGAATAGGACTCTGGGCTGGTGCTGCACTGCTGCTTATCCTACTGGTATTTCTAGCCATTCTACGGTGGAACAAAATACTTCAGGAGAGAGTTGCCTACAGAACCCAAGAGCTTGAACTATCGAGTAAAAACTTACGCAGTTTGGCGCGTCATATGGATCAGGTGCGCGAGGAGGAAAAGGCTAAATTAGCCCGTGAGATTCATGACGAGCTCGGCCACACTCTGATTTCTCTGACCATGGCTGTTAGGCGACTGAAGAGCTCAGCCTCGAAAAACTTTGACCAGCCTGAGGTAACCGGCTCTTCAGTACAAGGCTCTCTAGTACAAGGCTCTCTAGTACAAAGCTCTTCAGTACAAAGCTCTTCAGTACAAAGCTCTCAAATCAATAGCTCTCAAATCAAAAGCGCTGAGCTGAACAATCAATTCGATGAAATCAAGGCGTTGCTGCTGCAGGCGTCAACCACCTCCAGGTCGATCATGTCTGACCTGCGGCCCAGTGTTCTAGAAGATTTGGGTCTGGCTGCAGCCATAGAGTGGCTGGCCCATGAATTTGAAATACACCACCAAACTCTGTGTATTGTTCGCGGTGCTCAGCCGCTCGATACTATTTCACCCGCCATTGCTATAGCCGTGTTTCGCATCGTTCAAGAATCACTGACCAATATCGCTAAGCACGCCAAGGCCAAGAAGGTTCAAATTAAGCTCAGCAGTGACAATGGTCTGCTTAAAATAGAGATTATTGACGATGGCATTGGCCTGCAGGCCGGCTGGGACAATAAAGAAGGCTCATTCGGTTTCCAGGGTATGCGCGAGAGAGCGATGAGCTTCAATGGCGAGATAAGCGTCGCCAATGGCAAAAAGTCTGGAGTGATTTTAAGGCTTCAAATCCCCTATCAAAAATAGGATATCCAATTCAAGCACTAAATTAGTGCGAAAAAAAACCTTTTGAGTGTCAGACCATTTAAAGGACAAATAAACTATTCACCACGGAATCTCTAGATGCCTTTAAGATTTACAATGGCCATGCTTTGCCTTGCCCTTGCGCTACCAACGACCAGTGCACTTGCACAGCAGCGACCGAATATCCTATTAATTATGGCCGAGGATATGAGCTCTAGAGTAGGTGCATTTGGCGATGATGTCGCCGTCACACCCAATCTCGATCGTCTCGCCAGCACCAGTATTCGCTATCCCAATACTTTTACTACTGCAGGCGTCTGCGCGCCGAGTCGCGCAGCGCATATACTCGCGGTCCACCAGATGTCGGTGGGCGCACAGCATATGCGCACCCGATCATTTAAGGAGTCGGCCTACCGATCGGTACCACCAGCGCATATCAAAGCCTATCCAGAATTGTTGCGTCGCCAAGGTTATTACACCTTTACCAGCTCTAAGCTCGACTATCAGTTCAGTAATACATCTGCTGGGTCTGGCCCCTTCAGCATCTGGGACTACGAAGGTGCGCGACCTACCTGGCAGGGTCGTGCAGAAGGTCAGCCATTTTTTGGTTTCGTGACGCTGACACAAAGCCATGAGCGACAGATGTTCCCTAATGTTGTCGTGGCAAACAATGCTTCAGGGACTCGTACTCAGGTCGTCAATCCAGACGAAGTTCTGGTGCCACCCTACTACCCCGACCATTCCGCTATTCGGAGGGATATAGCTCAGCACTACAACAATATTTTTGCCATGGATCAGACGGTTGGCAAATTGCTCCGCCAGCTGGAGGACGATGGCTTGGCCGATAATACGATTATTATCTGGACCACCGACCATGGCGATGGTTTGCCTCGAGCCAAGCGTGAAATTTATGACAGTGGTATCAAGGTGCCATTAATTGTGCACTGGCCCGCACGCCTTAAGCCTGCAGGCGTGAGCCCTAACAGTATTGATAAAAAGCTGATTAGCTTTGTCGATATAGGACCGAGTGTTTTGACCCTGGCGGGGATTCAGGTGCCAGACTACATGCATGGCAGTGCTCAGCTAGTGCCGAATGCCAGTCCAGAAAGAGACTACATCTATGCCGCCAAAGACCGTCTCGACGGCTTTAACTTTCGCGAGCGCGCAGTGCGCGATGGCCAGTTTAAATACATCAACAACCTGCTCCCAGATAAACCAGGTGCCACACATATTACGTACCGCGATCAACTGGCTACCATGCAGGCTCTTTGGCAACAGCTAGCTGCAGGCAAGCTGAATGCAGCGCAACGCTTTTGGTTCGAGCCACGCCCAGCAGAAGAGCTTTACGATATAGTCGTAGACCCCCATGAAATTAATAACCTAGCGGATTCTGCCGAACAGGCAGGGACTCTGTCGCGAATGAGGAGTGCATTAACAGAATGGCGGGGCGCGATTTCTGACTACAGCGAGACAGCGGAATTACAGATGGCTAAGGATTTTTGGCCCGATGGAGAGCAGCCGGTCACTCAGGCACCTCGGATATCAATTAATACTGCGGGAACCGCCATCATAGTGCCTTCGGCAGCCGATGATTCAGTTGGATATCGTATCAATGGCGGCCCCTGGAGACTTTATAGCAAACCTCTGTCACTGCCTAAAAACGCCATTTTAGAGGCTAAGTCGGTTCGCTATGGATGGGCAGAGAGCCAATCGACCCGTGCTTCGCATAGCCTTGGTGATTGAATAGCTTTGGTGATTAAATAGCCTTGGTGATTAATGGCCTAAAGCAGTTGTATCAGTACTTTTGGCGTTGAGAGTAAAGGCTTTGATATCTCTTTACTCACTGCTAATTTTTTTAATCATAGCGGCAATAGAATCCCGGGCGTAGGGTTGATTAATCGACCAAACCTGCGCCGCGGTTTCAATCTCCAACATCTCTTTATGGCTATTTGTGCCGCCCGCCGTGCGTAAAGTCTCTTTTGTACGCAACAATAGCTCTTTCGGCAAGTCGCGAATATTAGCCGTAAATTCAAAAGCCTCTGCAACCAGATCTTCATTGCTAACGCATTTCCAAGCCAAGCCCTTTTCAACCGCTTCACGACCACTCAATGACTGAGAGAACAGCAACATACCAGCTGCGGTATTCCAGTTGACCAACTGTCGCAACATCCACGTATTGCCACCGCCCGGATGCAGACCCAAGCCAAAGAAACGCGGTTCAAAGCACGCGGCTTCAGTGACAATCCGCACATCGCAACCCACTGCCATATTAAAGCCAGCGCCAACAGCTGCGCCATTTACCGCGGCTATGGTGGGTAATTTACAGTTGGCGATACTTAAGAAACCACTATAAATCGCCTCCAGAATTTCTTGATCGGGAATCAAATCACTCAGCTGCCCGCCTGCACAGAACGCACGACCGGTGCCAGTAACGATTAAAGCCTTAACCTCTGGGTGCTCCTCCGCTTCAGTCACATACTGGACAATCCGTGCGCAGACCTCGCGGGTCAGCATATTGCGTTTATCGGGATTATTTAAGGTAAGTAACGCCGCATTATCGCGAATTTCAAACAGCACATGTGTCATAGGACAAGTCTCTTTAGAGCAAAAATAGAAGGATAGCACTACAATGCTTCTATGGCGCAATGCCATAGCCGTTATTCACAAGAAACCATATCGGTTAGCGGCTCAAAGTCATACTATGTAGTCATCGGAAACTGGACACACAATGCTCTTCAGCAATCTGGAAACCTAACTTGACGCTGCAAAATACAACTCAACAACTCTCGGCCGAGCAGCTTGTGGCCCATCGTGGTCTGCAGGCAACCTACCCAGAAAACACTGCACTGTCAGTGCAAAAGGCTATTGATGCCGGCGCCTTATTTGTCGAGGTTGATATCCAGCTGAGTCTCGATAAGCAACCTATGGTCTATCACGATATAAGCTTAGAGCGGGTCAGCGGTGAGGGTGCTCTGATCTCAGAGCTGAGCTGCAAGGAACTGATGGCACTGCCAGCCTACGAGCCCAAGCGCCTCGGTAAGCAATTTATCAACGAGACTATTTCTTCCCTGGAAGATATAGTTAAAATCATCCTGCAGCATCCACAGGTAACATTATTTGTTGAGTTAAAGGAAGAATCTATCGCCACATTTGGCGCCGAAACAATGTTACAGAATGTTTGCCAAGTACTTCGGTCAATATCTGATCGCGCCGTATTAATCAGCTTTGACTACAGCATTCTTGCCATCGCCAAAGCCAATGCCTGGCCCCAGGTTGGACCTGTATTACTGGAATGGAGTCATATCGACAGTGACGAAATCAACGCTATCGCTGGCGACTATACTTTTGTTGACTTCAATATTATTCCCGAGACTGAAAATCTGGATAGACTAACGAGTAAACTGGTCGCCTACGAAGTGGGCACCCCAGCACTCGCAGTTACCCTGGCAAATCGCGGTGTCGCCCTATTTGAAACCTTTGATATTGCCACCCTACTCACTACACGGAATACGCACTTCATAAAATGCCAAACAAAATAAGTAAAGGATTGACTAATCATATGGAAAGCCCCACGCCACAAACCTACGATCTCTGCGTAATTGGCGGCGGTATCCAAGGAGCCGGTGTAGCCCAGGCTGCAGCGCTCAGTGGACTCTCGGTAGCGCTTATGGAGAAGAGTGACTGGGGCGCAGGTACGTCTTCCAAATCCAGCAAGCTGATTCACGGCGGCCTGCGCTATCTGCAGACATTACAAATTGGTCTTGTCTATGAGAGTCTTCGTGAACGCCGTATCCTCCTGGACATTGCAGAAGATATAGTCAAACCCAACTGGTTCTACCTACCTGTCTATAAAACCGATCTTTTTAAAGCCTGGCAAGTCCGTATCGGACTAATACTCTATCGGCTACTGGCAGGACGAAATAACTTGGCGGGCTTTAAGCAGTTGCCACGAGAACAATGGCATGAACTTGAGGGCCTAAACACCTCCGACTTAGACTCTGTTTTCATCTATCAAGACGCCCAGACCGACGACAAAATATTAACCCAACGAGTAGTCGCCTCTGCCGAACAACATGGCGCCACCCTACTCTCCCCAGCTAAGTTTTTAAGCGCAGAAGAAAACGATAATGGCTACCTAGTCAGCTTCGCCATAGACGATCAAATCAGCAGTCTAGAATGCCGAACACTGGTCAACGCGGCCGGCCCATGGATCAATCGCATAGCCGAAACCATCGAACCCAAACCGCCAACAATAGACGTAGATCTGATCAAGGGAACCCACCTAGAATTCACCCAGAAGCTCAGTGACAAGTGCTTTTATATCGAAGCCAAACAGGATCACCGTGCGATTTTTATGCTGCCCTTTAAAGGCGGCACTCTGTTGGGCACCACAGAACAATTATTTGAAGGCAACCCCGATGGAGTTGAGCCTAGCGAAGAAGAAACAGCCTACCTGCTAGAGATAATTCACAGCCATTTTCCGCACTTTAATCATCAGCCAAGCGAATCATGGGCCGGTCTTAGAGTCTTACCTGCCAGTGGCAATAACCCTTTCCAGCGCAGCCGTGAAGTACAGTTCGCCGAAACCAATAACTACCTAGCAATCTATGGAGGCAAACTCACAGGCTATCGCGCCACCGCGGAAAACGCACTGAAAAAAATCTTAAAATCGATGTTGCTAGAGGCTAACCAAGCCGAACCATCAGCGCAGATTGGCGCCACTAAAAAGAGAGATTTCTACAAAATCGGCGATACATCAAAGGTTAAAATTTAGTCGCGATTTTCCTCACTGCAAAGAGAATCAAATAGCTCGGAATAAGAACAAAAACCGCCATGTAAATATAGCCGGGACCTGTAAATTTCAGGCTTGGTACAGCAAAAATTATGACCATCAGACTCGCGAAAAATATGCTTAACCCAGCCCAAGCATAGTTAAGTTGATAGCCGAAAAGTCTTTCACTCAAACTATATAAGCAGCCGCAGCCTGCAACAATAGCCCCAACAAGCAACATCAGTATCCCAGGGCCAACAGCGACACCAATCCCACCCCAGACAGCGCCAGCCAAAAGCCAAGTCATAATCAGAAAAATATAGCCCACGGCGTCGCACTCCAAATGATTAATCTAATCTATTAATCATAGAGCCCACCAAAACAAGCAGAGAAACATCACACGCCAAACTGAGAAATAACAAAGAATATAAAAATATTAATAGACTGGTCATACCGACCACGTATGCACCAAACAGAAGAGGACACCTACTCTTACTAAGAACCCGGCGCCGACATCACCAAGAGAGCCTGGCCCTAGCCTTGAGATCAATCAGACCCCGCTTATACCTTTTTTGATTTGGTGAAAAAGCGAGGACCTGTTTGAGCGACAGCGAGTTCCGCAGCGTCAGCAAATCATAAAAGGTATGGGGTCGATCTCAAGGCTAGGGCCAGGCTTTCCAGCGCACCCAATCCTAAACCTACCAAAACTTAACCAACCCCCACTACCCGCGGCGCCACTTAGTCCCTTCACGACTATCTTCCAACACCACGCCCAATGCCTTCAACTCTTCACGAACTCCATCAGCCCCAGCATAATCCTTATCCGCCTTGGCCTGATTGCGCTTAGCAATAAGCACCTCAATCTCCTCAGCAGAAATATCACTGCCACCGCGAGAATGGGTAAACCACTGTTCCGGATCCTGTTGCAACAGCCCCATCAACCCAGCCACCGTCAACAACCGACCCTTAGCCTCAGCCAAGGCATCCCCATCAGCAGCATTCATCTCACGAGCCAACTTATGCAGCTCACTAATCGCCACAGGCGTATTCAAATCATCTAGCAGAGCAGCGTAAGCATGAGTATCAGCTATATCGACGGCCGCAGCCTCAATACTCACCTGAGTACGCAAAAACCCATAGAGTGCATCCAGAGAACGCCAGGCACTATCGAGCAGGTCCTTGCCAAAATTCTGTTCAGATCTGTAGTGAGCCGAGAGAATCACATAGCGCAAAACTTCACCCGGGTACTGCTCAAGTAGATCATTGACCATACGGAAATTGCCCAGTGACTTGGACATTTTCTCGCCTTCAATATTAATAAAGCCATTGTGCATCCAGACGTTGGCAACGGGTTTGCCGTCATGGGCACAGCAGCTCTGAGCAATTTCATTCTCATGGTGCGGGAAAATCAAGTCCTGACCGCCACCGTGAATATCAATGGAATCACCCAAATGCTTTTCAATCATCGCCGAGCATTCCAGATGCCAGCCAGGACGACCGCGACCCCAGGGACTATCCCAACCGGGTTCGTCATCGGCTGAAGGTTTCCACAGAATAAAATCACCAGCGTATTTTTTATAAGAGGCCACTTCAACTCGAGCCCCAGCGAGCATATCGTCCAAGGACCGGCCAGATAGTTTTCCGTAATCCGCCATGGACTGCACCGCAAATAACACATGCCCCTCAGACTCGTAGGCGTGTGCCTTGGCAACCAGGCGCGAGATCATATCGATCATCTCGGGAATATGCTGAGTGGCGTATGGCACAATAGTGGGCGGCAGATTATTCAGCGCCTGCATATCGTCAAAATAGGCCTCCGCATAACGGGTCGACAGAACACTAATGTCCTCACCCAACTCCGCAGCGGTTTTCATAATCTTGTCGTCAATATCGGTGATATTGCGTGCGTACTGAACATTGGGATAGAGACTCATCAACAACCGATAGAGCGTATCAAACACCACAGCAGGACGAGCATTACCTATATGCACCCGGTTGTAGACCGTTGGCCCACAGACATACATAGTCACCCGCTGGCTATCAATGGGCTGAAATGGCTGCTTGCTGCGGGTCATACTGTTGTATAGGGATAAACTCATATGTCTCTCTTAAAAAAATTATTAGCGCAGTGCGATGGTACGGTTGAAGACCAATTTTCCAGCGCTGCTGTGCTTGGCATCAACCGCATAATAGCCCTCACGCTCAAACTGGAAATGCTGGCCAACCTCGGCTCCAGCCAAACCCAACTCGGCTTTACACTGTTTAACAATCTGCAGGGAGTCAGGGTTCAGGTGATCCATAAACGACCCCTCCCCTGAATCTGGCGCGGCAACAGTAAATAGCTTGTCGTATAAATAGAGATCGCAATCGATCGAATTGCTTGCCGAAACCCAGTGAATCACACCACGAGGGCGCACACCTTCTGGGGGATCCTGACCAACAGTGCCGGGAATATAGGAACAGATCAGTTCCGCTATCTCGCCAGCTTCATCTCTCAATACCTCATCCGCACGGATCACATAGCCGCTGCGCAAGCGGACATATTCACCCAACACCAAACGCTTAAACTTCTTGCGCGATAATGTGGTGTCTTCGTTAAAGTCATTGCGATCAATATACAGTTCCCGGGTAAAGGGTAATTCGCGCGATGGCAGATCATCTCGATTGGGATGCCCCGGCGCGATCAATATTTCCTGCTGCTGTTCCGGGTAATTGCTCAGGGTAATCTTTAAGGGGTTTAAGACACACATGGCGCGACTGGCGTTGTTATTGAGATCTTCGCGAATAAAGTGCTCAAACTGGGCAACATCAACAATACCATCGGTTTTGGCCACTGCCAGACTATCGCAAAACTCACGCACCGATGCGGCAGTCACACCACGGCGCCGAAGACCGGAAATGGTCGGCATACGGGGATCATTCCAGCCATCAACATGCCCTTCATCAACCAGCTGTTTAAGCTTGCGCTTGCTGGTCATGGTGTAATTTAAATTCAGGCGACCAAACTCATACTGGCGGGGAATGGAGGGCAGCGGCAGATTGCTGGTAAACCACTCATAGAGCGGTCGATTAGCTGCAAACTCCAAGGTGCATACGGAATGGGTCACCCCTTCAATGGCATCTTCTTGACCGTGAGCAAAGTCATAGGCCGGATAGATATTCCACTCATCACCGGTGCGATGATGGGGTATCTTCTTAATGCGATAGATTACCGGGTCGCGCATATTGATATTTGGCGAGCTCATATCGATTTTTGCGCGCAGGGTCATCGTACCTTCGTCAATGGCACCAACCTTCATCTGCTCAAGTAACTGGAGACTCTCCGCTGCAGGTCGCTCGCGGTAGGGACTGTTCTTGCCGACCTCGGTGAGAGTACCGCGATACTCTCGCATCTGTTCCCCATTTAATTCACAGATATAGGCTTTGCCATCCGTGACTAGCTGCTTGGCCCAGCTATAGAGCTGACCAAAGTAGTCCGAGGCAAATCGCGGCTCACCGCCCCAGTCAAAACCCAGCCAGCGCACATCTTCAATAATTGCCTGAACATATTCATCGTCTTCTTTTTCAGGGTTGGTGTCATCAAAACGCAGATTACAGGTGCCGCCAAACTGCTCGGCGAGGCCAAAGTTAAGACAGATCGACTTGGCGTGACCTATATGCAGATAGCCGTTTGGCTCGGGAGGGAAACGGGTCACCACCTCTTTTACACGGCCGGCTTCGAGGTCAGCAGTAATAATTTGCTGGATAAAATTGCTCGGTTTTTCGATATCAGTCATTTAAATAGTTCTGGAGAGGAGAGATGGGCGAGATTATAGCCGTAGCCATCGGCGCATTAAACTAAAACGCTTACTAGATAGGCGATTAAGCGGTCTAATCACCGACTATTAACAGATTGGCTTAAAATAACGTCAAAAACCCTATCCCCAGAGGGCAAAACTCAAAGATCGGTTTTAATCCAGCCCGTTACCGCCTAAAATGTGGTCAGGCTAATCAGCACCTATTTCTCACAGACTTTTCACAGGAACTCTTATGATTACATTGCGCACCACTCAGGGTGATATTTCCATCGAACTCGATTTTGACAATGCACCCAACACTGCTGCCAACTACCTGCAGTATGCCCGTGACGGTTTTTATAACGGCACTATCTTTCACCGAGTGATCCCCGGATTTATGGTTCAGGGCGGCGGTATGGATACAGAAATGCATGAAAAAGAGTCTCGTGAACCCATCGAAAACGAAGCTGACAATGGCCTGGCCAATGAAATCGGTACTCTGGCTATGGCTCGCACTGGCGATCCACATTCCGCCTCTTCACAGTTTTTTATCAATGTTGCTAACAATGGCTTCCTCAACCACAGCGGCAAGAACAGTCAGGGTTGGGGATATGCAGTATTTGGTAAGGTAGCCGAGGGCATGGATGTGGTTAACGCCATCACTGAGATGCAGACTGGCAGCTCTGGTTTCCATCAGGATGTGCCCCTTGAGACTATTGAGATTACCGAAACGCTGATTAGTGATGCGTACTCTGATAAGTAAGAGCCAGCAGCTAACAACAAGCGAGTAAGTCTATGTCTGTCCTGTTTATATCAGATCTACACCTTGCACCAGAACGCCCGGCAGTTACCCGGGCGTTTTTGTCTTTTCTCCGTGGTCATGCAGCACAGGCTGAGGCACTGTATATACTCGGCGATCTGTTTGAGGCCTGGGTTGGAGATGATGATCCAACAGAGTTGGCGGCCCAGGTCCAAACCTGTCTTGGGGAACTCAGCCGGTCAGGGGTAAAACTCTATATTCAGCACGGTAACCGCGACTTTTTAATTGGCCAGCGCTTTATTCGGCGCTGTGCTGGAGAGTTGCTGACGGACCAACATATTGTCCAGCATCAGGGGCAGACTGTTCTGGTAATGCATGGGGACTCACTCTGTACAGATGATGTGGACTACCAACGCTTTCGCCGCAAGGCACGCAACCCAATCTATAAATGGTGTCTCTCCCACCTGCCCCTAAAACGCCGTCAAAAACTCGCCTCGGACTGGCGCGCCAAAAGCATGTCAGCCAACAGCAACAAGGCCAGCGCGATTATGGATGTCAACTCCACGGCAGTAGACAGAGTCATGGCCGCTCATCAGGTCGATATATTGATCCATGGTCACACCCATCGTCCAGACCAACATCAGGTCAGTCAGGGGCAGCGCATTGTGCTCGGCGACTGGCATGATCTCGGCTGGGTGATCACCATGAACGCCAGCGGTTTTACTCTGCAGAGTTTTGCCATTGAGGATCCCGATCAAATACTTAGCCGTAAACAAGACTAGATAAGCGGCCTAATGCTGATACTATGGTCGCGAATTCTGCGCCTTAGAGTGGTAATACTCAGGTGACAGGGTATTATTACGATATTGTTAATCTCGTTAGAGGAAGTAAAAATGGAAACCGACAAGTACAACGCAAAAGCAATTCCAGGTAATCGTCAGAGCGGCATTGAAAGCACTGCCCTCGACCCCGCAGTGGTTAAAGTTCTGCGCAGCACTTATATGCTATTGGGTGTCACTCTGGCCTTTAGCGCCATTATGGCTGGCGTTGCTATGGCCATGAATGCCCCCTACTTTGGTCTCTGGACACTGCTGCCCTACTTTATTTGCCTGTGGATGACCGAGAAGAACAAAAACAATTCAATGGGCATTGTCTGGGTTTTCGCCCTTACCGGTTGGATGGGTTTCACCCTTGGGCCGATTCTGAATATGTATCTGGCTGTGCGTGGCGCTGAGCCAATTATGATGGCACTGGGCTCCACCGCTCTAGTGTTCTTCGCCGCCTCTGCCTACGTGATGACCACGCGCAAGAACCTTAACTTTATGACCGGTTTCCTGATGACTGGCATGTTGGTAGCCTTTGTTGCTGCAATTGCCAATATCTTCCTGCAGATCCCAGCTCTGGCACTGACCGTTAGCGCGGCCTTTGCACTGATTTCAACAGGCATGATTATGTGGCAGACCAGCGCCATTATTCACGGTGGTGAGCGCAACTATATCTCTGCCACTGTGACACTGTTTGTGATGATCTATAACCTGTTCCTGAGTTTGCTGCACCTGTTTGGTATGGGCAGTGATGACTAGCAACACATAGAGTATCTGAGGTAGTGCGGATTGTTTGGCGCGACCTTAAAGGTACTTTAGCAATGCAAGGCCCCTTTATTGGGGTCTTTTTATTGCAGCCTTTTTTATTATTTTGATGACCATCGACCATGAGTGATAAACATTATTTGAGCAAGCTGGCGCAATGGTCTACAGATCAGGCCGCTGCTATTGCCGCAGAGGATTCTGTGGAACTCGGCAATGAGCATCTGCAGGTGCTTGATGCCGCTCGCGATTTTTACGATCAATATGGTTTTTCTCCATCGATGCGGCCACTGTGCCGAACCGTGGCCGAACACTGTGGTCTCGAGAAAGGCCGCAGCATTTATCTTCTGCAACTGTTCCCCGGCAGTCCAGCCAAGTTGGTCGCCCGTTACGCTGGCTTGCCTAAACCCAAAAACTGTATTTAAAGAGCACAGCTCAGCCACCTGCTAACCACTAAGAAGCCACTGCACAATGTCCGACCACAGTATTGATCCAACAGCTTACCCTGCGGCCCTAGAGGCCAAGCTAGAGAATTTTAAAGACACCTTAGAGGGTCTCAGCTACCCCCAGATCGAAGTGTTTGACTCGGCCCCCAGCGGTTTTCGTATGCGCGCTGAGTTTCGCATTTGGCACGAAGATGGCACTGCCCATTACGCCATGAACCGAGCCGGGGAAAAACGCCCCTATATCATCAGCCAGTTCCCGATTGCCGGTGAACTAATCAGCCAATTAATGGCACCGCTGCTTGCCTCGATCAATGCCTCGGGAATTCTCAGCCGCAAGCTATTTAGTCTCGAGTTTCTGACCACCCTCAGTGGCGAAGCGCTGATTACTCTGATCTATCACCGACCAGTGGATGAGGAGTGGCAACTGGCTGCCAAGGCCCTTGAAACCGAACACGGCATAATGGTGATCGGCCGCAGCCGCAAACAGAAAGTGGTACTCAGCCGTGACTATGTCACCGAGATATTGAATGTTGATAATCTGCAGTACCATTACCAGCAGATTGAATCCGGTTTTACTCAGCCCAATGCCAGAGTCAATGAGAAGATGCTGAGCTGGGCCAGTGATTGCTGCAGTTCCATTGCAGCTGTTAACAGTGGCGACCTAGTGGAACTCTACTGTGGCAATGGCAATTTTACGGCGGTCTTAGCCCAGCACTTTAAGGCGGTTTTGGCCACGGAAATCTCAAAGATATCTGTGCGATCGGCACAGACAAATTTTGCTCTAAATACGGTAGAGAATGTCACTGTTGTGAGGATGTCCAGTGAAGAATTTACTCAAGCCCTTAACCGCGAGCGGCCATTTCGCCGGCTCAAGGACATTGATTTAGACAGCTATAACTTTTCGACAATCTTTGTCGATCCTCCCCGAGCGGGTCTCGATGAAGACACACTGGAACTGGCCCAGCGCTTTGACAATATTCTCTATATCTCCTGCAACCCGGAAACACTGCGCGCCAATCTTGCCAATTTGACTGAAACCCATGAGATTATTCGTGGTGCAATCTTTGATCAGTTCCCCTGGACGCATCACTTGGAAAGCGGAGTGCTGCTAAAAAGACGCTTTATATAGGACGCCTGTAAGCTGTTGATGGGGTGTTTGGGAGCCGTTGGCTGCTTAGCGTGCCCCTAGGATGAGGCCAAACGGATACTGACTAATTCCAGCGCACTGGCCTGAATAAAATCACGGAAAGTCAGCTCAATACCTTCCCGCTCAGTATTAAGGCGGCGCTTTTCCGACTTCTTTAGGGCGGCCCAATCATCCAGTATAGGAATATGCGCTGTGGCCACTGCCAACTGTTGGAAGACACTAAAGTGCTGGGCTTCATCGGCACTGAGGACAATCTGCTGGGACAGCCAAGAAATACGCATCGCCGCCTCGGTTTCGCTGAGATCCTTCTGCACCAAAGCTCTAGCAATAATCTGTACCGACTGGCGAGCCTCGGCCTCCTTGGTCTTTAACTGATCTTCAAGCGCTATCTTGCTCTGCTCAAGCCGCTGTCGACGCCGGTAGAGTTGTACTGCCAAATAGCCCGCATAACCACCCACAACGAGCAGTACAATTGCAGCTAGCAGCAACATCAATTGGTTCGACAACATCTATTTTATTCCTTCTTAATCAGGTTTATCGCTATCGGAGCTGCTGCCTGTTGCAGTGCCCACCAATGGCACCAGCGGATCATCATCGAGCATATTCTCCGGCAGGCTCTTTTTTGCCTTGGCGCCGAGCTTCTTGAGTTCTTCTGTACGGCGAATAAGGTTGCCCCGACCACTTGAGAGACGTTTGTGGGCTGTGTCCCAAGCTTCCTGACTCTTTCCCAGATGCTTGCCAACCTCATCGAGGGACTCTATATAAAGTACAAACTGATCATAGAGGCCACCGGCCTTGTCCGCGATCAACTGGGCGTTGCGGTTTTGATCCGCATAGCGCCAGAGGTTTTTAATCGTTCTCAGGGTCACCATCAGCGTGCTTGGACTAACTAAAATAATGCCGCGATTATAGGCATCGCGCATCATTTCGGGATCATGATCTAGAGCCAGCATAAAGGCCGATTCAATGGGCACAAAAATCAATACAAAATCGAGGCTGTTAACGCCCTCGAGGTTTTCGTAGTCCTTGCTGCTCAGGCCTTTGATATGGGCGCGCAATGAACTGAGATGCTGTCGCAAACAGAGCTTTTTAGACTCCTCGTCTTCAGCGTGAAAATAGCGTTCATAGTCCACCAGACTGACTTTGGCATCGATAACAATATCGCGACCCTCGGGCAGATGAACGATTACATCGGGATTGCGGCGCTTGCCTGTCTCATCCTTCAAGGCAACCTGAGTAGTGTATTCCCGACCATTGGTCAGGCCCGAATCCTCAAGCAATTTCTCGAGGATAAACTCCCCCCAATTACCCTGAGCCTTGTTATCGCCACGCAGAGCAGTGGCCAGAGAAACCGCATCTGCAGAGACTTGCATGGTCTGCTTCTGCAACTCGCTGATCTGCCCCACAAGCTTATTGCGCTCGGCATTCTCTTTTTCATATGCCGTCTCCACCTGTTTGCGAAAATCGCCGATATCGCGGCGCAGAGGACTGAGAGTTACTTCCATAGCCTCTTTGCTCTGCAGAGAAAATTTAGTCTGCTTTTCATCAAAGATGCGATTGGCAAGATTTTCAAACTCGCTGCTCA
>Ga0208971_1000219_pt1 | contig 42980 bp, 40 predicted proteins | sample AOAMet1_18_M0_10_2_FD_188229 | JGI IMG/M metagenome (GOLD analysis project Ga0208971, IMG submission 188229) | Ammonia-oxidizing marine microbial communities from Monterey Bay, California, USA - CAN11_18_M0_10 (SPAdes) | ecosystem: Environmental > Aquatic > Marine > Intertidal zone | place...
AAACAGCAAGTTTCTTGTTAACTCAGGAATTCCAATGAAACCAACTAGCAAAAATAGCCCTACAGTTGAAATTAAAGCAATACTCTTTTTGCTTAGTTTCAAATTCTTACTCAATTTATTCCCACTCGATTGTCGCTGGAGGTTTGCTCGAAATGTCATAAGTGACGCGTGATATGCCCTCAATCTCGTTGATAATTCGACCGCTGACAGTCTCAAGAAAATCATAAGGTAGGTGCGCCCATCTTGCGGTCATAAAATCGATCGTCTCTACCGCACGCAGCGCAATCACATACTCGTAGCGCCTGGCATCTCCAACGACGCCGACAGAACGAACCGGCAGAAAAACCGCAAAGGCCTGGCTGACTTTGTCATAAAGGTCAGCACCTCGTAGCTCTTCCAAGAAAATATGATCCGCTCGCCTTAACAGGTCCGCATACTCTTTTTTGACTTCGCCTAAAATTCGAACGCCAAGACCCGGTCCGGGAAAAGGGTGACGAAACACCATTTCGTTCGTTAACCCTAGCTCCAGGCCAATCTTGCGGACTTCATCCTTGAATAGCTCACGGAGCGGCTCTACCAACTCAAGCTTCATATAGTCCGGTAAACCACCCACATTATGATGTGATTTGATGACATGGGCCTTGCCATCCTTATGTCCGGCGGACTCGATCACATCAGGATAAATGGTTCCTTGCGCCAAAAACCCAACGCCTTCTATGCGTGACGCTTCTTCGTCGAATACCTCGATGAAGGTATTGCCGATGACCTTTCGCTTCTGCTCAGGATCCGTCACGCCAACCAATTTGCCTAAAAACTTATCCTGGGCCGCAACCGTGATCATGTTCAGCGCAAAAGTGTTCTCTGTCCCCTGATCCATCATCGCGTTAACCTGCGCGGACTCATCCCTTCGCAACAGGCCGTTATCGACAAACACACAGGTCAGCTGATCACCAATAGCACGCGCGAGCAGCGCGGCAAGGACCGAGGAGTCAACACCACCGGACAAGCCCAGAATCACCTTTGATGTGCCCACCTGTGCCCGAACCTGAGTAACGATGTCATCAACGATATTGCTAGGCGTCCACAGCGCCTGACACCCGCATACGACTTTGATAAACCGATCGAGTAATGCTGCGCCCTGCAGGGTGTGATTTACCTCGGGGTGAAATTGCAAGCCATAAAACCCTCTTTCTTCGTCAGCCATGGCCGCAATATCAGTATTATCGCTGCGGCCGATAACAGAGAAACCGGGCGGCGCCTTAACGACCTTATCTCCATGACTCATCCACACATCCAAATAAGGATCCGTGGTTACGCCATCTTGAAGCTCCGCGATCAATGCAGTATCCGCGATCACCTCTACCCGCGCATAGCCGAACTCACTCTTGGCGGAGCCTGCAACGTCACCGCCAAGCTGTTTGGCCATTGTTTGCATGCCGTAACAGATACCCAAAACGGGTATTCCCAACTCAAAGACGTATTCCGGCGCCTTTAGCGTTTCTGATTCTGTACCAGCATCAGTGCTCGAGCCAGTGACGGACTCAGGCCCGCCCGACAAGATGATCCCCATGGGTGAATAGTCCCTGGCTCTTTCTTCCGCCAGGTTATAGGGCAGTATTTCGCAATAGACCCCCGTTTCACGAAGACGTCGAGCAATTAACTGCGTGTATTGGGAACCAAAATCAAGAATCAGGATTTTTTCCTGATGAATATCAGGGTGTGACGACATGAGGTTTTCTAACAATTGGTAAGTCCAGATTATACATCCTCGGGGGCCTAAATGGTGCCGTTCAGGTAATATGCGCACATGGAAAGATCGAATCGACAAATAATTTCCGTCTCGGATCTTAATCGTAATGCGAAACGGCTGCTGGAATCAGAATTCCCGATTCTTCATGTGGAGGGAGAGATATCGAACCTGGCCCAACCAGGCTCTGGTCACTGGTATTTCACCCTGAAAGACGACCGTGCGCAGGTACGGTGTGCCATGTTCAAGAACCGCAACCACATGGTTCGATTTAAACCGCGCAATGGCCAACAGATTGTCGTTCGCGGCCGCATCAGCCTTTACGAGGGCCGCGGTGAGTTCCAAATGATCGCAGAGTTTCTCGAAGACTCGGGGGACGGCGCCCTGCGCCGTGCATTCGAGAAGTTAAAGGCCTCGCTGCAAACTGAAGGGCTGTTTGATGAAGCTAGAAAGAAGCCTCTGCCAGGCTTGCCCGAACATATTGCGATCATCACCTCGCCTACCGGTGCCGCTGTCCGCGACATTATCTCGGTGATGCAGCGCCGTTTCCCTGCTATTCAAATCAGTATCCTGCCGGTTCAGGTACAGGGAGATCAATCAGCTCCACAAATAGTCGCCGCGCTGCAAAGGGCTAACCGTCTTTCCGACGAACAACAGACAGCGCCATTCGACCTGATCCTACTCACTCGCGGGGGTGGCTCTCTTGAAGACCTCTGGTCGTTTAATACTGAACCCGTTGCCCGCGCCATTGCGTCGAGCCGCCTGCCCGTGGTGTCCGCGGTGGGTCACGAATCAGATTTTTCAATCGCAGATTTTGTTGCAGACCTCAGGGCGCCCACACCTTCGGCCGCCGCTGAACTGATCACCCCGGACGGCGATGTTCTGCTAGATAGCTTCAATGTGATCACCCGGCGCCTGAGGCAATTGATGCACCAGCGGTTCACTGATAGTGCAAAAGAAATTATGTACCTTCAGAAAAGACTACGCCATCCACGCGCTCATCTGGAAGAACTGGCACAGCGTCTGGATGAACTGGAGCGTCGACTGATCAGCACCATCGACAATCAGTTGGAGAGGCAACGATCTCGGGTGGAACGGCACAGACTCACATCCCCGCAAACCACCATCGACGCAAACAGAATAAAACTTGGATACCTGAAGGAAAAACTTATTGAGCGCTCTCAATCTGCGATAAGGGCTCGCTCAGATCAACTAGTAAACCTCACGGTGAGGCTAGACACGCTCAGCCCGCTCGCCACATTGCAACGGGGTTACGCCATTGTCTCATCAGAGACAGATAAACACATTGTCACCAGCTCACAGGATCTACAGCCGGGTGACCACATTCGCGCGCGGCTGAAAAGCGGCGCCGTTACCGCGAAAGTACAAACCATTGAGGTATCGACCACTAGTGATGAATAAAGATTGTCGAGTGAAGTGCCTGGCTTTGACTTTGTTGATGATAAGCCAATGTGCACTGGGCCTGCCGGAACACGATTCGGTGCCCGGCGGCATCGCGCTGGTCCCGTTAACCACAGACAAAAATGTGATGTTTAATGGTCGACGGGTGATGGTCAATGAATCGGCAGAAGGCTATATCGCCATCGTTGGCATACCCCTTTCCCGTTCACCAGGCTCTTTGCACCTGGACACGGCGGAAGGCCGGGTCCGCTTCAAGGTGAATGAAAAACAATACGAAGAACAACGTTTAACCATAAAGAACAATCGCAAAGTGAATCCCTACGCGCAGGACATGGAACGAATCACCCGCGAGCGCAAAGAAATGGATGCCGTGTTTAACCATTTCAGTCAGGTTGACCGGGCCGACACAGACTTTGATTTACCAACACAAGGCATTGTGTCGAGTCCCTTTGGCTTAAGAAGAATACTAAACGACCAGCCCCGAAGCCCTCACAGTGGTATGGATATTGCGGCCCCCGAGGGCACCCCCATAATCTCTCCTGCTCCAGGAAAGATTGTCGCCACAGGCGATTACTTCTTCAATGGCAATACTGTATTGGTTGATCACGGCCAGGGACTGATCACCATGTACTGCCACATGAGTAGCATTAGCGTAAAGGTAGGACAGAGAGTCGATAAGGGGCAATATCTTGGCGATGTAGGTATGACCGGCCGTGTTACCGGCGCGCACCTTCACTGGAGTGTCAGCTTGAACAACGCCCGCGTCAACCCTGCCTTGTTCCTGAATCAGGAAACCACACCCTAACTTTTCTTTTTGCCTTTCTTCTTGCTGTTCTGGGCCTGAGCATTCATCCGCCTACGGCTATCAACCTGTCGGTCAGTAAGCTTGTTCTTCCGGCCTTTAAACGGATTATCAGCTGTTCGAAACTCCATTCGAAGAGGCGTTCCTTTCAACTTTAGCGCATCAACAAACTGGTGCTCTAGATACCGCTTATAGGCTTCCGGGACTTTTTCGGTCTGGTTCCCGTGCACGATAATAATTGGCGGGTTATTACCACCGAGGTGCGCATAGCGGAGTTTAATGCGGCGACCATTTACCAGCGGCGGTTGATGGTTGAAGATCGCACGCTCGAGAATCTCATTTAGCCTTGAAGTAGGAACTTTCAACGTCGCAGAGGCATAGGCCTGGTGGATCGAATCATACAAATGTCCCACTCCGCTTCCGTGAAGTGCCGAAATAAAATGCATCTTCGCGAAATCAACAAAGGTAAGGCGCCGATCCAATTCAGATCGAACCTGGTCTTTCTGATCCTGATCCGTTCCATCCCATTTATTGATGGCAATGACCAATGCTCGACCGGCATCCAGCACATGGCCAAGCAAGTGAAGGTCCTGGTCTACGATACCCTCTCGGGCATCAACCATTAAAATGACAACATTCGCATCCGAAATCGCCTCGAGAGTTTTGATAATCGAGAATGTTTCTATCTTTTCGGTAACCTTGCCCCTTCGCCTGACACCTGCCGTATCGATAATCGTGTAGGGTTTTCCTTCACGCTCATAAGGGATGTAGATACTGTCTCTGGTAGTGCCGGCTTCATCATAAACGACAACCCTGTCTTCACCGAGCAACCGGTTGACCAGCGTGGATTTACCGACATTAGGACGGCCAACTACAGCTATCTTAATCCCAGCTGCTTCTTCAGTCGGGGTCTCATCATCCTCAACTTGAAGTCTTGGTTTAACTTCTTCGTCAAGGAGTTGCCCAACACCGATGCCATTACTTGCCGAAATAAAGTTCGGTTGGCCGATACCCAGCGCATAAAACTCTGCCGCTACAAAATCAGCGTTCTGACCATCAATTTTGTTGGCAACCAGCAGCGTCGGAATCTCGTTCTGGCGCAGCATCTCGGCGATATTTTCATCCCCGGCTGCTCGGCCATCTTTTGCATCTACCAGGAATAACACCAGATCAGCTTCGGTAATCGCCTGTTTGGCCTGATCCGCCATAGGCACATCAATCCCATTTGCGTCACCGGAAAGGCCCCCGGTATCAACGACTATATAGTCGAAGTCACCCATTGCGCCCTTACCGTACTGTCGGTCACGAGTAAGCCCGGGGAAGCTGGCTACCAGGGCGTCCCGAGTGCGGGTTAATCTATTGAACAATGTTGATTTACCGACATTCGGTCGGCCTACCAGCGCAATAACAGGTAGCATAATGTTGGCCTATCGAATATCCAGAACGAAAAGGCTGCCCTTATTACCCATGGCATACAGACGATCGCCTTCCACTACAATGCCCGATCTGACACCACTTCCATCGATTTTGCGACGCCCTACAAATCGGCCATCAGACTGTGCCATCAGATGAAGGTAACCTTCAAAGTCTGTAAATGCGAGGTAGCTCCCCAATGTGACTGGCGCAGTGATATCACGATGCAACAAAGCATCAACTCGCCAGACCTCACGACCATTATCCGCATTGTATGCGCTGATCTGGCTATCGCTACTCGCTAGATAAACATTTCCAAAACCTGTCCCGAGACCTGACACGCTGGACGCTTCTTCTGACCAAAGAATTCTTCCGGCGGCTATATCAATACCTATGATTCTTCCCTGGAAACTGACTGCATACAAACGTCCGTTCTCCATTACCATAGCGCCGTCAATATCCACGAGTCGTTCAAGATCAGAATCTCCCTGGGCCACACCAACCCGCTGATCAAGCCCGGGAAACCCGGTCTCTCTATCTAGGAGCGTCACCCTGCCGCTTGAGAATCCGACCAAAATGACATCATCTGAGATGATAGGTGTCGCCGTACCTCTTAGTGTCAGTGACGGAATGTTCGTCGTGTAAACCCATTTCCTTGAACCGTCTATGGCATCGTATGCCGCAACTTTGCCATCGATGCTTTGCACCACAACCAGGTCATCATCAATCTGGGGCTGGGATAATACTTCGCTGGCAACGCGGGATTTCCACGCCAGGCTCCCGTCACTCTGATTCAGTGCCAAAATTTCCCCGGACCCTGTACCTACCACCACAAGATCGCCGCCCGCACCCACGCCGCCGGTAATGACATCAAGGTCTTTCGAGAAACCAAAGGAAAGCTCTTCCTTGGTGTAAAAGTCCTTTACCTCTGCTTCCCAGATGATCCGGCCCTTATCCGTTGTCAGCGCCTTGATTTTACCGTCGGCAGAAGCCGCAAAAACTCTCCCGGCAAAGATCGCTGGTCTCAGCCTGATCGCTCGGTCACCCGAACCACCGCCGATTTTCTGATTCCAGAGTACCTCCAGTCGTACTTCTTGATTGAATCCTGGCAAAGGGTTGGGTTTGATCTCTTCCGGCTCGTCGTCACCCCCAAACCAGCTACAACCTGACATCGCTGACAACGCCAGAGACCAGATAAGGAGACGCATCTGGCGACTGTTAATCATGCGTCGTCACCCTCTTCTACTTCCTCAATTATCGCCGGTTCCAGCATTCGCTCCTCAGTCGCATTCGCCGAGAGCGGAAGATCAGAGAGCTTAAGTTCTAGAATCGGCTTTTCGATCTTGTCGCTCAAGTTCACAAGCGCCTTCTGGTAAGCCTGTCGAGCCTGCCCCAGGTCTCCCTGAGAATGAAAAATATCGCCTTTCGCTTCTTCAACTGAAGCAACCTGACCAGACGCCGGCTGATGATCAACCAGCAATGCCATCGCCGAGGCAGGATCTTCCAGCCCCAAATGGACACGAGATAACCGAATCCTGATGGTGGTCTCCAGGTGCTTTTCTGACACGTTGTCGAGCGCCCATCGCAGTTCTTCCGAGGCCATATCAAGGTCATTTTGCGCAACCGCAACTTTCGCGAGTCTCATTGCCGCAAAAACGGCATAAGTCGTATCCCCGTGGTCTGTCTTAAGCGTCTCCGCAAGGCTTACTGCTGTGATTCGTACCGCGTCATCGGAAGCGTTAGCCGCAATGTTGTTGGTCGCAATCACTAGATCTTCGTAAACAGCAGAAGCCGCCTCACCTGTCTGGATGACGTTTTCCTCCCAGCCGCGATAGCCAAAGATAACACCAATGGTCACCACAACCGTAATCACCAGGGAGGTGCCATTCTCATTCCACCATTCCTTCAGTACCTCTAATTGCTCTTCATCAGATTCAACCAACCTAGTTCTCCTTGCTAAAGTAGTCGAGGCAATACTGCGCCAATGTCTCTTGTGAAATAGTTGACTGCTCGCCACCTTCTCTCAATGCTTTAATGCTGACGGTACCTGCAGCCACTTCGTCCTCACCCAGAACAAGGGCAAGGTCGGCGCCAGAGGCATCCGCCTTTTTCATTTGCGACTTAAACTTGCCGTCACCGCAATGAACGATCACCTTTTTCCCTGGCAGTTGATCCCTGATTAATTCAGCCAGTCGCAGGCCGGTTGCACGTGCGGCATCGCCCTGAGATACAACATAGACATCAGCGTCCTTCGATGATTCCATTTTTTCAGCCAACATCAGGGACAATCGATCAAGCCCCATGGCAAACCCGATGCCCGGCGAAGGCTTACCACCTAATTGTTCAACCAGACCGTCGTATCGCCCGCCGCCGCAAACAGTTCCCTGTGAGCCTAGGGTCGTCGTAATCCATTCAAATACTGTCTTGTTATAGTAGTCGAGTCCACGGACGATATTTGGATTAACCTTGTAGGCTATACCATTATCGTCAAGCAGACCCTGTAAACCTTCAAAATGCTGCTTAGATTCATTATCCATATAATCCGACAAAACGGGGGCGTCCCGCAATATTTCCTGCGTCTTTGAAGACTTGCTATCCAGTATACGCAGTGGATTAGTCGTCAGGCGGCGTTGGCTATCCTCATCGAGGTCCTGTTCGTAAGCTTGCAGGTAGCCAGCCAACTCCCCTTTGAACTTTGCGCGGGCATCGGGATTGCCCAGCGAATTAAGCTCTAGTCTGATGTCCCCATCCAGCCCGAGCTTTCGCCAGATTCTGGCATTCATGAGCAGAAGTTCTGCATCCACATCTGGGCCTGGCATGCCGAAGCACTCTGCCCCAATCTGGTCGAACTGCCTGTAACGGCCTTTTTGTGGCCTCTCGTAACGAAACATTGCGCCGCTATACCAGAGCCTTTGGACCTGGTTAAAGAGAAGACCATTCTGCTCGGCAAAACGCACACACCCGGCCGTCCCCTCGGGCCTGAGGGTAAGGCTTTCGCCGTTTCGATCGTCAAAAGTGTACATCTCTTTTTCAACGATATCGGTGTTTTCACCAACAACCCTCTTAAACAATTCAGTCTGTTCCAACTGCGGCAGGCCTATTTCCCGGTAACCATAGGCCGCAAGCACTTCCCGTACGACATCTTCTATCGTTCGGGAGATCTTCTTTTGTGCAGGCAATAAGTCCTGCATGCCTCTGACTGCTTGAATTTTCATGGTTTCTGTAGGTTTAGAGATGAACCTTCTTTGATACGTATCTAGTTTGGTACGGTCAGTTTTGCGGTTCGATCTTTGCTAATAAAGGGCTCAAGCCCAAATGGGCGGCCATTGTAAATCATCTCGACGCCCGTTGCCTTCCCCAATAGCACCTTAAAAGGCGCAGTGCCGTATATCGTCAGGACATCATTCACCTGATTCAGATCGTTGTAGATCAAACCGAACTGGTTGTCTGCAATTTCGACCCAGCATTCATCCGTAAATGACAGCTCCAGCTGGTCAAATCCGTTGGCATCCACCGTAATGAAGCTTCGCGTTCCATCTGTCGTACGCTCGAACTTTACCGAATCCGGAACCGCAACGACGCCCGGCCCGGCTTCTTCTCCGGTGGATAGTTCTCCGGTGGATGGTCCCGAGGAGGATGGTGCTAAGGCTGATGGTGCTAAGGCTGATGGTGCTAAGGCTGATGGTGCTGAGGCTGATGGTGCTGTGGTGGATAGTTCTGGACTGAACTGTTCGGTCACGGCTTCCTGAATTGAAGCCTCAGTCACCCGTATTGCTGGCACTTCCCGGTTTTCAGCTATTGTTTCAGCCAGCTCGTTCTCCACCGTATCAATCGCCGGCAATGTTCCTGTCATTGCAACCTGCGACTCTAACCCTGCCTGGTCTGGTACCACCAGCGCTTGAGATACCTGTTCTGATTGCACCGTCGTGCTTCCCTCCGGTGGTAGCTCGAAATCAAAGGCAGCTATAGAGGAATCCTGCGTTGCCGGTTGCGAAACACCCGGTTGAACAATGCTCAGCGGTGTTTCTTCCTCTGGATCGACAACTATCCACCAAATGACAGTAACCACCAGCGCGAGTCCAGCAAGGCTAATCAAACCAGTTTGCAAAACCGGACCTGTGATGCTGGCAGTGCCTACTTCCTCCTCTGTTACCCCCCTGATTTCCGGAATTGGCTCTGCAATCTGCAGTTCTGCATCGTACAGAGCAACTATTTCGTCGCCCGACAAATCTACCACGCGCGCATAGGTTCTCAGATAGCCCTTGATAAAAGCCGGTTTCGGTAAGCTGCTGAACTCCCCCGCATCGATGTATTTGATGTAGGAAGTTGTCAGATACAGTTTGTCGGCAACTTCTTTTTGCGAAAGGCCCAATCGCTGTCGCGCTTCGGCCAGCAACTCTGAGGGTCTTTTTACTGCTGCAGGCGATTCCAGTTCCAGGGGTTGATCAACCGACATTTATATTGACTCTTTATATTGCTGATACTCTTCACTGCCCGGAAATATCCCTTCAAGCGCCTCACTACAGCTAGCTTCCTGATTGTTATCCTGGAAGATTCTGCCCAATCTGACACAAAGCCACAGGGATTTCGCCGTCGAAGGTCCCACCTCGGTATAGCGACTGTAGTAATCTCTGGATTCGACATAATTTCGCTCACCGAACCGGATATCTCCCAATTCAATCAACGCGCGCGGCTGCTGGGGGTTTAACTGGGTTGCCCGCATAAACGCATATTCAGCCTTTTCAGGTTCCCGGATGCGATTGTAGGCTACCCCAAGATTTTCAAAGACCATGGGACGATTGGGATAAAACCGGTCCTCACTGGCTTTTGACAGTTGCTCTACTGCCTCCTGAAAGCGTTTCTCGGAAAACAGAAATGCACCGTAACTGTTTCGTATCTGCGCAGATTGAGGACCATACTTGACCGCCTTCTTGAAATACTCCTCAGCGATATCGGTTTCACCTTCCAACTGGAAGACTAATCCATATGTCGCATGTACATCCGCATTCTTGGGGTCTATGTCGAGTGCCTTAGCCAGCTTTTCCTTCGCCCGCTGGTAGTCGCGATTTCGCAGGTAACCTACCGCCAGATCCAAGTGCCTTTGCACCAGCTCTGCGGTTCCATTATCGGTAGATTCACCGTTAGGGGTCTTTATAGACTGGCAAGACGACACCAACAGCGCCAACAACAACAGCACAATTCGTATCATGCTATTTCACCCGCTGCTATTTTTTTGTATTTTTCCTGCCGCCGGGTCTTGTCAGCGACCTGACCCACCAGCTGGCCGCACGCGGCATTAATATCGTCACCACGGGTTGTCCGAACAGTTACTGAATAACCGTCGCTAACCAATCTTTCCTGGAATTTTCTGACTGCCATCATGGAAGGTCGCTTGTACCCTGTCCCAGCAAATGGATTGAATGGAATCAAATTGATCTTACACGGAAACCCCACCAGTAGGTGAGAGAGTTGCCTGGCATGCTCGGGTTGGTCGTTTATACCATCGATCACCGTGTATTCTACGGTGATCGTTCTTTTATTACCCAGGTTCTTCGCATAACGGGTGCAAACTTCAAGCAATGTTGCGATCGGATACTTCCGGTTAATTGGTACAAGCTGATCCCTGAGTTCGTCATTAGGCGCATGCAGGGAGATTGCCAGGGATGCATCGGTAGTCTCGATCATTCGCTCGATCCCGGGAACGACACCCGCCGTAGATACCGTCACCTTGCGTTTCGATATACCGTAACCAAGATCGTCCATCATAAGTCCAACCGCAGGCAGGACATTGTCAAAATTCAGCAGTGGTTCGCCCATCCCCATCATCACTACATTGGTCACGGTTCGGCTTCGGTCCGGATAGACTTCCGCAAGCTTTCGCATGGCGATCCGAAGCTGACCAATGATTTCCGCTGTCGTCAGGTTACTGTTAAAACCCTGTTTTCCTGTGGAACAAAAACTACAATCCAGGGCGCAACCAACTTGTGAGGACACACACAAGGTACCTCGCGTGTCCTCTGGTATGAAGACCGTCTCAAACAGGCTTCCAGAAGCAGATTTAATTAACCACTTGCGCGTGCCGTCGTTAGACACAAATTGCTCGTGGACCTCTGGCTCAGCCACATTGCCATGTAAAGCCAGATACTCTCGTAATGACTTGCTGATATCAGTCATCTCGGCAAAATCGCCGACGAACCGATGATGGATCCATTTCATGATCTGGCCGACGTGAAACGGCTTCTCGCCAAGGCTCAGGAGCAGCGCACGCCAGTCTTCCTGGGTATAAGCCAGGTAGTTAGCATCTTGGCGGGGCTGCTCACTCATCGTTTATTTTAACTCTGGTTATCGATTACAAAGTTGGCCTTGCTCAAAAAAGTAGCTGATCTCGCGCGCAGCTGATTCTGGCGAATCCGACCCATGGACCGCGTTTGCCTCAATCGATTCAGCAAAATCTGCCCGAATGGTTCCTGCATCAGCATCTGCCGGGTTAGTCGCGCCCATCAACTGACGGTTCAGCGCAATTGCACCTTCCCCTTCCAGTACCTGCACAATTACCGGTCCCGAGCTCATGTAATTGACCAGATCCTGAAAGAACCCCTTGCCATCATGTTCCGCATAAAAACCCTTCGCTTTATCAACCGTCAGGTGTTCCATGCGTGACGCGACAATACGCAGTCCTGCTTTTTCAAAACGGGAAACAATTTCCCCAATGACATCCTTTGCTACCGCATCGGGTTTGATGATTGAGAATGTTCTCTCCATCGCCATGCTATTACTCCATAAAGTTAGGTTGAATTTTTCGGCGCATTATACGCGTGTGACAGGTAAAACGTAGCTTTTACTGGCAACCCTCGGTCGCCGCGCCGGGCCTCGCTTGACCGGTATTCCATTACGCTTAATCTATTTCATCAAGCCAGGCCATTTGTATGGCTTCAAGAATCTTTTCACCGCAATGTTCAGGGTCATCGTCAAACCCGGACAACCCCATCACCCATTCCCGCAGATCCGTAAACCGAACACCGAGCGGATCCACCTCCGGGTGCGCATCAACCAATTCAATAGCGATGTCATTAACATCGGTCCATTTCATCGAGGTCTCCTTTTTAGTGGTTTTCCGAAACCTGGTTGATAGTGTACTTGGGTATCTCAATCACCAGATCCTCATCACCAACCGACACCTGGCATGACAATCTCGAATCAGGCTCCAAGCCCCAGGCTTTATCCAGCAGATCGTCTTCCAACTCGTCGGATTCTTCCAATGAATCGAAACCTTCACGGACAACCACATGACAGGTAGTGCAGGCGCATGCCATTTCGCAGGCATGCTCGATATCAATCCCGTTTTCCATCGCTACTTCTATCAGGTTGTCACCTTTACTGGCTACTATCACTGCTCCTTCAGGGCAACGTTCTTCATGTGGTAGGAATATTAGTTGGGGCATAGTAACTTCCTGATCAAACCTCTTTATCGACTTCTGCTATATTTCTGCCGGCAAGCGCCTTGCGGACCGCCGCATCCATTCTCAGGGAAGCGAACTCCTCGCTTGCTCGACCCAGTAATTCTGTTCCTTCGCTGATCGCATGGTGATCTTCACCTTCCGAGACGCGACCAAGTTCCTCGATCGCTTGTTGCAATGCCTGGATATCACTTTCCTTTAGTAACGCCACACCGTCTTCTGCCAGCGCGTTGCCAAGCGCTTCAATCACCCGGCCAGACTCTACTCTCGCCTCCATCAACGATCTCTGGTCCGCATCTTTCGTAGCATGCTCAAAAGATGCTTGTAACATCGACGTGATTTCTTCATCCGTCAGGCCATAGGAAGGCTTAACCTCTATACCAGCTTGAGTGCCAGTGCTGGTTTCACGCGCCGAAACAGAAAGCAGGCCATCGGCATCGACGTTAAACATCACTTCAATTTTCGCTGCACCTGCCACCATCGGAGGAATCCCGGTTAGCTCAAATCGCGCCAATGATCGACAATCCGTTACCAGCTCGCGCTCACCCTGCAACACATGGATGAGCATTGCAGTCTGGCCATCTTTGTAGGTCGTGAATTCCTGAGCCCGCACAGCGGGTATCGCGGTATTTCGCGAAATTACCTTTTCTGCCAGACCTCCTACCGTCTCCAGACCCAGAGAAAGTGGCAATACGTCCAACAGCAGCATCTCATCATCAGGCTTATTGCCAACAAGAACATTCGCCTGAACGGCTGCACCGACGGCAACTACTTTGTCAGGATCCACGGTATTAAGCGGCGCCTTACCGAAATACTCCGCAACCTTATCGATGACCTGAGGGACCCGTGTAGAGCCACCCACCAGGACAACATTATGAATCTCACCGAGTTCGATCCCAGCATCTCTTACGGCTCGCAGGCATGCTTTAATTGACGCATCAATCAAAGGCGCCACCAGGTCATCGAAAGTGGCTCGATCCAGCGTTCCCTTGAACTGCACACCATCACGATCAAAATCTATGTCGATCCTGGGGTTGTCGGTCAGACCTTCCTTGATTGATCTGGATGCCATCAACAATCCACGTAACTGTTCACTTGCCAGCGGTTTCGCATATCCGGACTGCTCAACTATCCAGGCGGCTATCGCCCGGTCGAAATCATCACCCCCAAGCGCCGAATTCCCGCCAGTTGCCAGCACCTCGAAGACCCCCTTACGGAGCCTTAGCAACGAGATATCGAAAGTTCCTCCGCCCAGGTCGTAGATAGCAATCACGCCTTCACCGCCGGAATCAAGGCCATAGGCTATCGCAGCAGCAGTGGGTTCATTCAACAATCTTAATATGTTGATACCGGCGAGCCGCGCCGCATCTTTTGTGGCCTGCCTTTGGGCATCATCAAAATAAGCTGGCACCGTAATAACAACGCCATCCAGGTCGCCCGCCAGTGTAGCGCTCGCCCGATCTACCAGGGAACGAAGGATTTCTGCAGAGACCTCAACCGGAGTCACATTTCCGCTGACGGTCTCTATTCGCGGCATTCCACTTTCAGATGCAGAAAACCTATAAGGAAGCTGGTCACCCAGGGTCGTTATATCTTTAAGGCCGCGACCCATCAGTCTCTTTACGGACACGACGGTGTTCATGGAATCATTCACAGCTTCAGCCAATGCTTCGTCACCAACAACTATCCCGCTGGACGTATAGCGAACAACTGAAGGTAGCATATGCCTGCCCTGCTCATCGGCAAGCGTTTCAGCAACACCCGCGCGAACACTCGCAATCAACGAATTAGTCGTACCCAGGTCTATTCCCGCAGCTCGTTTACGCTGGTGGGGATCGACCGCCTGGCCCGGTTCAGTGATTTGTAATAGTGCCATCTATATCTCAATTACTTTGCTTCAGCGACGCCCTAATAATCTAACAACTTTTCCTCAAGGCGGTTCGCTGCAATCATCAACTTGGACAGGAACTGAAGCTGGTATACCAACCGCTCTGCCTTATCTGTGTCTTCATCCAATGCTTCTTTAAATTCTGCCTGCACCTCGTTGATCCCCTGCTGCATTTTTCGCCGAAACGAATCAAGCTCTTCGAAATTACCCTCACCTTCTTCAATAGATTCGAGTTGCTCCCTGAGATCAATCTGATCCATCAGGAACGCTGGCGACAAAGTCGGGTTAGTTTCCAGTTCTACTCCCCGCAGTCCCAATAAATAAATCGCGCGGGGCAACGATGCCCGAAGCGTTTCATTCGCCGTGTTTACCAGAGTCGCCCACTGCATGGCCAACCGCTTTTCGTGATCCGTTCCCGCGGCAAAACGATCCGGATGAACTTGTTTCTGCAAGTCCAGAAAGCGGTCGTCGAGAAGCTTCATATCCACGGCGTAATCAACCGGCAGGTCGAATATCTCGAAATAATTTTTGTTGAAATCCACGATTAGTAAGGACGCCTGGCTTCACACCAGACCCTTCAAGTTAGACAGTGAAGCTCTCACCACAGCCGCACTCGCCCTGAACGTTTGGATTCTTAAATTCAAACCCTTCATTGAGGCCCTGCTTCACATAGTCCATTTGCGTGCCATCGATGTACACCAGTGACTTAGGGTCCACAAACACGTCAACGCCCTGCGAAGAGAATCTGAGGTCTTCCGGTAAAATTTCATCGACCGGTTCCATTACATACATTAAGCCCGAGCATCCGGTGGTCTTCACAGCGACGCGAATCCCAACGCCCTTGCCTCTTGAGGCCAGATAGTCAGCGACGTGTTCCGCCGCCTTTTCTGTCAGGCTAATACCCATATTCTTATCCTGCGCTTGCCACCGATGATTCTTCGTCACCGACATGTTTTGAGCGGTAGTCCTGAATGGCTGCCTTTATCGCATCTTCTGCCAGCACCGAACAATGTATTTTTACAGGGGGTAGCGCCAACTCTTCAGCAATCTCTGTATTCTTGATGCCTTCTGCCTCGTTCAGCGTTCGCCCCTTAACCCATTCGGTCAGCAGCGAACTAGACGCAATAGCGCTACCACAGCCATACGTCTTGAATTTGGCATCCTGAATCACGCCGTCGTCGCCAACCTTGATCTGCAAACGCATCACGTCACCACATGCCGGCGCACCGACCATACCTGTACCCACCTCTCCACTTTCCGCGTCCATTTTCCCCACATTACGCGGGTTCTCGTAGTGGTCCAGTACTTTGTCACTGTATGCCATTTTTCTTTCTCTCCTATGATGAATAGAATCCAAATAGATTCGATTCAAAAATATTAATTAGTGTGCCGCCCACTCTATTTTTTCCATATCCACGCCGTCCTTGTACATATCCCAAAGCGGTGACAATTCTCTTAGTTTGTCTACGGCTGACCTGACACTGCTGATCGCTTGATCAACGTCTTCCTCAGTCGTGAAGCGGCCGATCGAGAACCGCAATGAGCTGTGGGCAAGTTCATCGTTCAGACCAAGCGCGCGGAGCACATAGGAAGGCTCCAGACTCGCAGAAGTACATGCGGAACCGGAAGATAACGCGATGTCTGGTAGAGACATAATCAATGATTCACCTTCCACAAAATTGAAGCTGATGTTAATGATGCCAGGAACACGATGATCTATATGTCCGGAGACATACACTTCCTCCATTCCATTAAAGCCGTCCAACAGACGCTGCCGCAAAGACAGTATTCGCTCAGCTTCCTCATGCATCTCTTCTTTAGCGATTCGGAATGCTTCACCCATACCAACTAACTGATGAGTCGCGAGGGTACCTGAACGCATCCCTCTTTCGTGACCACCACCGTGCATCTGGGCTTCAAGCCGAACGCGTGGCTTCCTGCGAACATACAGTGCGCCTACCCCTTTGGGGCCATAAATCTTGTGCGCAGAAAATGACATGAGGTCAACCTTGAGTTCGCCCAGGTCAATGTCCATCTTGCCGGCACTTTGTGCAGCATCCACATGAAAGAAAACCTTCGCGGCGCGGGTAATTTCACCAATCGCCGCAATGTCGTTGACCACGCCAATCTCATTGTTGACGTGCATAATGCTAACAATCGTTGTGTCTTCACGGATCGCTGCGGCAATACTCTCAGGAGAAATAATGCCATTGGTATCGGGCTCCAGGTAAGTGACCTCAAATCCTTCCCGTTCCAGATGACGGCATGTATCCAGTACAGCCTTGTGTTCAATCTTGGAAGTAACAATATGCTTGCCTTTGCTCTTATAGAACTGGGCAACCCCCTTGATCGCAAGATTATCCGATTCGGTTGCTCCAGATGTCCACACGATCTCGCGCGGATCACAGTTTAAAAGGTCAGCCATATGCCGCCGTGCAATCTCTACCGCCTCTTCTGCTTCCCATCCGAACTTGTGCGACCGGCTCGCAGGATTACCAAATTTACCTTCTGCAAGAAGGCATTCACTCATTTTCTGAGCAACTCGCGGGTCTACCGGCGTCGTTGCTGCGTAATCAAAATAAATAGGTGATTTCATTTCGTTCCCATACCTCAATTTCAAATATGCCCGATTACAAATCCGCAACTACGGGCAAACGTACAAACTCGTCTTCAATAGCGTCCTGCCTTGCGGCTATCTGCTTAACATTTCTTTTCGCGAGAATACTAGCCAGATCAATACCAGCCAGAAAATGATGGATCTCGCTGCTCAGGTCAGACCAAAGCTGATGAGAGAGACACATCTCGCCATGCTGGCAATCTGCCCGCCCGGAGCATTTAGTTGCGTCTACGTTTTCATCAACTGAGTCGACAATTTCCGCCACGAAAATTTGACCAGGGTCTCGCTCCAACTGATAACCACCACCAGGTCCCCGGACGCTGCTAACCAGATTGTGCTTCCGGAGCTTGGCGAACAGTTGTTCCAGGTAGGACAGGCTAATCCCCTGCCGACGCGAAATATCTGCGAGGCTGATCGGCCCGGCCTTCTGGTGTACAGCCAGATCAAGCATCGCGGTGACGGCGTACCTGCCTTTTGCTGTCAATCTCATCTAATCTCCCTCTATGTACCCGTCGCCGTAAAATCTCCGCAACCCCATTCCAACAAACGCTGCGGGCGCTATTTCCAAAATTTCCAGGGACTTCAAACATTGCCTGTGAAGGCGCCGAAGTATGCAATACCTGACTATTTTGGTCAACTATATAGCCGACTATTTTAGTCAGGTACTGCTAGAATACCAGAGGTCGCTTAGACTGATATCGATATTGCTTAGATCGTGTGGCTCTAACCCTTTTCCTGGGGATCCCGGGGCTCGCCGGGCTTCCCTAACTTATTGATTGCAGTAAGAAATCCTCGAAGAATGTTAATCTCCATCCGATCAATCCGCACCCTGTTAAAAAGACGCCTGAGGCGAGTCATCAGTTGGCGGGGGTTCTCCGGGTCGTGAAAGCCAACCTGGATTAATGTCGCTTCAAGGTGGTCATAGAAGTACTCTACTGCAGCAGAATCCGCAAAAGGTAAATCCCATTCCTGTTTGGTGCCCCCTGTTTCCTTGGTTCCCGCTTGCTTCGCCTGCAACACCTCGTAGCAGATAACCTGCACCGCCATCGCGAGATTGAGCGAGCTATAGGCTTCACCCGTAGGAATGTTCACATGGAACTGGCATTGCTGCAGTTCTTCGTTTTTCAAGCCACGAGACTCTCGCCCAAACAATAGCCCTACCTTTTGCTGACCTTCAAATGCGGTAACAACTTTCTCGCCGCATTCTTTCGGAGAAAGCAATGGCCAGGGTATCCGACGCTCCCTCGCAGACGTGCCAATAACAAGCTGACAGTCCGCTATGGCTTCCTCAACTGTTTCCACCACCTGAGCGCCACGAACAACATCTCCGGCACTGGCAGAACGAAACACGGCTTTCATGTTTGGAAAATCCAGTGGATTCACCAGAACAAGTTCGGTGAGCCCCATGTTCTTCATCGCACGAGCGGCTGCGCCAATATTTCCGGGATGGCTCGTTTCAACCAGAATTACTTTCACACCCGGAAACAGATTCGCTGAATTCATAACGGCTTTACTTTCAAAAACAAAAAAAGGAGGTAACAACAAGACCGTGAATATTACAGGGTTTCTGTTAAAATGCGCGACCGCATTTACTCACCCGGACCCATCATGCAACCAATGGCCAACATTGCACTTCGCGCAGCCCGACTTGCCGGGCAACAGATCGTGCGCGGTTTTGACCGTCCGGACCTGATTGATATCTCAACAAAAGGTCACAACGACTTTGTAACCAACATCGACAGGGAAGCAGAATATATCGCCATCGAGACCCTGCGGGAGAAATACCCGGACCACAAATTCACTGGAGAAGAGTCTGGCTCCTCAACCGAAGAGAATCTCGAGTATGAGTGGGTCATCGACCCCCTCGACGGCACGATGAATTTCACCAGGCAATTACCCCACTTTTGTGTCTCTATTGCCTGCTTGCACAATGGCAAGATCGAACATGGCGTCGTCGTAGATCCTATTCGCCAGGAAGAATTCGTCGCCAGCCGAGGCCAGGGTGCCACCCTTAATGGGAAACGTATCCGTGTCAGCTCGCTCGACAACCTTGACGGCGCATTGATTGCGACCGGCGGTCGCGACCGATACCAGGAAGGCGAAATCGAGGTCCAACGACAGTTAGGCGAGGCCAACAGTTTTATGCGGCAATCCGGGAGTGCCGCCCTCGATCTGGCTTACATTGCCACAGGTCGTCTGGATGGTCTCTATTTGAAGGGGCTGGGTCGCTGGGACATGGCCGCCGGCGTGTTGCTGGTTACCGAAGCCGGGGGACTGGTTGGCGATTTCGAAGGTGGCGCCAACTTTATGAAAAACGGCAATATCGTCGCCGGATCGCCAAGATGTTTTAAGGCGATCAGTTCAGTCGTTCGGAAAAATCTATAGACGCGGTGGCAGACGCGGTGGCAGACGTGGTGGCAGACGCGGTGGCGGCTACCGCCCGGCCATCAGATCCGGGTCGTCGGCACCCTCTTTCTCAGGTATAGCAAGGTCTTCCTGAGAAATGCCCAATATAATCAACATGTTACTAGCAACGTAGATAGATGAGTAAGTACCCACTAACACGCCAATAATCAGTCCAATCGCGAAACCGCTGATAAGCTCGCCGCCCAACACTAACAGCGTAATCAGTACTAGCAGGGTTGTAAAAGATGTCACCAATGTGCGACCGAGCGTCTGGTTTAGTGACGTATTGATCACTTCCACCGGTTTGGCCCTCCGCATCATCCGAAAGTTCTCCCGTATCCGATCAGAGACAACAATAGTGTCATTCAGCGAGTAACCAATAACAGCAAGCAGTGCCGCAAGAACGGTTAAATCGAAGTCCCAGCGAGCAACCGAGAAAATCCCTAGTGTAATCATCACGTCGTGGAAAAGAGCGACGACTGCACCGACTGCAAACTTCAACTGGAACCGAAAAGCCACATAAAGCAGAACGACACCCAGGGCCGTCATCAAACCAATACCACCCTGGTTAGTCAGTTCTTCACCGACTGCCGGGCCAACAAACTCTGAACGGCGCAGCTCAACATTCTGGCCACTGGATTCCGTAAGTGATTCGAGCACCCTGTCGGCAAGACGAGCATTTTCTTTGGAATCAATGTTTTTCTGAGGCGGAATCCTGACAAGAATATCCCGGTCTGAGCCAAAATACTGAACCACATGTCCCTTGTATCCCGCTTCAGTTAAATCCCCCCGGATCGTTTCAGGATCCACAGGATTTTCGTAGGTCACCTCAACCAGCGAGCCGCCGGTGAAGTCAAGGCCCCACTCAACCTGATTAGCGGCAAGTGAAACGATCGACATCAATACGAGACCAATAGAAATGCTCGCCGCAATCTTGCGGTAACCCATAAAATCAAATTTAGTATCCATCAGATTGCCAACCTCTCTACCTTGCGACCACCGTACATCAGGTTAACAATGGCCCGCGTCCCCATGATGGCTGTAAACATTGACGTCAAAATACCGATGGACAGTGTGACTGCGAAACCTTTTACGGGTCCGGTGCCAATACTGTAAAGAATCACGGCAACGATTAGCGTCGTCAGGTTGGCATCAAGAATCGTGACAAAAGCCCGCTCAAAACCGGCGTTAATTGCCTGTTGCGGCGGCATGCCTTTCTTAAGCTCTTCTTTGATCCTGGAAAAAATCAATACGTTTGCGTCGACCGCCATACCCACCGTCAGTACAATCCCGGCAATACCCGGCAGCGTAAGCGTTGCGGACAAACTGGACATCACTGCTACCAGCAGCACCATGTTGGCAGTCAGTGCAAGCGTCGCCGCCAGACCAAAAGATTTGTAGTACACCAGCATGAATAGCACCACCAGACCTAAGCCTACCGAGATTGAAATAGCGCCAAGTTTAATATTCTCTGCACCAAGGCTTGCACCCACCGTGCGTTCTTCAGCGATAAACATGTCGGCTGCCAATGCACCCGCACGCAAAAGGAGAGACAGCTCTCGTGCTTCTCCGGCCTGCAGCCCCGTTATTCTGAAGTTAACACCGAGCGCAGACTGGACCGTAGCAAGGCTGACGACCCTTCGTACGACATAAGGCTCGGGTTTCAGCACTTCAATGCCATCTTCGATGACCTTGCGGTCACGGGTCTTGGTTTCAATAAAAATCACAGCCATGCGGCGGCCAACATTATGGCGGGTAGACCGATGCATCAACTCTCCGCCATCTCCATCAAGCCGAATATTGACCTGGGGCAAACCGGAATCCGGATCAAAGCCAACGTTCGCGTCCAGCACCCTGTCACCCCGCAGAATGATATCTTTCTCAATATCCGCAGAATAACCTTCGTAATCAAATTTCTGGGTGGAAGAGCGAGTAGCATCTGGCAATGCTTCCATCCTGAACTCCAAAGTGGCAACTTTGCCCAATATGTTCTTTGCCCGCGCTGTATCCTGGACACCGGGTAGGTCCACCACAATTCGGTCGCGACCCAATCGCTGGACAAGCGGCTCTGCAACACCCAACTCATTTACTCTGTTACGTATCGCCTGCAGATTCTGCTGAACGGCAAAGTCTTCCATCTCGCGGATAGAGGCCTCGTCCACAGTCAGTGTCAGTTCAGGCGCTGCCGGGCTTGCGACTATCAAGTACTGAGGATATCGATCTTTAAGTTTGCGTTCGCCGCGATCACGCGTTTCTTCATCAGAGAAAGCGATTTGCAGTACACCGGAGACCGGTGAACTAAAACCGGAGTAGCGAATGCGATCATCTTTATCACGAAATGTTCGTTTGATGTCCTGCTCAAGCCCTTCTATCCGCTCACCGACGGCAGATACCGTATCGACCTCCATCAGGAAGTGAACGCCGCCTCGCAGGTCCAGCCCATACTTCATCGGCTCACCACCTATATCGACAAGCCACTGAGGTGTTGTGGGTGCGGCGTTCAGTGCCACCACGTATTCATCGGGCAGGTCATGCAATGCCAATTGGATAAGATCGCGAGCCCGAAGCTGCGACTCGTCGTTATGAAAACGGATTAGTCCTCCGTTTTCCTGCATCTCTGGGCCGAAATACTCAACTGAGTCTTCTTCAAGACGCGCGGTCGCCGCATTGAGCGCCTGTTCCGTGAAGGTTCCATCTGCGCTCTCGGTTGATATCTGAACAGCGAAATCGGGTGGATATATATTAGGCAGAGCATAAACCACACCGAGGCTCACAACTGCCAGCACCAGTAGGTTCTTCCACAGGGGGTATCGATTAATCAAAATAATGCGCCATTAGCAATGTGAGAACGAAAACCGTTAGATATTCTTGATCGTGCCTTTTGGCAGGGCCTGCGTGACGGCACTTTTCTGGAGCCGCAATTCAACCTTGTCCGCTGCCTCAAAAATGATGAACTGTTCTTCGACCTTGGTAATTCGACCAACAAGGCCACCATTGGTAATAATCTCGTCTCCCTTCGCAAGATCAGCGATGAGTTCTCTGTGTTCTTTGGCCCGTTTACTCTGAGGACGCCAGACGATGAGGTAAAACACCAGCGCAAAAGCTACGATAATAAAAAGGTCCAGACCAGGAATCGGACCAGAGGCCCCGCCACCCGCAGCCATAGCGTTCGGAATAAGAAAATCGATCATAAAAGAACCCCCCCTAATGGGGTTAAATTTGAGTAGCAATGATGAAGCGCGCTATTGTCGCTGATTACCTACCCAATCGGCAAATATTAGTCGCATGATATGTCGCCAACTTATGCTCGAGGCAGCCCCCAGCCTTCATATATCTTGCCAATATGATCATTGAGGGCCCCTTTTTCAATTGCTGTCTGCAGCCCGTTCATCAGGTGAAGGTAGTAATGAACGTTATGAATGGAGTTCAATTCCGCGCCAAGGATCTCACCACACTTGTCCAGATGATGCAGATAGGCGCGGGAAAAATTTCGACAGGTGTAGCAACCACAGTCTGGGTCAATCGGCCCCGTATCAGTCTTATGAGGGGAGTTCCTGATTCGTACCACCCCTTGTGAGGTGAAAAGGTGCCCGTTCCTGGCATTTCGGGTGGGCATCACGCAATCCATCATATCCACCCCCCGATACACGCTTTCTACAAGATCCTGCGGGGTGCCTACGCCCATGAGGTAACGCGGCTTATCCGCGGGCATATGGGGCGCTATATGCCTGATGACTCGCATCATGTCTTCTTTGGGCTCACCGACTGATAAACCGCCGATAGCGTAACCATCAAACCCAATATCACTGAGCTTACCAAGCGATTCATCCCTGAGGTCTTCATAAACTCCGCCCTGGATAATGCCAAACAGGCTATTGGGGTTATCACCAAACCCCTCCTTGCTTCGGGCAGCCCAGCGCATCGACAGGCTCATGGACTCAGCGACTTCATCTTTAGTTGCGGGGAAGGGTGTGCATTCATCAAAACACATCACCACGTCTGAATTGAGCGAACGTTGTATCCCCATGGATATTTCAGGTGACAGGAAGATCTCATCGCCATTGACCGGTGAACGAAATTTGACCCCTTGCTCTGATATCTTCCGAAGGTCCCCCAGACTAAACACCTGGAAACCGCCTGAATCGGTCAATATTGGCTTATCCCAGCCCATAAAGCCGTGCAGGCCGCCGTGAGACTCCATGACCTGCATGCCGGGTCTGAGCATCAGATGAAAAGTATTGCCCAGCAGCATTTGCACGCCAGCCTCTTCAAGCACTACCGGTGACAGACCTTTTACTGATCCGTAGGTACCACAGGGCATGAAGATGGGCGTCTGGACCTGCTGCGTGGTCCCGTCCTGCCGGGTAAAGTTCAGGGTTCCCCTTCGGGCTTCACCGTCGGTACGGGATATCTGAAATTTCAATGTCACTTAATGAATCCGTTAGCTAGCTGTTGTTATTTGGTAATTAACATCGCGTCACCATAGCTGAAAAACCGATAAGATTCTTCAATCGCGCGCTGGTAAGCATTCTTGATGTTGTCAGTTCCCGCGAAGGCACTAACCAACATCAATAACGTTGAACCCGGCAAATGGAAGTTGGTCACCATCGCGTCTACCGAGCGAAACTCGTAACCAGGATAGATGAAAATTTCCGTGTCGCCTCTAAAAGGCGCAATAGACCCGCCACTGGAGGCTGATTCCAGCGACCGGACACTGGTAGTCCCCACGGCCACCACCCTGCCCTGGCGTTTCCTGCATTCTTCTACCGAGGCGCACACCGTCCTGGATACCTCCAGGAACTCACGGTGCATCCGGTGTTCTTCGACATTCTCGGTACGTACCGGCTGATAGGTTCCTGCACCGACGTGAAGCGTCACTTCAGTTTTCCGGGTGCCCTTTGCCGCAATCTCGGCCAGTACCTTTTCATCAAAGTGCAGGCCTGCCGTGGGCGCTGCCACGGCACCATCATGCTGGGCATAGACAGTCTGGTAACGATTCTGGTCAGACACTTCGTCTGCACGGTCGATATAAGGTGGCAGCGGCATGTGACCAAATCTTGTCGCAATTTCGCTCACCCCGGGTTCCGGAAAGCGAACCCGATAGAAGGAACCCTCTTTCCCGATCACTGTGATGCTGGCGCCACCCTCAAGATGAATCAGAGTCCCCGCTTTGGGTGATTTGCTGACCCTGATCTGCGCCATGGCCTCTGTCTGTGAAATGATCCGCTCCAGCAATAGCTCCACCTTGCCGCCTGTTTCTTTCTGGCCAAAAAACCTGGCCGGAATCACCCGGGTATTGTTGAACACCATGAGATCATCGGGATTCAGTAATCCGGGCAGGTCGGTAAACTGCATATGGGTAACTTTGCCGGTTGCAGCATCAAGGTGCAGCAGTCGACTGCCGGATCGCTCCGCCGTCGGATGCTTTGCAATCAGGTGCTCGGGCAGATCAAAGGAAAATTCACTAACTTTCATTACGGAAACTGGCGCCTGGGATTAGCCGGAGCGAAATCACAATGATGGGAAGAAAAACGCTATTTAAAAACCAGCTGAAGCCCTGAAACATCAACAACTCGACCGGGCGGTGGCAAGTCTTTCGGCCCGGGAATTCCCCGCGCATTGAATGGCCCATTATAACTTCTATGGACCTGCTATGTACTTTCTTTGTTTCTATAATCTTCATCTTTATCTTTATCTTTATCTTTATCTTTCTTTTTCTTTTTCTCTTCGGCCCGCTCAATTAGAACCTAATGCAGGTGCTTCCCTCCGTAAAAGATGTTTTGCAACGCGGCATATAGTGTATCAAGGGTCACAGATGGCCACTATCGCCGGCTCCGTTCCGCCCCCGCATGCCACTCTCTTCCCGCCAGGCGCTCATCAACTTGCTGTTTTTTCCACTGCTGTTTGTTGGCATCATGGCATTCTTGGTTTGAGTATCGGCGTTCGGCCTGATCTTTATTTTTTGGAAAACAGCGACGTTGCCTACATAATTGTTTCTATCGCAGTGTGGTTGTAACAATCTATTGAAGGAAACACCTTATGAAAATTCTATTTAATGTTGTTCTGATACTAACTTTTTTGTTTGAGGCGTTGGCCGCCGTTTCACTGATCACTGGTCCGGAAGGCTTCACCGCCGCAGGCTCGGGCAACCAGTGGTCCATGCACTATGGGTTTGCAGTAATCGCTATTGCCAGCATTGCCTTATGGGCGTGGCCATACCGAACAAACCTGCCGGTGGTTACCTTTGCTCTAGGTGTCCTGTTCACTTTTCATACCGGGTTGTCGATATCTCTTAACCTCGCTGGTGATCAGCAGGCTGGAATGATTATTCACAGCGTTCTTTCCGTTCTTTGCCTGGGGCTTGTTACGCAACGATCAAAGTGGTGTGACGTCGCCGACGAGGCCGCGAATAATGCTTAGCCTGCGCAGGTGGACCCTGCTCGCGGCATTGGTCTGCTCGCCCGTTGCCGCCAAAGAAATCGACTTTACCCGTTATCTGGGAGACCACTCGCTCAAAGAATCTAACGCCGAAACTTCTTTTACCGGCACCATTGGTGAAGGTCGATTGATTATCTCTGCCCTGCCCAATACTAACGCCACCGTTAGGGTGAATGGCAAAACCATCGTCATTACAAACGAACTTATTGACGGGCAAGCTGAATTCAAGGTCGACCTTCTTGAAAACAACACAATCAGCGTTGACGTTACCTCTCCTGCACCGACAGCGACCAACATTCGAGTCAAGCAACGCGCCAATATAGAACTTAATGTCCTGGCGCGAGTGCACTTCAACACCAACGTCAGCAATTTTGTTGAGGCTCGCGAGTTCTATGGGAAGCTCGGCTTTGAGACGGTCTCAGGCTTCCCCGACACCAACACCCAGGCAATGGCCCGTGCCATTGGCATAGAGACACCTACAGACTATGACGGTTCGAAAGGAGAGCATGCCGGTGGATACCTGCTACACGGCGAACTCATCGGCGCCGGCGGATTCTTGGGCGGCGTTATAGACTTGATCGAATTCACCATTCCAAGAAACGTTGAAGCACCTTACGCCCAGTTGAACCATCTGGGCATGGCACGTGCCGCGATGCACACCACCAACATCAGTGCAGACTACCAGTACATGAAGTCATTGGACGTTGAGTTCCTTTCCGCGCCAACTCAAAGAACCGACGGGACTCTGTTCGCGATTTTTAAAGACCTGGACGGCACTTTCTATGAATTACTCGAGGTGGACGGCGAGGACATCGACACAGACACCACCCACATCACCAGTCTTGGTCATGTGAATATCAATGTCAGCGATCTTGAACGTTCGAATGCCTGGTACCAGATGTTTGGTTATGAGGTAACAGAAACACTGCCATCGACAGAGCCAGCAGAGGTTGCCAAAGCCATGGGTTTTGAACAGCCATTCACAATCAAAGGAAATCGCGTCACCCACGATGTTGATGGCTCAGTGCTGGAGCTCGTGCAATGGCTAGCCCCTTTTGATCCGGAGCGTGCCTACCCGGTGCCCGTGAACCATCTGGGCATCCACAGGACAGCCTATTCAACCTCGGACATCGAAGGTGACGTTGCAGCTCTTAAGGCGCAGGGCGTTGAATTTCTTTCCCCCATCACACCATGTTGTTCCGGCGACGATTCATCAAGCAGCATCGTCGCCTTTTACGATCCGGACGGAACAGTGGTTGAACTGGTTGAGCAACCTTATGTACTACATCTGCTTTTTAAGGTAATTACATGGTTTGGGAAAACGTTCTAGCGAATCTTCGTATCAATGTCCCCGCAAGCAGGCTTTGTTCTATCGGGTTTGATCGCTATCTTGCATGTTTGCAGTGGGCTTTACCTAGTTACCCTGCACGTATCGCGTCAGCACGACCAGAAAACCACCGCCATATTTGTCCAGCTTACGGGCCCCAACACCTGGCAAATCACCGAATTCATCAAGGGTCGTGGGCATCAATTCCGCCATCGCCTGCAGCGTGCTGTCATGGAAGATCACATAGGGCGGCACTCCCTGCTCTGCTGCCAATTCACGACGATGCGAACGCAATGCCTCCCAAAGGCCGATATCAATATCATCAGGCAACGGCGTTTTGGTGAGTTTCTTCGCAGCTTTTACGACCTGGTCTTTGCGAAGCTGAATAGATTCGTCACCTTTAAGTAATGGTCGACACTTATCTGTTAACACCAAACCCCCAAAACGGTCTGCATCGGCATTCGCATAACCTCGCGCAATCAGCTGCCGAAAAACAGACTGCCACTCCTTGGCCGACAATTCGCCGCCGACGCCAAAGGTCGGCAACTGATGGTGGTCAAACTGAAGCACCTTGTCGGTGCCTGAACCCAGCAGCACATCCACCAGATGACTGACTCCAAAACGTTGTCCCGTTCGATAGATCACACTCAGCGCCTTGCGGGAGGCTTCAGTGCCGTCCCAGGTTTCTACAGGCGTTAAACAAGTATCACAGTTACCACAATGTTCGCTCGAGCGTTCATCGAAGTAGGCGAGCAGCGCATGCCGCCGACAGCTGGCTATTTCACAAAACCCCAGCATTGCATTTAGCTTGATTTGCTCAACCCGTTTGTGTTGTTCATCACCCGTCGAACTATCGAGCATCTGCCGGAGTTTGGTGACATCCTGCAGGCCGTACACCATCCAGGCATTGGCCGGCAAACCATCACGACCCGCTCGCCCGGTCTCCTGATAATAAGCCTCGATTGTCTTGGGAAGATCTAAGTGCGCTACAAATCGCACATCGGGTTTATCGATACCCATACCAAAAGCAATCGTGGCAACGACCACTACCCCCTCCTCTTCCAGAAAACGGCGTTGGTGACCGGCTCGAACCTCCGCAGACAAACCCGCATGGTAGGGCACGGCCTTAAACCCTTGATCGGTGAGCCATTTGGCTGTGTCTTCGGTTTTCTTACGAGACAGACAGTAAACAATGCCCGCGTCACCAATATGCTCCGACTTAAGGAAGCGCAGCAGCTGGTTTCGCGGGTTAGACTTGAGGCTAATACGATATTGAATGTTAGGACGATCAAACCCAACGACAAACTGTTTCGCATTCTGCAGCGCCAGATTATTAACAATTTCACCACGGGTACGCGCATCGGCAGTGGCGGTTAAGGCAATTCGAGGCACATCAGGAAATTCTGTGTGTAGCCGATCGAGCAAAAGATAGTCCACCCGGAAGTCGTGGCCCCACTGCGATACACAATGCGCTTCGTCAATGGCGAACAAGCTGATCGACACGGACTTAAAGAGGCTCAGCGTGCGCGCCTGCGCTAAACGCTCCGGCGCCACATAAAGCAGATCCAGTTCGCCGCTGCGCAGCCTGGCTTCCACCTCAAAGACTTCCTCCGATGACAGGGTCGAGTTAAGAAAACTCGCACTGATACCCAACTGTCTGAGCGCCGATACCTGATCCTGCATCAACGCAATCAATGGCGAAACCACAATCCCACATCCGTTCCTGATCATCGCAGGAATCTGATAACACAATGACTTACCGCCACCCGTGGACATCAACAGGAACGCATCGCCGCCTTCAATGAGCGTATCGATGACTTCAGCCTGCGGCTCCCGGAAGGATTGGTAGCCAAAGGTTTTCTGCAGAACAAATAGGGCTTGTGACATGTCGGGAGTTTAGCTGAGCTGCATTGGGAAACCACACGAAATTTGCATGACAATGGCCCCGAATGCCAATTCAGACGCTGCACTCATAGACGCCAGTTATTCCTTTTGTCATTTGAAAACAATAGAGCTACCCTTAGTTCACTAAAACAAATTTAAGCGAGGGTCACTAACATGAAGCCAACATATAACCTTTTAATCGTCCTTTGCGGCCTGTGCATCACAGCAAGCAGTATGGCCGCTGACGAACTGATCATCTTTCCAAATGAGGGTCAAAGCAATGAACAGCTGGAGGCCGATAAATTCGCTTGCTATGGCTGGGCAAAAAACCAGAGCGGCTTTGATCCTATGGCACCACCAATGACAACGACGGCACCACCAAAAACTGACGCTAAAAAAGGCGGTACGGTTAAGGGGTCACTGCGTGGCGCGGCCATTGGCGGAATTATAGGTGGTTCAGATGGAGCCAAGAAAGGCGCAGGTGCGGGCGCAGTGATGGGTACGGCGCGGCGCAACGACCAGAAGCGCAGTGAAGCACAAGCTCAAAAAAACTGGGAGCAAGAGCAGACGGCTATTTATACGCAAAACCGCAATCTATACAATCGTAACTATAGCGCCTGCCTCGAAGGCAAGAACTACACCGTTCGCTAGAGGCCTCAACAACGAATACCCATAAAGGTCTTGTCTACTGATTACTGATTACTAATTACTGATTACTAATTACTAATTACTGATTACTGATTACTAATAGCCATCAGCCAGTGACATGCGCCTCAAGCCCTGTTGCCGTCCGAGAAGAAAATGTAGATAACTGCCGCACGTCTGCGGCATCTCCCTTGGCGTAACCGAAACAGCGGCGAATGCTGCTCGTTAGGGCGATATAAGACGGTATCAACCCTAGGATTTTCAATGATTATTAAGATCACCCCCCCAAATAGATTCGCGCGGGCTTTGATGCTCAGCGGGATGATTCTTCTTTCCGGTTTTTATTCATCCACAGCATGGTCGATCAATAACCAAGTCGAATCCAATCTACCAGCAACCGATTCTTCCAGCAGCTCGCAGCTAATCCCCTATGGTTTTTTTAACAGCGATGTTGGCGGCGCAGTCGCCGCAGCATGGATTAGCAAAGGCGTCCTGCAGGAACAGGCAAGCACCGTTGCCAACGTCTGGGTCGGTTCAGAGGGCGCCTATCAGCTCTTTCTCTCCAACAACAATATCCAGTTACCGTTTTCGGACCGCCTGTTTGTCGATTCAGTTTTCATGTATTCGAATTGGGAGGAAGTGGATTCCTATCAAAATGGCAACCCTGACTTTCCAAATGAAATAGCAGGGTCAAACGACTCCGACGAAGACAATTCTGTTTCGGCGACTGGCGAAGACCTGTTTGGGTATATTTCGTTGCGTTATCTGCTGCCAATCGGCGACGGACGCGGAGACCCTATCCATACCTTTAAGCTAAGCGACGGCCTACTGATGTCTGGCTTTGAGGCAGGCGGCGGACCATGGAACCCACTTAAGTCTGGTCGCACAACATTGGAGCTTCGCCCCTTCTACCGGGACCAGGATTTTGAAAGTGATGACACAGGCGAGCCTTTTAGAAACAAAACCTCTGGCGTGAAGTTTATTCTGGAATACGATAATACGGATTGGTACAACAACCCCACCCGGGGCTCTCGGCAAGAACTTACCATCGCGCGGGACTGGGGCGCGCTGGATGAATCACCCACCTGGACAGCCATTCAGTTTCGTCACTCCCAATTTTTCAATCTGGGGGAAACCAAAAAAGCCAGACAGCGCGTTCTAGCGCTAGACTTTTGGACGTCCGATCTACCCACCTGGAATTCTTCTCATACTGATAAGAACGGTCGCGAGATTTTTCACCGCGCACCCTTGTTTGAAGGCTCTACCCTTGGCGGGCTGTTAAGGCAACGCGCGTACGCGAACGACCGGTTTCACGATCGATCCGCCATCAACTACAGCCTGGAGTACCGGTATACGCCCAGATGGAATCCAATGCCAGAGATACCCTTGATTAACAAATTGTATATTCCCTGGTGGCAATGGGTCGCATATGTCGAGGTCGGAAGGGTCGCCGATAACTGGAGCGTCAGTGATCTACACAAAGACATGAAAGTCAGTGTTGGTGGCGGTATACGTGCCCTGGTTTCAGGTCTGATTATACGGGTAGACGCAGGCGTGTCGGACGAGGGCGGCGAAATCCAAATGTTTTTTAACCACCCCTTCTAATGGCTAGCATGCTCGCTAGCCAGTCCTAGTTTACTGCCTTGACGACTTCCCTTACCAGGTCCCATTGATCGAATCCCTCCTTGCTATAGTCGAGTCCTCGCCTGACAATCACAAGATCGTGGGAGGGAACAACAATAACAAACTGCCCGCGGGCGCCTGCCGTTGCGTAGGCCGACCGGGGAACATCATCACGATCATCAGATACCAGCCACCACTGTCCACCATAGAAGTTCCCCAATTTTGAGGTAGAGGGTGCGGGAGCGCGAACAAACGCTATCCAGTCTTCCGAAATGATCCGCTCACCCTGCCATACACCGCCCTGTGCATATAAAAGCCCAAACCGAGCAAGGTCACGGGTGTTGGTATAGACCTGGGAGCTCAGAACAAAATCGTGGAAACGATCTGTGCCAATCAGCGTGCTGTTCATGCCAATCCTGTCCAGCAACGCCCGCTGGGGAAACATCTGGTAAACCTTATCGTCGCCGAGTGCCAATTTCATCGCGTAGACGGCGAGCAGCGTGTCGAAGTTTTCGTAGTCCCAGTAGGTGCCGGGCTCGCGGACCAAACCACGGTCCCGCGCACCTTCGATCGAAGATGCGCCTGCCCAATAAGCGCGACTGGAACCGGTCGTATATTCCCTGTTAACCCGGTCGACGGGATACAGGCCGCTGGACATGTTCAGCAGATGCCGCAAAGTAATGGCGTTTCTTGGGTCATCTTCAGGTTTCTTTATGGCGGGCAGCCATTCGATGCCAAGTGGTTCGTCTAACTTTAGTCTGCCATCGTCAACCAATATACCAATCAGTGTGGCAGCAATGCTTTTTGCTGTTGACCAGGTACGGGTTCGAGTATGACGATCGAATCCCGCCGCGTATCGCTCGTGAATCAACATCCCCTGATACAGAATGATAAGACCCGTTGTAATCTCCTCCGGTATTTGTCGATTGAAGGTCCAATCTGATGCAGCCTGTAATGCCTTTGCGTTGATTGCATCAGGCAACGGTTCATCTATTACCCGATCGCCGGATGGCCAGGGTATCAAATCAGGGTGAACAGCCGCTGGGGGAAGTTTGAGTAACGGCAATGAGCTAATATCACTGGGACCCTGGCCCGGGGACATGACAACGCAGCCAATACCGTCACGAAATACGGCGCTGACGCTGGGGCCAGCAGTGCCACCACCGACCGATACGGATTTCAGCGTTGAATTGATCTGGTAGTCACCGCCATCGGCGCTACCGACGATACCGCCAAATCGCGCGCCGGTCAGATAAGCCAACTCCTGTTCGAAAATTTCAATGACATGACGATTAGAGGTGTAAAGGCCATTACACATTAACACCGCCTGAAGGCCATTACGCACCAATTGACGATTAGCAGAGAAATAGTCGTAACTGTTTTCAGCAGCAACTGAACCTGAGAACAAGCTGATCAACAGCCAAGAGATCAACCTAGAAACTAGCGACACGAGAATCTCCTTTTTATTAGCTCTGTTAACAGCGCCCAAGAATAGCTCCGAGCAATAGCCCCGAACATCTCTGAGCCCCTGGGGTATGCTTTTGACAGCAATACGCCGTATATCATCACTAATGCGGTTTCACGCCTTCCGTGACCAGCCGCATTAATTTCTTGTTATCAATGTCGTAGTGAGCACCACAGAACTCACAAGTTAGCGCCAGCGTTTGATGCTGTTCGAACAATGAGGCCAACTCACTTTCACCCAGGGAAACCAGGGCACCCGCCATTCGCTGTTCACTACACCCACACTGAAACTGAACAGATGTCGCATCGAATATCTGGATGTTCTCTTCAACAAACAAATGTTGAAGCAATACCGAATTGGCTTTTGCTATAAGTTCTGCTCCGGTGATCGTGCCGGCGAGAACCCGAATGGTCTGCCAACGGTCTGCTCGCTGTGCCAGGTCTTGTTCCATCTGCACGGGCAATTGTTGTATCAGCATGCCGGATGCCTGGTTACTGTCTGCGCTAAGCCTGATGAAAGTATTTAACTGCTCTGATTGCTGGAAATAGCTTTCAAGGCATTCCGCTAAAGTCTCGCCCAGCAACGGTACAATGCTTTGATATCTCTCTCGTCCGAGGGCTTCGACAGTGACCGTCAATGTACCACCTACCAACTTACCCTCTGAGGGCTTACTGCCTGACAACAGCTGCAGTAAGTTCTTATCCCTAAATGCATCCGCCGGCGCAGCGTCTTCGAGTTGCGCAATTCCACGGACGGCTCCTTCATGTGTCGCCTCGGCCATCAGTAATCGAATATTGCCCTGGCCATTTGCCTGGAGTGTCAGGCGACCCTCGAACTTGATTATATCGCTCAGTAACAATGCAGCAGCCAGAAACTCACCCAGCAATTCCTGAACTTCGCTGGGATAGTCGTGCGAAGCAGTCATCTGTTTGAAACTATCGCCCAGACGCACGATGTTTCCACGAACATCGGCATCAACAAAAACAAAGCGAGTCGAGCTATCCAGCATCGGTTTTATCATCTTTTTCGCGAAGGAAATTTCAGAACCTTGGCCAGCGTCCCACTTAAGCCAGTTCGCTCCGGTTTGGCGAAGCTACGATAGGCTCGCGAGATTAGAGGCGCTAGATCCGCATAGCGCAACCACTCATTGTCACCCATAAATTGAACCTGGTGATAATCCTTGTCATACAGACCTGACAACAGATAGTGCTCGGTAAATGCCCTGCCCGCTTTCGTCAGCTGTTCCGGTTTTAACTCACCATGGAGTTCAGTGGATAGAAAATCAGCGCCGGTCAGATCCTGCATCCGAACCCGCGTAACCCCGCTCCCTGCAGCACGCTCGATATTTTCCTGAAAGAGCTGATTATTGATTAACCACGCCACATAGGCGCCGAGTTGTTCGACGTTACGAGATTCGCCGCCCAGCACCATTGATGCATAAGACTTCATGATGACCTAAGGATTGAAAATTTATAAGGCGCCTATCTTACGACATTCCTGCCGCGGTAGCAGTCACCGATCACAAGGGTGGATTAGCACTGAAACAGAGGATAAACCAGGATTCACCCAAAGGCCCGTGGCGAAGACTCACCGCGCCGGCTAAAATTATTGAAAACACATTTGTACTCAATCTGTATCGGCACATAACCTAGACAGCTTCCTCATCGGCGACTTTTAGAATCCTGAGAAAAAGTGGTCTACAATTCTTAACCTGCTTGTAGGCATCGAAAAGGAGTCATGATATGACAGAAGAAATCCCCAACAGATCCGGCGATGCATTCACGACGGATGACGAGTCTCAAATTCTTAATGCTATTGATAAATGGCTGGATAAAGAAGTTAAAGACAAGGTTTTGGCACTAGATCATGCGGATGAGTATCCCATTCAAATGGTAGAGCAAATGAAATCGCTCGGTTTGTTTGGGGCCACCATTAGTCAGAAGTACGGCGGGCTGGGTATGCCGAGCGCCAGTTACGCTAAGGTCGTGACAGCTGTTTCTGAGGTTTGGATGTCACTCTCAGGCATTTTTAATTCTCATCTCATTATGGCCGCGGCTGTTGAAAGGTTCGGGACGGAAGATCAAAAGCAACGTTTTCTGCCGAAATTCGCGACAGGTGAAATCAGGGGTGGTCTTGCACTGACGGAACCCAGTTGCGGTACAGACCTTCAGGCTATTCGCACAAAAGCACACAAAGAGGGTGACCACTACCTGATCAACGGATCTAAAACCTGGATTTCTAATGGGATTGAGGGAGATTGCGTTGCATTATTGGTTAAAACCGATACGGAAATTCAACCTCGCCATAAAGGAATGAGCCTGTTCCTTGCAGAAAAGGGACCCGGGTTTTCTGCGGGGCCTAAACTTGAGAAGTTAGGTTACAAAGGCATCGACTCCGCAGAGTTGTTCTTTGATAATTATGTGATCGCCGCGGATAATCTAATCGGTGGTGAAGAAGGACATGGCTTTCATCATACTGTTGGAGGACTTGAACTGGGTCGTATCAATGTAGCCGCCCGCGGTGTCGGGGTTGCCAGCGCTGCCTTAAAAGCAGCTACGTCCTATGCCCAAACCCGCGAAACCATGGGTAAACCAATAGGCCAACATCAGGCCATTCAGACAAAACTGGGCGACATGGCTACCCGTTGCCATGCGGCAAGGTTATTGGTCCAGGATGCTGCTCGAGCTTATGACCGCGGCGAAAGGTGTGATATGGAAGCCGGCATGGCGAAATTATTCGCTTCCGAAGCCGCAATGGAAAATGCATCCGAGTGCATGCGAATTCATGGCGCCTATGGTTATTCCAAAGAGTCCCACGTGGAACGCTATTACCGGGATGCGCCCCTTATGTGTATTGGTGAGGGTACAAATGAAATGCAAAGAATTATTATCGCCAGACAATTAATGGAAAGAAACCCAATCTGATAAAACCCCTACTCCGCCCCTGGTAAAACCTTCGTCACAGCACGAGCAGGTTCAAAGGACTTCCTAGATGCCTTTGGTAAACGGATACTCTGCATTCAGGCACTTTACAGGTTGGCATCATCATCCGAATACCGCCTTAACTTTGAACACTCCATTCAATCGAACGTCCCTACGCTTAAATTTCCATCCCTCCGGTGTAAGAACGACAAGGCTATCGTAGTAGCCAGCTTGAACAGGCTGCGGCAATGGCTGCTTGGCAAGCATTTGCCATGTTATTAGCGCCTGCGTCCGCAAACTTGCAGTCCTGGCGTCAATCTCCGTGATAACCGTATTAGGCATGAGATGCTTGGTGATCAGCCCAATTTTCTTGAAATACCCGGCCCGAACCTTTGCAGCTTCACGCATGCTATCGCGCCCGCATAATTCGCTAGACGGATCAGATTCGCCATTCAGGTAAAAGTTACACTCTGCATCTTCAGTGAAGAGCAGGGAAAACTCCTCCGCTTCTGCGGCATCCCACCTGAAACTGTACTCCGCGACGAGTTCTAAAATCGCAGATCGGTCCGCAGCCGTAAGTAGATTACTCAAACCCTGTGCCCTTATTTGAAGAGGTTGGACCATGATACACATGATAGAGGCGGCATAAATCTTGAAACCAATCTGGTTAATGTCATTTAGCAATGACTTAAGCAATATGATTAAAATTGCAGCAACCATCGCCTCAACACAGGAAGGGGGCTACCGCCGGCGTTTTTTAGACCATCTCAACACCATTGTTCTCAGTGTGAAATGAGCCGAATGCAAAGGACCCGTTTGGGTAGAACCAGGTTTTACCCTTCGCTAGGGTTCACGCGTCTCTGTAACTGTTCTCGAATTTTCGCATGATATGCACGGTCGATTCGATATCCAGCGTAGATACAGGCCGCGATCAAGCCCCAGATCATAGCAAACGGTCCATCGAGTAAACCGAGCGCATAGATTTTGTCCGGATGAATCTGACTGGCTTCGACGCCCTGCGGAAATTCGATGATGTCCAGGGCAATACCCGCGACAACGTGACCGATTCCATTGGTGACCTTGGCGAAGAAGGTCCGTGCGGAATAGAAAATCCCTTCCTGGCGTCGACCAGTATTCAGTTCATGGTCATCTGCTATGTCTGCCAGGGCTGACATGACACTGATGTTAAGTATCGAGCCACAGGCCGAAGCAATTGTGCCAAAGAACACAACGAAACTAGCGAGCGTCCAAGTGGTGTTCTCGGGTGCCAGGTCAAAAAGCCGCAACGTAACAGCACTCGACCAGGCGACGCTTAGGCCGGCTGCAGACCAGACAATAGCCCATCGCTTTTCGATAATTTGGTGAATACGCGCAGTCACAGTGAAACCGATAGCGTACCCAAAGACGTTACCAAGAATGAGCCAGCCTATCTGTTGGTCCGAGAATTCCCAATAGAAAGTGAACATATAAAGCCCCAGTGTTTCATGGGTGCCGATGGTGATAGATAAAAAGAACAGCCCTAGCAACAGGAAAAGGTAGTTCCTGTTACGCATTGCTGAATACATCTCCCGAATTAATTGCCGGGTGCTGAGACGCGGCAGATCATCGGGCACCTTCTTCATTCTTGGGATTTGACTCCGAGTCGCGTAAGCGGAGCCAAGCATGCAGACCATAACGAGACTGGCGCAGAATGTAACCACGGGGTTGTATGCCATCTGGGTCATACGGCCATCATCGAAGCTTGGAAAAATAACAAACCAGACAACAACGTGCATGACAATCACGCCAATGTAAGTAAAAACATTGTTGTAACTCATGACCCGAGTGCGTTCGATGTAATCGTCAGAGAGTTCTGCTCCCATTGCCAGATGAGGCACAGCAAACAGGGTGGAGCAGACACGCATCAATACGGTGAACAGCGCAAACCATGCGAACAGATAAAGACCTTCAAAATCAGCAGGCGGGTTGAAAATCAGGTAAATCGTTACAATTAGCGGCAAGGGCGCCGCAAACATGAAGGGGTGACGACGTCCCAGGCGAGATTGCCAGCGGTCTGAAATCGAGCCGACAAGCGGGTCCGTGAACGCATCAGAGACAATGCCGATAGTCACAGCAGCCGCCGTCAACGTTCCAGAAAGCCCCAGAATCTGGTTATAGAAAAAAAATGTAAGTGCGTTAAATATCCAATTTGTTGCGGCCTCTCCAGTCGCACCAATGCCAAATGCCAGCTTGGTTGGCAGGGTTAATCCTGAAGATTTTGTTATCACCGCGAGAAACTCTCAATCAGATAAACTTGAAGCATAGTACGTGATGACCTTTGTATTAGACAGCATGTCAGTATCGCCCAACGAAGGTTACAGCCCGAGCAACCGAACTACATTTCAGATCTTCGCTATACAGCGGCGGGGCTGGGGCTTCACATTAAAGTTCTGGTTTAGATAGGTATGACGAACGACCCCATTCAGCTGGGCAGTGCTTTGGTCAGCAATTCCCAAAAGGTTTGCTCGAAGGACGCAGGCTTAGTAGCTTTTGCTTCGCCTTCTTGCACTGGGTGGTCTGATGTTTCATTGACTTTAGCGGAGACCCTGGCTCTCTCCTTCGCCGTTCTCGCCACAACGAGTTGCATGCTCGGCACAATGTTAAGGACATTTCCGAATACACCTCTGGCGGAAATCATATCCGCTGGCGCCAGCGGGTTTGGCACACCTTGAATCAATTTTTCCTCGCGCATTGGCAACCTGAAACAGCTCTGATTATTGTTCCACCAACACCAGCCCCATGCTGGGTTTTCAACCGAACCCGGCCTGGCAATCTGATCAATATAATATTTAGGCACCAGCCCATCACCATGTTTCAGCACCAATTCACCCAACTTCACTATATCGTTCGCAGTGGACATAAGACCCGTCAAAGGCCGGCCATCCGGCAAAATCTGCGCGCGCTCTACCCAGTGAGTGTTATTCATAGCGACACTTTCAAATATCCATTGTTTGCTCAATGCCTGCAGCGACTGACCCGTTTGTTCTTCCAAAATTCGTTTTAAGTAGTTGTAGGCGACGTTGTTATAGCGCCAACTTTCACCTACTACACCTTGCGCTGCAAGCTCATCGTTCATTCCTGTCGTCATGTTGAGTAGTGTCTCTACGGTCAGCTTTGCTTCATCCCACGGAGACAGTAGGGTCCATTCCGGATCCATCAGATGATTAATCGCGTCACACGTCTCGATGAGGTATTTGTCTTCCGCAACGCCCACCAGTAATGACACCAACCCCTTTTGGATGGCAAACACATCAACCGGCTCATCCGATGTTGCGTCATCGATAATAGTCACACCTTGATACTTGACGACCAGTTGATGAGTGCCGCTTTGTTGTGAATAAGCGCGTACCGCAGCCAACGCAGCGACATCAATGTTCAGTTGTTTCAATCTGTATTGATCAGACGACATTTTTCTTTTCCAATATCTTGTTCTGGCAAACCCGACCTTACCACTTGAAGCCAGGGTAAAAGGTTGCTTTTACTCTGGAAGAATCGTCAACGGACATTATTCTGGTAATAGATGCCGTGTGTTTGATACATTCTTGTTAAGCATGTTGGACGTAGCTTACCCAAATCAGACTTCGGAGCCTTATTCCTGTCGCTGAACTTAATTAAGGCTTTCAAATTCATTTCAACCGCTACTGCCCACTATTGAAATTTAGTCCGCAAAAATAGTCGATAGAAATTAGAGGCGCACAAATATGAAATTTAAAAGCCCACCTACATGGTTGTCAGTCACAGTGTGTTCGATATTGATGATAACGAACTACGCGAGCGAAGCTGCAACCCCTAAAGCGCTGCCGGCAGCGCAAGAAGAACATCAGGGTAAGACACTTGCTGTCATCGTACCGGGGGGAGGGACCTATAGCAGGCCTATATCAACAGACTCTGAGCAAACGCAGATGTTTTTTGATCAAGGTCTTCGATTCGCCTGGGGCTTCTTCTTTCCAGAATCGATCGCCTCCTACCAGCAAGCTTCATTAACAGATCCAACACATCCAATGCCTTACTGGGGGATGGCGCATGCCATGGGTCCCAATCCCAATAGCCGATATGGGCGAATGCCGGATGACCCAAAGGGTGAAGGCCTTAAGGCAATCACGAAGGCAAAACAACTCATTGGACGCGCCAGTCCCATAGAAGCACAGCTCATCAATGCGCTTTTTGTATTGTATGACAAAAAAAGTATTGCCGATGACAATGACAGAGACAGGGCATACCTTGCTGCTATGCGAGCAATTAATCGTCAATATCCTGATGATTCCGATGTTGCTGCGCTTTATGCAGCAGCCTATATGTCGATTGCACGTTGGAACTACTGGGACATTGAAGGCCAGCCACTGGATGAAACCCAGGAGGTAGCCCTGGCGCTTGAACATATCATGAAAAGTGACATGACGAATCCGGGCGTTTTGCATTTGCACATACACCTGATCGAATCTTCACTAACACCTGAGCGGGCGTTGATTTCTGCAGATGGATTGGAAGCAACCGTTCCAATCGCGGGGCATGTTGTTCATATGCCATCTCACATTTATGTGCGCGTGGGTCAGTATGACAGGGCGATTGACAGCAATGTGCGATCACGAAAAAAAGACAAGGAATTTGCTGAGATATGGGGTGATTTAGCGCTGCCTAATCTGGGTACTTATCCACTTTCACATAAAATTCATGCCGGTCATGCCATTGATTTTATTCGCTATGCCGCGACGATCCAGGGTAACTACGAAGTGGCCATTGATGCGGCTAATCAGCTAAAAGCTAGCTCGAAAGAACATCAGCTCTCGATGCGTGGATACCAGAAAAACATGGCGTCGCCTTGGCAACTGAACAAGATATTCGGCAAATGGGATGCACTAATCGGACACACCGCTTCCCATTCAAACACGCCTTATTTGAGGGGGATGTGGGCCTATTCGCTTGGAAGCGCCTATGCTAATACCGGTGATCTTGATGCAGCAAGTGAACAACTAAAAATCCTCAGAGCGATTATTGATGAGCCAGAAATCGATAAGACGCGTGTTACCGTAACACCGGTATCCGTGCTTTTGACACTTGCGGGTCATGGTCTCGAAGGTGAAATCAGGGAAGCCAGGGGTGACCTGCAGGGCGCAATAGCGAGCTACCTGTTGGCTGTCGAGCTAGAAGACCTGGGCAACTACACAGAACCGCCCGCGTGGGCGCAGCCAATGCGACATTATCTGGGCGCGGCGTTATTGAAAGCTGGCAACCCTGAAGAAGCAGAAAAGGTTTATCGTCGCGATTTGCGTTGGAATGCCGAGAATGGCTGGTCACTTTACGGCCTTCATGAGTCTCTTGCTGATCAAGGCAAAACGGAACAGGCAGCTGAGGCATTTGCGCGTTACGAGGCGGCCTGGAAGCATTCAGACACGGCGCTCACGGCTTCAAGAAAGTAGCGGCCAGCAACACAGGCCAGGATAGCCTGCAAGGTTGGCCTCGATCGTAGACTTGTTTCGATATTAGGTTCATATTTGTCGGGCGCTAAAACCAGAAAATTTTGAAGATCCAATCTGAGGAAATGACATCTGCTTGCTCGTTGGGTCGTATTTCAGTCGACAGCCTGAAGGGGCGAAATTGTGAAGGTACACTATGGAATACACTAGTATCACTCCGTCGTTCGGCGTCGAACTTGCCGCCGGTGCCCAGTTGGCAGAATTCACAGATACCGAAGTAACTGCGTTAAAGCAACTCGCAGCAGAGCGCGGTGTCGTTGTCGTTCGCGAACAAAAAATGGACATGAAGGGACAGGCAGAATTCGGCCACCGCCTTGGCGCACTCATGAACGCCCCTGTCACCAAGAAGGATACCCCTGAAGAGCTGATTGTCATCCGCGCAGGCCCCAAATCCAAAGCCGTCGCTGGCCAGGGATGGCATTCTGACGTATCCAGTGAAGCCGTAACGCCCGGGCTGTCCATGCTAAGAATGGAAGTGGTCCCATCTAGTGGTGGAGATACCCTGTTTGCAGATATGTATCAGGCTTTCGAAACGCTTTCGCCCGCGATGCAGACCTTTCTAAAGCAACTACACGCGCTACATGAACCCAGGGGACATTACCTTTACCTAAGCGGTGCAAAGACACTTGAGGAATTGCCTTCCTCGGTTCACCCACTAGTCCGGACACACCCCTTAACCGGTCGCAACGCGCTCTACGTTAACGCCGCCTTTGTTGCAAAAATTGTCGAGCTTAATTCGCGTGAGAGCCAGACACTGCTATCAATGTTATACGACCACGTAGCTTACTCTGTCAGTATTCAGTGCCGGGTTCAGTGGGCACCGAATACCGTCGTTTTCTGGGACAACCGGGTCGTCCAGCACCACGCCGCTTTTGATTATCACCCCGAGGTCAGGCTTGGTTTCCGGGTTACCGTAGTTGGTGAAGCACCCTGCCTGGCGGACGTTAACTGACTGTTTCCCACGGCAAGGTCACTATAAATATAAACGCGGTTAGCCGCTTAACCGGGAGATATCTGTCATGGGTGTATCAAGCCTCTCAGCGATACAGGAGGGCCTCAAGTGATTAATTTCTATAGCGCACCAACGCCAAACGGCTGGAAAGTCTCTATGGCTTTAGAAGAAATGGAGATTGAATATAAGTTACTGCTTGTCGAACTGGGTAAGGGCGAACAACACCACCCTGATTTTTTGAAGCTTAGCCCCAACGGCAGAATCCCCGCAATTCATGATAAAGATACCGATATCAGGATTTTTGAGTCCGGCGCCATCCTGCTTTACCTTGCGGAAAAGTCGGGAAAGCTCATGCCTGTTGATACCGCTGGCCGCTATGAAGTGATGCAGTGGCTAATGTTCCAAATGGCGGGTATCGGTCCGATGCAGGGACAAGCGGTTGCATTTATTCGATATTTCC
>Ga0208971_1000222_pt1 | contig 42839 bp, 32 predicted proteins | sample AOAMet1_18_M0_10_2_FD_188229 | JGI IMG/M metagenome (GOLD analysis project Ga0208971, IMG submission 188229) | Ammonia-oxidizing marine microbial communities from Monterey Bay, California, USA - CAN11_18_M0_10 (SPAdes) | ecosystem: Environmental > Aquatic > Marine > Intertidal zone | place...
TTCTGGCAAGCGCTTGCGTGTGACCGGTACATATTTGGACAACAGTGGCTACGGGATTTCTGGAGAAGGGGTGCTGTGCATAGACGGAGATTTCACAATCGGAACAGGAGAGGGAAGCCCATCGGTTGTTGCCGTTCAAGACTTTATGTTGCCGCCGGGTTCGAGTGTTGATGTCCCCGTTGGAAAGACGTTGAGCATTGAGGGCGACCTGACTTTTGGTGCTGTTTCGCCCACTGGGGTGAGCGGTTTGGTAGAGCTTGCGGGCTCTGCGGCTCAGACGATCAGTGGGGATGGTGCCATTTTGGATGACATGCAAGTGTCCAATGCTGCAGGTGTTGCGGTTTCGGACTCCTTGAAAATCCAGGGGCAGCTGTCGCTCGGCACGGGGACGTCTTTGACCATGGGCGATGCTTTGGAGGTCCAGGGCCGATTGACATTGGATGCCAGTTCAACATTGGCCATGGGCACCAACACACTGAATTTTTCTTCTCGGGAAGTCTCGGGAAGTCCGGGTGCGGACAAGACTGCAGTATTGGATGCCATTCCCTCAACGGCAGGCATTACGGGCCCTGTGGCGCGGTTGATGCAGTCGTCCAATGCGGATCCTACAGCGGCAGTGGAGCGTTTCATCGGGCCTGATGGCGATGGTTCAACGAACTGGGGATACACGATGTTCGGCACCTCGATTTCGGGAGCAACGGTGAGCGACTTCAATGGCACTGATGACTTCTATTCTGCTGGGTGGCCCAGTTCGGACTACCCCAATGCGACCTCAACGGTTTCGTTTTGGGACGAATCAACGGGATCTATAGAATATGCTTCTTCTGATTCAGAGGACCTGTCGGATCGGGGGTGTTGGGTCTTGTTGTACGGGACTCAATCTCCTACGATGAAGACCGAGGGGACATTGAACAACCACCAATTGGGGGGAGCCAACAAAGTGTTTGATGTGACACGTCAGGGGCCGAATGCGCTTTCGGCGGGCTGGAATATGGTCTACAACCCTTACCAAGCCAGGTTGGATTGGGATGCCTTGTACGATGCCCACAGCAACAGCGCCGTCATAGAGGACCAGTTCCTCATATTCGATACCCAGGCGCGGCGTTTCCGTCGCTACGGAAAAAATACGGCGGGTGTCCAATGGTCGAACGATTTAGAGGCGGGTGAAGACTCTGTGGCCATGCGCTATGTGAACCCTGGTCAGGGTTTTTGGGTCCGCGTCAAGAGCGGCGTGAGTTCGGGGTCTTTGACTTTGGATCCCTCGATGATCGACAACGATGGCACTGCTGTTGATTTTGTCCGAAACGCTCAAGCCGAAAGCCAAGAGGTGTTGTTGGAGGTGTCAAATGCCAATGGAAACTCGCGCATGTTGTTGCGTTTTGGACCGGGCGGCAGTGCTGTCGGATATGAGGAAGGCGACCTGAGCTATATGGGCTCATCCACAATGGTGGGAGAGTGCGCGCTTGTTGTGGGTGGCCAGAAATATGTAGCCAAGAACCTCCCCTTGGAGCCTTATGAAGGGGAGTTGTTCGTCCGGTCTCGGGCCAATATGCCGTCTGTGATTCGCGTGTTAGAAGTATTGGGCAACCCTGGAATCTGCGCGCACATCGAAGATCACGAGACGGGGGAAATGATGGTGCTTGAGCCGGGAGCCGAGTTGGCGTTCACACTGCCATCGCAGCAAGCCGAAGATGGACGGTTTACGTTGCACTCCATTCCGTTTGGCACTGTTGAAGGCCATTCGCCGCACTGTCCAGACAGTGAGGCCGGCATGATTGAGCTGGAATTGGGCAATGCTGTGGCCGACATCAGGGTGACGAATTATGAAACGATGGAGGTGGCCGCAACACTTTTCCAAAAGACAGGAGTGGTTGAGATTCCCATGGCGCCGGGCGAATATGCGGTGAGGATTGATGCCCAAGAAGGCACTTCGAAATGCCGTGGCGGACGCCGACAGGTCCTGATTGCTCCGGGTGAGCAGCCAGAATTGTTGGGCTTGGAAGCGATGCCATCAGAATGCAATGCGGACATGGCCGCATTGGCTTTTGAACTTTATGGCGCGGGCGGCTATGTCACGACCCTGATGGAAGGCAGCACACAAATATGGTCGGATACCCTTCCTGCAGGAGAGCATGTCTTGGAGGGCATAGCCCCGAGCGAATACATCCTCAAAGTTGAACACGCCTGCTTGAGCACTTATGCATTCATTTCGCTTTTGGACGAACAGGTGGCTGACATCAATGTGGTGTTCAATGGCCTGGTTCAAGCAGAGCCCGATGGCGGGGCTTGGTTGCAGGCCACATGTCCTGAGTGCGGGGCGGGTGAAGGCTATGGCTATACCTGGCTCTTGGAAGGAGAGGAATTGGGAAATGATGGGCCTTTATCGGTCCATGTGGAACAATGGGGCACCTATGACTTGGAGTTGGTGACTTACGGAATGGAATGTGGCGTGGGTACTTCGTTCGAGATCACGGTGGTAAAGTACTTGCAAGAAGAAGCCAGCGCATTGGAATGGTTGGGCCTCCATGCGGGTCAAATGGGGGTTCGATTCCCACAAATTTGGTCGGGTACGACATACAGTTGGCACGATGCCACGGGCCGACAGTTGAAGTCTGGAAGAATTTCTTCGGCCCTAGGAGAGGTGTTTCTACCAACACCGAATTTCCGGGGATGGGCTGTATTGGAAATCCAATCTGCTCAAGGGCGAATCGGGCGGTGGACGGGGCTTTTGCATTGATTTTGTCGCACTCTGGAACGCTAGATGAGGCAGGGTTTTGTTCAGATGTTATTGACAAAATGTGATTCAAGAGTGGCTTTATTCTTAGGTGAATAACTAGGTTTCGTCGACCGAACTTGATATTTAGCCTACGAATTCATATATTTGTAGACGAATTCACTTTTTCTCAAGATGAAAGCCTCCTATCTTCTGCTTGCCCTTTTGCTGCTCCCGTTCTCATGGGCCAGTGCCCAAGTGACGCTGTTCTCGGAATCATTTTCCGACAATTCAGGTGTGCTCAACACTCAAATGGTGTTCGAATCTGGAAGTGCTGACCGCCCTTCTTGGGGAGTGAGTGGACCGACACCGCCCAACAATTCGGAAGGAAAATTGGCCTGGTTCAATGCTGAAGTCACCTGTTCTTGGGTGTCCCAAACGGTAAGCACCGCAGGATACTCTTCCCTAAAGTTGAACCTGGCGATGACAGAGGCGGGCTCTTTTACAGGGACCGATGAAGTGTACATCTACGTTTACGAAGACGGTGTAGAACGCCTGATTTCATCACAATTGGGCAATGATTTTGAGTCATTGACAATTTCAAACGAATCCTGTTCGGCTTCGACAAGCCTTCAAGTGTTGATCATGGTCAGAAATGCAGGTTATTTCGATGCCGTTTATTTGGACGAGATCTCCATCACAGGCACTTCCGATTACACCGACATTGACATGGACGGTGTAGACGATGCCTCGGATGCTTGCATCGACCTTGATGGGGATGGGATTTGTGATCCAATTGATTCAGAAATCATGTTGATGAATGAGGATTTTTCCTCCCACGCTGTGGGCTCCGGATTGGGGGTTTACAGTGGGACAGACACCAACAATGAAGCGGGAGAGGCATACGTTGCAGGAGGACTGGGTGCAGGCGATGCCGGTTGGGTTTTGTTGGGTGAGAATCAAAAAGGAAACATCACAGTCCGCGCTGACGGACCGGACCAATATTTGGCGTTAAACCGCACAGGAACAGGCACTTCTGACACCACAACGGTGACGCTGATGACACGGACTTTTGACGTGGGTCACATCTCATCGCCCAAGGTGCGCTTGAAAGGAAGCGAGACCACTGACTTTGAGGAGGATGATGTTACCGGGGGCATGGTCTTCTACCTCTTGGAGGATGGCGTCCAACGCGAGGTGCTTCACGTTCAAGGAGAGTTCACGTCCTTCGACGAGACCATAGTCTCTTCAGCTGTCCATTCCTTGAGCCTTGTCGTAAAAGGCTATGCCATGTGGCAAGCCAACCTTCAATTCGAGGAGATTTCCGTTTTCGGATCGTATTGCCAAACCGGAAAGGATGTCAACGGCGATTGTCAGGACATCGGTTGTACCGATGAACGTGCTTGTTCATACAGTGCTTTGGCCATCGTTTCCGATGTCACCAAATGCAAATACATCGGAGATGCATGCGACGATGGAAATGCTGCGAATTTTTCTGATCGTTATGAAAATGCTGGCGATGGAACCTGCTCGTGTGAGGGCTTTTCCTTGCAGACGGTGTACCTCGAGAATTTTGCTTCCAACGGCGAAGCCCAAGGAGGACTTGATTATGGATATGATGGCTCGCTGGACCTCGATAGTGACGGCATTCAGAATGAGGACAATGCAGCCCTCGAGACAGAGTGGACCTTTGACTTTGAAAATGCCAGTGTGGGCACAGGGTCAGCATTGAACCCTTCTCCTTTCTATTTCGCGACCAATGAGGTGTCCGCTGACACCGTAATGCGGGCTTTCAATACCAACGGTGATTACATCCGTTGGTCCACCCGGATCATTGATGTCGCTGACTTTGACAGTGTTTACGTGGCAGGCGAATTGCTGGGTCTCGGCAACCAGTCGGCCTCGGATTATGCCCGCATGGGTTGGTGCGATGGTTCCACTTTGCAGTCTCCCTTGTTGGCCGAAATCTCAGGAGCCTCGAGTGCAGTGTCGACCTTCAATGAAAAGGTCAATGCTGCCTCTGGCTCGCTGAAAATGCAAGTGGAAGTGGAAAACAACACTTCTGGATCAAACAACATTGCATCGTATGCTTTTGACGAGGTGGGTGTTTTTGGATTGAAGCGTGGGTGCACTGATGCAGACGCGAGCAATTATGATGCATCACCTGCCGATGGTCTTGTGGCCTTGAGCGATGACGGTTCTTGTGAGTATGATTGGACAACGGTATACAGCCGCAAAGACGGTTTGCTGAACGAGATCATATGGGGCGGCAAGCCATGCAGTGAGGCTGGTTATACCTGCAATTCAGCGTCCCAATACATCGACATTCATGCGGTGACGGAAAGTGGAACACGCCATGCAGTGATTTCGGCCAATACCAAAATCACTGTGCCATCGGGGGGATACACCTTGGGGGGCCTGACCTTGGAGTCCGGCGCAGAAGTGGTGATTCCAGAAGGATTGACGTTGACTGTAGATGGAGACGTCCTTCACAAAGGAGGAACGGTATCTGGTACAGGAAGTTTGGTTGTGAAAGGAGAGATGCAGCTTGGATCTGGTGTAACCGATGTGGAGCTTCATGACTTCACGTTTGGTACTGGAGGTCAGTTGGCATTGACGGAAGGAGCGGTGCTCCGGGTCAAAGGCGACCTGACCATTGACGATGGCAGTATGATTTCCGGAAAGATCGAATTGACGGGAACCTCTGCTCAGACAGTTACGGGCCTCGACGTTCGGTTTGATACGCTCCGCATCCAAAGTGCGGGTGTCACCTTTGGAGCAGATGCTAGAATTACGGGGGTATTGGACATTGACCAAGGTGTGGTGGAAATGGACGGCAACTTGCTCACTTTCTCCTCCGATGTCAATGGAACGGGCATGCTCGATTTGATTGCCGATGGTGCCAGCTTGGAGGACAACAGCACGGGGTCTCAGCAGCCGGTCAGTGCTGTAGTTAAGCGTTTCATTGCGCCGGATGGAGATGGGGCCACCAATTGGGGTTACACCCTTTTTGGAAGTCCATTGGTGGGCGCAACCATTGGAGACTTTGATGCTGCTACTGACTTTTATTACAGCGGTGTACCGGGTTCAGATTACCCCAGTTCTACATCGACTGTTCAGTTCTGGAGTGAAAAGAAAGGGGCTTTTGAATACCCTTCCACCCAGGATACTCCTATGGATACGCTCGGAGGAGCTTTCCTCTTTATTTATGGTTCTCAGAACCCCACTTTGCACAGCACAGGCGCATTGCGCAACCATACCACGAGTGGGGTTGTCAACCTTCCGGTTACCCGGACTCCTTCCAGCAGCTACAATGGATGGAACCTCGTATACAATCCGTTCCAGGCGAAACTCGACTGGGATGAAATTGCGGATTATGGTTCCAATGGGAGTACCGTGGAGGACCAATACTTGGTATTTGATACGCAAGCCAGGTCGTTCAAGCTGTATTCAGAGTCGACGCAAGAGTTGAACACTGCTCCTCAGTACATTTTGCCAGGCCAGGGCTTCTGGGTTCGAATGAACCACCAGACGGACACGACGGGAACGCTCAGCATTCCCAGCTCTGCGATTGAAGTATTGGGAGGAGATGAGGCTTTTATCCGCAGCGATAACGCGGGAGACTTTGAGGCCCAATTTGTTGTTGAGCTGGAGAATGAGTTTGGCACGGGTAAGGTGGTGATGCGCATTGGCGAGCAAGGTGCACTGGAATACGTGTCTGGTCACGACCTGAGCTACAGGAGTGGTGCGGGTTCTTACGCAGGAAAAATCGCGGCTCAGAGCGGCGATTGGCGTTACAGTGCAAAGGCCATCCCAACCCATGCCACCATGGATTTGTACGTAAGATCCAAGGCCAATGTGGAGACGACCATGCGTGTGGTTGGGTTTACCGAAGGAGCAGAAGTGTGCGTGACGGTGACCGATACTGAAACCGGTGAAGTCATGGTGTCTCGGGTAGGTGACGAAATGACGTTCACCCTCCCAGAGCACGAGGCTGCGCCGGGACGATTTGTGGTGCAAGTGGTGCCCAGTGCTGCAGTAGCTGCGCGCCCTCCAAGCTGTCCGGAATTGAACAATGGCCGTGTTCAGGTGGCCTTGGGCGATGAGCCGAGCAATGTGCTGTTGACCGATGGAGGTGACAATGTGCTCGATCAAATCATTGGAGCGACGGGTTCTGCCTCTTTCGAAGACCTCGCGCCTGGCCAATACGGTTTGGTGGTGGCCGGGCCAGGTATGCTCTGCGGGACTGAGCGCCGCAACTTCACGGTCATGCCTGGCGAGCAGCCAGAGCTTCTCGGTCTCGATTGGGAGGTGCCTGCTTGCAACGAAGGCGACGTCTCTCTCGATTTCGAATTGTATGGCCATGGCGATTTCGTTTCGTCTTTGCGTCTTGGCAATGAAGAGGTCTGGTCCAATGTTGAGGAAGGGGGCGAGGTCGCTCTGAGTGGATTGGAGCCCGGAACTTATGCCCTTGAAGTGGAGCACTTGTGCCTCGAGGAGACCGTGGTTCTCGACCTTTATGACCCTTCTGCAGTTTTAGCAGAAGCCGATTATGACGCCATGGTGGTCATGGACCCTGTGGGGGGCACCGCTCTGGAGGCCCTTTCAACCTGTCTGGGTGAGGAGACCTACCGTTGGCTGGTCGACGGTGAGATTGTGGGAGAAGATGAGCCCTTGTTTTATCCGGTTGATGTCGTTGGAGGCCATGTTGTGGAGCTCGAAGCTTGGAATGGCACCTGCGCTGACATTGTTGAACTTCCTTTCTTGGTGGTCAACTGGAATGAGGCACGTGTTTTGGAAGCGCCTGTCACAGTGCGAGAGGACGCTACCCACTGGACGTTTGTATTTGGACGAGATCTGGGAGCGACCCAGTTGCGCATGACAGATGCTGCGGGCCGCGCAGTCTGGTCTGGTCAAGTCCAGGCCGAAGAAGGGTATGTTTATCGGATTGCACGCCCCGATGCAGCGGGCACCTACCTCATGCAAGTCATCGGAGATGGAGGACAGTGGGGCCTTCCGCTGCTAAACGCTGGTTTCTGAGTCTAAAGGCACTGGCCAGATTGTAATCCTGACTGCTCAAATGCAATGGTTGTATTTGAGCAGTCAGGATTGCCTTTTTGTGGCTTTCATGGCGCTTCGGCCCCAGTCAATCCTCTTGGATTTTGAATCGGCCAGACTCGCTGCATCCTTCATCGGGTATGCATACATAAGAACCGGGAAGGTTGGTTGGGCAGCCTACAAGACAAGACATTGTGGCTCCAGTGAGGTACGTGCTTTGGAAATTGGCACCTTCTATGGTCGCACCTGTCAAGTCTGCGGCCCCTAGGAAAGCTTGGTAAAAGTTGGCATTGCTCAAGTTCGCTTCCGTCAAGTTCACTTGATACAAATCGGTATTGGTCAAATTGGTGTTGGTCAAATTGCCTTGGTGAAGGTTGGCCAAAACCAAATCAGAGTCAGTGAGGTTGCTGTTGCTCAGGTTGCTGCCCGAGAAGTCTGCCCGAGAGAGGTCGGCGTCGAGCAATTCAGCGCCGGACAAATCCAGACCGGGAAACTGTTTTTCTAAGCTCAGCGTGAATACTGAGTCTGCAGTCATGGCCGTGGCTTCCAATTCCAGTATTTGGACTTGCAGTTGACTGACCTGCTCGATGAGGTTGGTCAACACCAACTCCAACGGTATGCTGTCCAAGGTGATGGCGTTGGGCTGGAAAGCGCTGCCAAAAGCGGACAGGGTAGAGAGGAGGTCTCCAGCTCCGATGAGGGTGTTTCCGTCACTGTCTGGATTAAATGGATATGCCACTTGGCCCCAAGTGGTATTGGATGCCAAAAGAATGAGGATGAAGACCATTTTGCGCACATCTAAAAATAGCTTGAGGGGCCAAGCGAACCACGGCCACTTTGTAGGCGTTATCCTACACGTCGGTGCCGGCTCAAGAATCCTTGGTTCAGATGCACTTGAAGTGGTCGAATGGTTCTGCGCAGTCCGTGCACCGATAGTGGGCTTTGCACGCGGTGGAGCCAAATAGGCTGATCAATTCCGTTTGTGTGCTTTTGCACTTGGGGCAGCGAACGCTGGGCGCTTGTCCATTGAGCGCGCGTTTGTCTGTTGTTTTCCCAGGAGGCGCAATGCCGTAGATCTCCAGCTTGGTTTTGGCGCTTTCAGAGAGCCAATCCGTGGTCCAAGCGGGAGCATAAACGAGCCCTACTTCGAGTTTTCGGCCTTCCTCTGTTGCCAAGGGCGTTAGTTTCTCGCGGATGTCATCGGCGATGGCGTCCATGGCAGGGCACCCCATGTAGGTTGGAGTGATGTTCACTTGGACTCCGTCACTGTGCGCAACGACGTTGCGGACAATGCCCATTTCTACGATGTTGAGCACCGGAATTTCAGGATCCGGTACATCTTGGAGCAGTGCAAGCCAATCGTCAGCGCTGCGCATCACCATTTCGCGTCGGGGTAGGTTCTGGGCAGAACCTGCATTTCTGCCAATAGGAAAGAGAGCTGCTCCGTGTGCCGGCCTTGCCGGCCCCCGATTTGTTCCGGCACTGGATCTGGACGCCGCAATTGCGCTTCGGCCAAGGTGTCCGTCAGTGTGGTTTCCCAGGAGGAGCGCAAGTGACTGGGATCTACACCCCATCCTTCTTCTTCTGCTGTTGCTGTGATTTCGTCAGAGTAAAAGAGGTCTCCTGCAAAGGGCAACATGAGGTCGAGGCTGGCCTGTACTTTTTCGTGGCTTTCCTCGGTGCCGTCGCCCAAGCGAATGAGCCAAGCGCTGCTGTGGCGCAAATGGTAGGCGCTTTCCTTGGCGCTTTTCCTTGCAACAGCGGCTATTTCTGCGTCCTTGGATTGAGCAAGGGCGGCGTGGAGTGGAACAGCATAGGCGTCAAAGAGAAATTGGCGCACCAAGGTGTCGCCGAAGTGACCATTCGGCCTTTCGCACAGAAGGGCGTTGCGAAACCCATCTTGGCTGCGGTGAAAGGCGAGACGGTCTTCGTCGCGCCCTTTGTTTTCTGCCTTTCCAGCAAAGCTCAGCCAAGCTCTGGCTTGACCAATTTGGTCCAAACCAATGTTGGTCAGGGCAATGTCTTCTTCGAGTACAGGGCCGTGTCCGGTCCAAAGTCCGAGTTGTTGGCCCAGCAAAAGGGCATCGTCTCCAAGACGCAGGAGGTATTCAAAGCGCGCGTTCATGGGGCGCTCACATGTTTTTGACCTCGTCGGGGAGGTCGTAAAAAGTGGGGTGGCGGTACACCTTGTCGTCCGCGGGGTCGAACAAGACGTCTTTTTCGTCTGGGGAGGATGCCGTGATTTCGGAGGCAGGGACCGCCCAGATGCTTACGCCCTCTTGCCGACGGGTGTAAACGTCTCTGGCGTTCTCGATGGCCATTTCAGCATCGGCGGCATGCAGGCTGCCCACGTGGCGGTGGGAGAGGCCTTGGCGGCTCCGAATGAAGATTTCCCAGAGGGGCCAGTGTTGCTTTTCCACGTCCTTGGATTTAGGCGGCTGCCGTGTTCGATGCGGCCTTGCGTGATGCGCGTTTCTCGGCATGGGCACCCGCTGCTTCGCGGACCCAAGCGCCATCGTCCCATGCTTTGCGACGGGCGTCGAGGCGTTCTTTGTTGCAAGGGCCGTGACCTGAGATGACGCGGTTGAATTCGGACCAATCGATGGGGCCGTGCTCATAGTGGCCGGTCTCTTCGTTCCATTTCAGGTCGGCATCGGGGATGGTCAACCCGATCAGTTCTGCCTGAGGTACGGTGAGATCGATGAACTTCTGTCTCAGCTCGTCGTTGGAGAACCGTTTGATGTTCCAAGCCATGGACTGGGCGCTGTTGGGACTGTTGTCATCTGGAGGGCCAAACATCATGATTGAAGGCCACCACCAGCGGTTGAGGGCGTCCTGCGCCATCGCTTTTTGGTCTGCTGTGCCTTGAGCCAACGTCATCATGATTTGGAAACCCTGACGTTGGTGGAAGCTCTCCTCCTTGCACACGCGCACCATGGCGCGGGCATAAGGGCCATAGCTGCATTTGCACAGGGGCACTTGGTTCATGATGGCGGCTCCATCCACCAGCCATCCTACGGCGCCCATGTCGGCCCAAGTCAGGGTGGGGTAGTTGAAAATGCTGCTGTATTTGGCTTTTCCACTGTGCAGATCCGCGATGGTGTCGTCGCGTTGAACCCCCAGCGTTTCACAAGCACTGTACAAATAAAGGCCGTGACCGGCTTCGTCCTGCACCTTGGCCATCAGAATGGCTTTGCGCTTGAGACTGGGCGCTCTGCTGATCCAATTGCCCTCCGGCAACATGCCCACAATCTCTGAATGTGCGTGCTGGCTGATTTGCCGAATCAGCGTTTTACGGTAAGCGTCGGGCATCCAATCCTTCGGCTCAATCTTTTTTTCGGAGGCCACGTAAGCCTCGAATCGTTGCAACAGGTCCATTTCCATGCGCTTCAAAAATACATCGGGGAATGCGGAGAGAACCGATGAGGGGTATAATGGGTTCTCTACCCAATCATATTCCTTCCGAGATTCGCACCCCATGTCTGAAAGATTCAACGACCTCCAAGTTTCCGAAGTCCGCCGTGAAACGGCCGATTGCGTGTCCGTAGTGCTAGAAGTTCCTGAAGCACTCAAGGCTGCATATGCCTTCAAGCAGGGCCAGTACCTCACCTTTGACCAGGAAATCAATGGAGAATCCGTGCGCCGCAGCTACAGCATTTGCGCTGGAGTGGGAGAGGAGCTTCGTGTGGCGATCAAGCAGGTTCCCGAAGGACGGTTTAGCACTTGGGCCAACGAGAGCCTCAAAGCGGGAGACTCCCTCAAAACGATGGCACCCAATGGCCGTTTTTTCACGGCACTCGATGCAGGTCAATCCAAGCATTATGTGGCTTTTGCCGCTGGATCAGGCATCACCCCCATTTTGTCGCACATCAAGACGGTGTTGGCCACTGAGGCGGGAAGCACATTTACGCTGTTGTACACCAATAAGGACCAGTCCAGCGTCATTTTCAAGTCTGAGCTCGATGACTTGAAGGACCGTTATCTCGATAGATTGCGTTTGTTCCACTTTTTTACCCGCGAGCCGGTGGATGTTCCACTGTATGCGGGGCGAATGGATGCCGATAAGGTCTCAGCGGTGCAATCGGCTTTGCTTGCGGGCACCCCAGTAGATGAAGTATTCGCATGCGGTCCAGAATCGATGATCCATGCAGTGCGCGATGGCATGGCGGCGGCCGGGGTTGCCGAGGAGAACATTCATTTCGAGTTGTTCACGTCCCCAACATCCAAGCCTGCAGCGGCGTCTGCAGCGCCCACAGTGGCTACTGACACCGCCAAATCGGGTGCCCAAGAGGTCTTTGTGGTCATTGATGGTTCCACGCACAAACTGGACTACGACGGTACCAAAACAATCTTGGATGCCGGATTGGATGCGGGCATCGACTTGCCCTACAGCTGCTGTGGCGGCGTATGCTGCACTTGCCGTGCTTTGGTGACGGAAGGTGCAGGGGAGATGGAGGTCAATTATGCTTTGGAATCGGGAGAAGTCGAGCAGGGCTTTGTTTTGGCTTGCCAGACGAAGCCCAAGTCAGGCAGTGCCAGGTTTGTTCTGGACTTTGACCAACAATAAGATCTGCTCAGGCGCGCTCGTCGAGTTCGATCCACCGCTCGGTCTTGGCCTCTATTTCTGCGGTGACCTCGCCCAGGCGGGTAGACAAGTTGCTGAGGGCTTCGTGGTCCAGGGAGGCCCCTGACATCTCGCCTTCTAGTTTGGACTTTTCGTCCTCTAGTGTGGCGATCAGTCCCTCCAGACCGTCGTATTCGCGCTGTTCATTGTAGCTGAGCCGCTGGCTGTAGTCTCCCTTGGGGGCTGCAGGTTGGTTTTCGGCGGCTTGTTTTGCGGCTTGTTTTGCCGCTGCTGCCTGCTGGTTGGCCAATGCTTTGTCCTCAGCATCGGCTTTGGTGCGGTACTGTGTGTAATTGCCTGGAAAGTCTCTCACGCCCCCCGCTCCGTCGAGGATAAAAACATGGTCCACAAGCTTGTCCATGAAGTAGCGGTCGTGGCTCACCAAGAGCAAGCACCCCGGAAAGTCCAACAGAAACTCCTCCAATACCCCAAGGGTGAACACATCGAGGTCGTTCGTGGGCTCGTCAAACACCAAGAAGTTGGGGTTTCCCATGAGTACCCGGAGCAGGTGCAGCCTTTTGCGCTCGCCGCCGCTGAGTTTATGGATGAAGTCGTGGTGTCTGTGACGGGGAAATAAGAACCGTTCGAGGAGGTGGGCTGCAGACAGTTTTTGTCCTTTTTTGAGCGGCATGTATTCGGCGATCTCGTACAAGGCCTCGATGACCTTCATGCCCTCGTCGAAGCTCGGGGGTTCTTGGCTAAAGTGGCCGAATACCACGGTGTCGCCAATGACCACTTTTCCTCCATCGGGCTGGTCCTCTCCCGTCATCAAACGGATGAGTGTGCTTTTTCCGGCACCATTGTCACCGACCAAGCCCACGCGTTCACCAGGCTTGAAGTGGTAGGTCCAGCCTTGAAGGATGACTTTCTCGCCGTAGGCCCTCCGGACGCGGTGCATTTCAAGGATCTTCCCACCCATGCGCGCAGGATCCAATTCCAGGTTGACTTCGTCTTCTTCGAGCCGCACTGAAGCCCGGGATTTGAGCCCTTTGAATGCGTCCAGACGAGACTTGCTCTTGCCTGTGCGGGCTTGAGGAGTGGCCCGTACCCATTCCAATTCTCGGCGCATGATGGACCGCGCTCGGTCCCTTTGGGCGTGTTCGTTAGAAGAGCGCTCCATTTTCTTTTCCAAGAAATAGCTCCAGTTTCCCGGGTATTTGTGAAGCGTGAAGTTGTCCAACTCCAAAATGGTGTCGCAGACCACTTCCAAGAAAAAACGGTCGTGGGTGACCATCAATAGCGTGGTTTTTGCCCGCGCCAAGAAGTCTTCCAGCCATTCAATCATGCCCAAGTCCAAATGGTTGGTGGGCTCATCGAGCAGCAGCAAATCGGGTTGCTCGATCAGGCATTTGGCCAAAGCGACACGTCTTTTTTCGCCGCCACTGAGGCCATCTACGAAGCGGTCGGTATCGTGAAGCCCCAGCTTGCCAAGGATTTCCTTGGCTTGGGCCTCGTAGCTCCAAGCATCGGCCCTGTCCATGGCGTCATAGGCTGACTGAAGCGCTTCTGCATCTTCTTTTTGCGTGGCTTCTTCATATTGGCGGATGGCGCGCATGGCGTCATTGTCTGCCTGAAAAAGATTGGCCAATATGGTGCGGTCAAGGTCCAGGCCGTGGTCCTGTGACAGGTGCGCTATGCGCACGTTTCCTGCAAAGGTGACCGTGCCTGAATCTGGGCCTTCTATGTCGAGAAGGACCTTCATTAAGGTGCTTTTTCCCGTTCCGTTTCGCGCCACCAAAGCCGCCTTCTGTCCCCGGTCCAATCCAAAATGGAGGTCCTCGAAAATCAAGCGTTCGCCAAAACGCTTTGTCAACCCCTCTACTGAAAGCACATTGCCGCCTGCCATGGCGCAAAAGTAGAGGCCGAAGCGGGCTAATTTGCGCGCATGAATCAAGAGCCGGTCAAAGACGTTGTTTGGAGGTGCAAAAGTTGGACTGAATTGGGCCGCGAGGAACTGTACAGCCTACTCAAGCTGCGCTCTGAAGTTTTTGTGGTAGAGCAGGATTGCGCCTACCAAGACCTGGACGACAAGGACAAAGTGGGATTGCATGTCTGGATGGAGCGCGCTGATGCACCTGCAGCAGGGGGGGGAGAAATTTTGGCGACAACACGGCTGTTGCCCGCAGGGGTGTCTTATGCAGGTGAAGTGAGCATTGGCCGGGTGGTGACGGCCCAAAGCGTGAGACGTGGAGGCTGGGGAAAAGCATTGATGATCCGGAGTCTCAATGAGGTACACGCGGCGTGGAAAGGTGAGCCGATTCGGATTTCCGCCCAGCAATACCTAGAGGCATTTTACTCCAGTTTCGGCTTTACCACGGTGGGCGAGTCCTACCTGGAAGATGGCATTCCCCATGTCGCCATGACCCGGCCTGCAGGCCCGGCTTGACCTGATTATCTTCGCCGCCATGTTGGACCAACCGTGTGCTTCGGTGGTGATTCCCTGCCTCAATGAAGCGGCCCATATCCGGGCTTGCTTGGATGCCCTTGCGCATCAAGAGGGGATTGAGAGGCGTTTTGAAGTGCTGGTCGTAGATGGGGGCAGTGACGATGGAACCCGTGAGATTTTGGATGAGCGGGCCGCCCGGGAAGACTGGCTGCGTGTCTTGGACAACCCCGATCGGATTACACCCATCGCCATGAACAAAGGGATTGCTGCGGCGCGCTCTGATGTGGTCATTATTCTAGGGGCACACGCCGAGGTGTCTTCAGATTTTGTGCGCCGCAATCTGGAAGCACTGAGGGCTCATTCAGAGTCTGGATGTGTCGGCGGCGTTGTAGAGCAAGTGCATGGCGATGAATTGAGCCGCCGCATAGGATTGGCCTTGTCATCTCCATTTGGTGTTGGTGATGCACGGTTTCGAACTGGGGGCGCGACTGGACACGTCGATACCGTGGCTTTTGGCGCCTACAGAAAGGCCGTGTTGGATGAGTTGGGGGGCTTTGATGCTTCTCTGGTGCGCAATCAAGACGACGAGCTCAACTACAGGTTGACCGAGTCCGGTTGGCGCATTTGGTTTGACCCTAGAATTCGGTCGACCTACCATGCCCGTTCGAGTTATGGTCAGCTGTTTCGCCAATACCGACAATATGGATTTTGGAAGGTGTTCGTCAACAAGAAACACATGACGGTGACGACCTGGAGACAGCTGGCGCCCGCAGCCATGTTGATGGGAACCGCCGTTTTAATGGCTTTGTGCCTCTGGCACTGGTTGGCCCCAGGTGGGCTTGTCTTTCTGAAATTGGCTCCGCTGGCCTTGGCCACACTATGGGGAATGTGGGGATTGGGCGCCTTGACGGCCATGGCCTTGGGAAGTGTGCCTTTGGCTGATTTTCCGGGGGTGATGCGGACTTTTTTTGTGCTGCATATGGCCTACGGATGGGGCTATTGCGAAGGGGTTTGGCGCCTGGTGCTCTTGCGCCGTCCACCATCGGCTGAATTCAAGGCATTGACCCGATGAAGGCCTTTCTGATTCACCGGGCTGAATCGTGGGCATGGCGGGCGGTGATGCCGGCTTTGATTCTCGGGGGGAATGTGGCGGGGCTCACCTTGTTTGCCATCGCCCTGCTGCGGACCATTTCATGGTGGCAGTACCACCGTGAGGCCGCTTGGCATTGGGGGCGTGGATCCTTCTGGTGGATCCTTTATTTCGGGCTTCAATTGATTGGAGGACTGTGGTCAAGTGACCTGGATGCTTGGAGGTTGAGCTTGGAAGTCAAGTCTTCGCTGTGGTTTTTACCGGTGCTTTTGGCCATGCCAGGCCGCAAAGTGTCTCGTGATTTTTGGTGGTCGCTGGGTTGGTCGGTGACGGCTTATTTGAGCTGGCGCATGTTGCGGGCGGGCTGGCACCAAGTGGTCCTCAACAGCAATTTGGAATGGCGTTACGCCCGCTTTTCAGGAGATGTTCACCCCACTTACATGAGCTTGCACTTGGCGGCGGCTTTTTTGGGCTTGGGGAGCCAATGGGGCCAAAAAATGAAAGCACCTTTTTTGTGGGGTGTGACACTGCTTTTTGCTGTTTCGCTGGGCATGCTCGGTTCCAAGGCTGGCATTTTGGCAGCTCTGGTTGTCGCGGTACTTCGCCTGTCTATGATGTGGCCAGTTTGGGAAGGGAAGACATGGGGGAAGCTGTCGGATTCTCTGCCAAAAGGGGGAGGCAGATGGAGCGTCTTTGTGGTGCTGGTCCTGGTGACTTCATGGGCCTTGGCAGGGAACAGGTTTGCAGAGTTGAGCAGTGCTTCGGCGGTGATGACCGATGAGCAGGCGCCTGTGAAAAGCAGTTCAGCTGGACGTGTGATGGTCTGGCAGACGTCATTGGAAATCATCGGTTCATACCCCTTTGGGGTCGGAACGGGTGACGTTGTTCCGGAATTGATGCGCCGTTACGATCGGGATGGCTTGACGTACGCATCTGAACGTCGTCTCAACCCACACAATCAATGGTTGCAGGCGGGTGTGGCCTTTGGGTGGCCCGGTATTTTCGTGTTGACGATGGCCTTGTTGGCTGGCCTGATACAGGCTTGGAGAATCGGCAGTGGAGGGTTGATGCTGTGTGTCCTGCTCGTTATGCTTCACGCTGGTGTGGAGTCGGTGTTGGAGGTCCAAAGGGGAGTGGTGTTCATCATGTGGATGCTAATGGTTCAATGGCCTGTATCCGGTAAAGCTTTGCGCAGAACATAGTTCCGGTGGCTGGGGCCTTACCTTGAAGGACTACGTTCACCATGTCAAGCCTTACCGTCCACCAACCACCTACCTCGCAAGACCTGGCGTCGGACGCTGTGATCAATGGAGCCAATCCGTTGGTGATGCGCCAACTCTCTGTGGTTTGCGCAACGGGGAGTCGACTTGAGCAACTCGAACGTTGGTACTTGTTTGTGCGGGATGCGATCCGCTACGACCCCTTTTTGATCAACTTAAAGCCGGAAGAAAATGCGGCTTCTCGAACGCTCGAAAACCAACGTGGCCATTGCGTGCACAAGTCCGTCTTGTTGGTGGCAGGGTTCAGGGCCCTCGGAGTTCCGGCCCGACTGGGACTTGCACGTGTGCGCAACCACTTGGCTGCGAATTCGCTGGAGTTGAAACTGGGCACAGATGTGCTGACGCCCCATGGTTATGTGGCCTTTTGGAATGGTCAACGGTGGGTGAAATGTACCCCCGTATTTAACCGTGCGTTGTGCGAGAAACTCGGCACATCGCCTTTAGAATGGGACGGAGAGCAAGACGTGCTGTTCCAGCCATTGGACCGCAATGGAGACAGGTTTATGGAGTACTTGGAGGACTACGGCCTGTTCAACAACTGGCCCATGGAGTTGATCCGTAGGCAATTACAGGAAATGTATCCCCATGCATTCAATGCAGCTGGGGAGTGGCAACTTCCAGCGTAAAGGAATCATTGCTGCGGTTTTGTGGTACCGCTGTCCGCTTGTGTCTCCAGAGCGGTTTTGGCCGCCGCGGCAACGGTTGCTGCTACAAAGGATTTGAACAGCGGATGTGGGTTGATCACCGTGCTCTTGTATTCCGGGTGGAATTGAGCGCCAACGAACCAAGGGTGTTCTGGAATTTCCACGATTTCCACCAGATTGGATTCGGGATGGGTTCCCGTAGCGATCATGCCGGCTTCGGTGAATCGAGACCGGTAGGCGTCGTTGAATTCGTAACGGTGGCGGTGGCGCTCCTCGGTTTCTGTGACACCATATGCCTCTGCAGCCAAAGAGCCCTTCACCAATTGACATGGGTATGACCCCAGTCTCATGGTGCCTCCCATGTCCGCCAGGCCTTTCTGGGTTTCCATCAAATCGATGACCGGATCTGGTGTGTAGTCTTTGATTTCGGTGCTGTGGGCTTCTGTGAGTCCCAGAACATTTCGGGCAAATTCGATCACAGCGCATTGCATGCCGAGGCAAATTCCAAAGAAGGGAATGCCATTTTCTCTGGCGAAGCGGATGGCTTCGATTTTGCCGTCAATTCCGCGAGATCCAAATCCGGGAGCCACCAAAATGCCGTGTGCTTTCCCCAGGAGTGAGGCGTTGTTTGAGCCTTGCAGTTGTTCTGAATGGATCCAATTCAGGTTGACCTTGACCCCGCAAGCTGCACCCGCGTGGGTAAAGGATTCCACGATGCTTTTGTAGCTGTCTTGAAGTTCTACATACTTTCCGACCAGGGCAATGTCGACGGAGCCCTGGGGGTTTTTGTGGCGCTCCAAAAAGTTCAACCAACGGTTGAGGTTGAGTCCGGCGCGGCTGTCTACACCCAATTTGCTGAGAACGACTTCATCGAGTTGCTCTTTTTGCATCATCAGGGGCACATCGTAAATGGTGTCCGCATCGATGGATTGGATGACCGCTTCTTCGCCTACGTTGCAGAAACGGGCCAGCTTGTTGCGGATGCTTTTGGTAAGGTTGTGCTCAGTGCGACAGACCAATACATCGGGTTGAACGCCAAACTCCAAAAGCTGCTTCACGCTGTGTTGCGTGGGCTTGGTTTTGAGTTCGCCTGCTGCTTTGAGATATGGCACCAAAGTGAGGTGGATGACCAGGGTGTCCTTGGGTTGCTCCCAGCGCATTTGTCGCACGGCCTCGATGTACGGCAAAGACTCGATGTCGCCTACCGTTCCGCCAATCTCCGTGATCACAAAATCGTACTGGTCTCCTTCGCCCAAAATTTGGACACAGCGCTTGATTTCATCGGTGATGTGGGGGATGATTTGCACCGTGCGGCCCAAGTATTCTCCCCGACGCTCTTTGTCGATGACGCTTTGGTAGATGCGGCCAGTGGTGATGTTGTTGGCCTGTGAGGTCGACACATTCAAAAACCGCTCATAATGCCCCAAGTCCAAGTCGGTTTCTGCACCGTCATCTGTGACATAGCATTCGCCATGCTCATAGGGGTTCAATGTACCAGGGTCTATGTTGATGTAAGGATCCAGTTTCTGGATGGTAACCTTCATCCCACGGGCCTGTAAAAGTTTCGCCAGCGAAGCGCTGATGATGCCTTTACCAAGACTGGAAGAAACTCCTCCAGTGACGAATATGTATTTGGTGGCCTTGGCCTTTCCCGTAGTAGCGTGCATACGGGGTTCTAAGGTATGCCCATTCCTTCGAGGTGACGGGAGAATCTTTAAACTTTTTCTTTGGGGGCCTTTACAACTGATCGGTCAAGGACTGGACCACTTTGAACCCGCTCAAAAACTCTTTGGCGACCACGCGCAGAAGGGAATAAGCGGGAATGGCCAGCATCATCCCGGTGATGCCCGCGAGGCTTCCTGCAATGGAAATCAGCAGGAAAATCTCCAAAGGATGCGCCTTGACGCTGCCGGCAAAAATCACGGGCTGCGTAAAGAGGTTGTCGACCAGTTGGGCCAGTAGAAATACGGCCCCGGCTTTGCCCAGCAGGCTCCAGATTTCGGGAAACTCCAGGTGCGTGGTCAGGATGATGCCCAGTCCCAATCCTGCGCCAATTAATGGCCCGACATAAGGGATGAGGTTGAGGAGTCCTGCGAGGAATCCAATTAAGAAGGCATTGGGGACCCCTAAAATCAGCAGGCCCCCGGTGATCACCGTTGTGATAATCGCTACTTGGGCTGCCAGTCCAACGAAATAGCGGGTGAGGAGTGCGGTCGAATTTGTGAGGATGCGCTGAATGCGTTCGGTGTAGTGGTCTGGGGTGAGGGCCTGAACAATGCTCGGGAAGAGGTTGCGGTCTTTGAGAAAGAAAAAGGTCATAAAGGCAATGCTGAACATGGCCACCACAAGGCCACTCAGCGCCGACAATGTGCTGCCCAAGATGCCGCCGATACCTGACGGCCCCAGCACCGAGGATAGACCCGTGCCCAATGTAGAGGCGTCGAGCCATGAATAGGGGTTGGAGCCAGCGGTGTCCAGCAACGGGGCAAAACCTGACAGCTCCGCTTCGATGCGCCTTGCGATGCTTTGAAAGTCTAAATCCGCCACCACTTGCGCTTCCACGGCCACGAGGGGGACAAAGAGGTTGACCAACAATGCGAACCCTGCAAACATGGCTGTCAGCGCCACGAATGCCCCCAATCCGGGGCCGGGTGTTCGGCCCGCTATGTTGATTCTATCGATGAGTTTTACGATAGGCCGGCCGATAAAACTGAGGGCGATGGAAATGATGAGGTACGCAGTAAGGTCTGAAAACCGAACCATTCCGCCTACCAAAATGGCTGCACCGCACGCTCCTGCGATGCGCCGCAATGTCCAAAAGTCCGCCTTAAAGGGATGGGAACTGCCGGTGCTAGATGGTCTGCGAAGAGATGATTCCATGGGGTCAAATTAAGACGCGAGCGGCGCGTAATGCGTGTCCACTTGCCCACAGTTCGTGCTGATGTCACTCCACCGCTTGATGTCGAGTTTTAAATGCACCAAATCGGCCGTGGAGAGTCCCATGTATTCACCTGTAAGGACGGTGACCAGGGCGCTAATGCCTGGATTGTGCCCTACGATCCACAGTCCGCTGAATTGATCGTCGGTCAAAGAGGCGAGCTGAATCCACACGTCGGGCTCAGCCAAGTAGCCCCGCTCTTCGATTTCAATCGAAGGGATGCGGGAGTGGCCTAAATCACTCCAAACTTCGGAGATCAGTCCTGCCGTTTGAATGGTTCGGATGGCGCTGGATGCAATAAGGCGCTGTGTGCCCGAAGGCCGAACCCGGTTTCCTTGCCGAATGCAGTCTTGCCTGCCTTTCGGAGTCAAGGCGCGGAGGTGATCAGGCAAGGGCCTTGATCCGTTTTCAGCCTGCCCGTGGCGCATCAAAAACAAGTCTTTCATGTTGGTGCAAGTTGAATTATTTCTTTGATGTGCCAATTGCATTTTGGGTGTATATCTAAATAAAAGTTTAGCCATGCCTAAATAAAGAAATAGAGTAGCCTTAAATTTGCTGCATGCTGACGGTTTCAGTGGAGAATTACCTCAAGGCCATCCTTCATCTTCAGGTGGAGGGGGTCGACCGTGTGAGCACGACGGCGATTGCCCAAAAAGTGGCTAGTACACCTGCCAGTACATCGGCCATGTTGGCCAAGCTTGGCGATCGGGGCTGGCTCGAACACCAGCCCTATCATGGCGTTCGATTGACCAAAAAAGGACACAGGGTGGCCATGGACATTTTGCGCAGGCACCGCTTGTGGGAGTGCTTTTTGGTGGACCATTTGGGATTTGAATGGGACCAGGTGCATGAAATCGCTGAGGAATTGGAGCATGTGGGCAGCGTGGAACTGATCAACCGGTTGGACGCCTTTCTGGGCTTTCCCAAATTGGACCCACACGGTGACGTGATTCCCGGTCCCAACGGCCGTTTCCGTTCTGTAGCTGCCCGGACCTTGCTCACCGAGGCTCCACGGAACTTGGAGTTGATTGTAGTGGGCGTGGTGGATGGTGGCGATGCTTTTTTACGCCATTTGGGCGTGCTCGGAATTCAACTGGGGACCCGCATGACCGTGCAGGAGCGTCTTTCTTTTGACGGAAGCCTGCATGTGAAGTATCCGGAAGAAGAGGAGGTTCAGCTGTTGGCCCCATCGGTGGGGCAGCGTTTGTGGGTGGATCAGAGCAGTCCGTCCCCAGAAATTTTGTTTCCCGAAGAAGAAGACCTGCAATAGAATGGAGCGATTGTACGATGCGTTGATGGGCTTGGATCCGGTCGTTGCGGCTTTAGTGGCCACGACATTTACTTGGCTGATGACAGCTGCCGGGGCCTCTTTGGTGTTCTTTTTCAAGACGTTACACCGCAAGCTGCTGGACGGTATGCTGGGTTTTACCGGAGGTGTAATGGTGGCGGCAAGTTGTTTTGGATTGCTGATTCCTGCCATGGACATGACCGGAGGCGAAGGTTGGGAAAATGTCATGCCTTCTGCTGTTGGGTTTGTGGTCGGGGCGCTTTTTCTCTACGCGCTCGACAAGCTGACGCCCCACCTGCACATCAATTTTGACCGCAGTGAGGCAGAAGGGCCTGAAACGGATTGGCACAGGACCACTTTGTTGGTGTTGGCCATCACATTGCACAACATTCCTGAGGGATTGGCGGTAGGAGTGCTCTTTGGGGGCGCGGCTGCCGGTATCGAAGGCGCCACCATTGGTGGGGCGGTGGCTTTGGCGATTGGCATTGGCATCCAAAATTTCCCCGAGGGCATCGCCGTAAGCATGCCTTTAAGGCGTCAAGGTGTATCCCGTGGACGTTCGTTCTGGTTTGGGCAATTGAGTGCCATTGTGGAGCCCGTAGCGGGTGTTGTGGGGGCCATTGCTGTATTGAGCATTCAGCCTCTGCTTCCCTATGCCTTGGCCTTTGCGGCAGGGGCCATGATTTATGTCGTGGTGGAGGAGGTGATCCCGGAGACCCAACGCGACAAATTCACGGATGTCGCAACCCTGGGATTCATCGGCGGGTTTGTGCTGATGATGGTGCTTGACGTCGTACTGGGGTAGCCTCTGGGGCAGTCACTCAAAGGGAGAGGGCTCGTTCTATAGTTCCTTGGAGATCAGCTCCTTCGAACCGGCCTGAGCTCATGAGCAAAAACACGGTATTGGGTGCTGCGGCATTTCGCACAGCTGCCGTCATTTCTTCTGCGGTATTGCAGGTTCCCATGTCAGAGCGTTCAAAAGCGTCGTGCACGTCTTTGGCAGACAGCGCAGGGAGTCTCTTGTGTTTGAGCACATCGGGCGACCAGCATACCCAGGCCTCATCTGCAGCGTCCAGGGCCTTGGAGTAGGTGGGCAGGAATTCGGGATTTAAGCTAGAAAATGTGTGGAGCTCGAGCACGGCAATAACCTTTCTTTCAGGGAATTGACCCTTGATGGAGTCTGTGGTGGCCTTGACTTTTGAAGGCGCATGAGCAAAGTCGCGAAATACAGTGCAGCTGCCATTTGGAAGGTTGAGGTCGAGCTTGCGTTCCAGTCTTCCGGCAGCGCCAGTGAATCCCTTGACGGCTTGCAGAAATTCAGCATTGGAAATTCCCCATTCTGCGCACAAGGCCATGGCCCCGACGGTATTGAGGGCGTTGTGGGCGCCGATGGTCCCCAAGGGGTGTTGGCCGCTTTCCAGTTGCAATGTGAGTGTGCCGTCTACAACGCTGTGCTCGGGGGTGTTGTAAGGCACCGAAATGAGGTCTGGTCGCTGCGGCAATACCTCGTTCATGACTTTTTGCAGTTCGGGGTCGCCTTCGAACCACACCACGCTGCCGCCTGGCTCCATGCGCAGCAGGTAAGTGACGAACTGTGCCCTGTAATTTTCGGGATTGGGGAAGACGTTGATGTGGTCCCAGGCCACGCCCGTCAGGATGGTCAAGTGGGGCCTATACCAATGGAATTTTGGTGTTAAATCCATCGGGGAGCTGAGGTATTCATCTCCTTCGAGCAAGATGTCACGCGCCCCTGTCAGCTGAACCATGCGGTCAAAGCCAGCCAGTTGTGCGCCCACCATGAAGTCGGTTGGGCGATCAAGTTGGTCGAGAACGTGGAGCAGCATGGCCGTGATGGTGGTTTTGCCATGGCTGCCGCCGACCACAATTCTGCGTTGCCCTTTGGCGATGTCATAGAGGTACTCTGGGTAGCTTACAACTTTGATGTTGAGTTCGTTGGCCTTTGTTAGTTCAGGATTGTCTTTACGGGCGTGCATGCCCAGAATCACCACGTCAAGTCCTAAATGGATGCGTGCTGTGTGCCAGCCCATGACTTCCGGCAACAAGCCTGAGGCTGCCAGTCTGCCCTTGCTTGGGTCGTGAATGGCGTCGTCGGAGCCTGTGACGTTGTGTCCGAGGTCGTGCAGTGCCAATGCAAGGTTGTGCATGGCGGCTCCGCCTATGGCGATGAAGTGGATGTTTTGTGGCGTCATGTAGGTTCAATTGAACGGGGGCGGAAATACAGGCGTGCTGCAGCTGTTGTGCAAGGGACTGGACCGAGCACTGCCGCCAGGTAGGGGCCGACCCATGGGATGGCCATGATCACAGAAAAAATGGCGCCCAACCCGAGCAGGTGGCCCCGTTGTTTCCATCCGGCGCGGATGGAATCCTTCCAGTCAAGTCCTCCTTGCTCGTACACCGCGTCATAAACAGCCGCTCCAAAGAAGTATGCGCCGACAATCCATGAGGCGGTCAGCAATACGGGGCCAACTGCGATCATGAGTGGGCCGAGGAAAAAAGCCAGAGTCAATCCCAATATCCACAGGGCGAAGCCGAGCACGAGTTCCATCAAAAGCAAGACGGTGGAAATTCTAACTCCGCGTAGAATGTCGCGCAATAACGCGCTCCAAACAAAGGGGGTCACTTGTCCCGTCTCTGCACGTTTAACATCGGCAGCGAGTGCGCTCATGACGGGCGCCATAATTGTAATTAACAGATACTTGGTTGCTTTTACTTTAAGCCATAGTACAAGTAGAATAACCCCCCATTCAATGAGCCAGTCCGCTCGGGAACCCGCCCAAATGAGCAGTGAATTCCAACCATTGCTTTGGCCCGGTTCTGCAGAATATGCACCGGTCCAATTGCTGCTTTCTAGTGCTTGGTGAAGGCCTTTTTGAAGGGTGTCAGTGAGCCATCTGGAGAAAAAAATGCCAGCTGCGGCTAGGCCGAGAATCACGACGGGCCCTGCTGCATGGTAATGGCGTAAGCTTTTTTGCTTGAGGTATCCAAAGCTGCTCCACCACATGGGGAGGGCTTGGAAGGCATTGCGGAACGAATGGGCTGAAGAAGAGGAGTCCACGCCTCCAAGTTCGGAAGCCAGCGCTTAGGCTTTGCCAAACCTTGCGCCAACTTCCGACAATGCGTCGAAGAAATCGGGATAGCTTTTGGCAACGGCTTCCACACCTTCTATTTCAATGGGGGCTCCAGCAAGCCCCAAAACCGCGGCTGCCATCACCATGCGGTGGTCACCACGCCCATTTAAGGTGGCGGCTTGAATGGGGCCTGGCCGCACTGTCAATGAGTCTTCCTCGGAGTTGAGGTCGATTTGAATGCCCGCCTTTGCGAATTCTTCTTGGAGGGCGGTTCCCCGGTTGCTTTCCTTGTGTTCCAGTCGGTGGAGACCGGTCAGTACGGTTGGCCCCTTACAGAATGCTGCAAAGGCAGCGAGTGGAGGGAACAGGTCCGGACAGTGCGTGGCATCAAACCGGAACCCTTTGCGCCTGCCGCGCTCCACCCGAATTCCGGTATCTGTGCGCATCAGCTTTGCTCCGCTGAGCAACAACGCGCCCGTTACGGCTTGATCAGCCTGAGTGGGCTGGTTGCCCAATCCATCGACCTCCAAAAAGGGGTCTCCACACAAGGCCGCGAGGATCAAAAGGAACGCTCCTGCGCTCCAGTCGCCTGCAACGGTTTCGTCAAAGGGCAGGTAAGTTTGTCCTCCGGGTATGGAGAAGCGCTGGTAGTTGTCGTGGTGGATGGCAATGCCAGTGGTGTTGAGCACCTCCAAGGTCATGTCCACATAAGGCCTGCTTTTGAGGTTCGTGACCTCCAGCACTGAATCTGTTTTGGCGCAGGGCAGCGCCATGAGCATGCCCGTCAGAAATTGGCTCGATATGCTGCCGTCGAGGGTGGTGTGTCCACCATTTAATGGGCCGTGAATCTCGATGGGGAGGCATCCATCTGTCAGGCGCGCTGAAACACCCAACGCCGAAAGGGCGTCGGCCATGGGCTGCATGGGGCGTTTTTGCAGTGTGCCTCCACCCATCAGTTTCAAAGGAGCGTTTGCAAGGGCTGCGATGGGCGAAAAAAGTCGGATGCCCAGTCCACTTTCCCCCATGTGGAGGGTGTCGTTGCGCGGTGAAAGTCCGCCGCGTATCCTCAAGGCTTGTTGTCCAATTTCAATATCGGCTCCAAGGCCAGCGGCCACCTCTGCCGCTGCCATGCAGTCTGCAGCATCTGAAGGGCGCCGGATCCAGCTTTCTCCTTCGGCAAGCAATCCAGCGGCCAGCAGGCGTTGCATGTGACTTTTGGAGCCGGGCGCTTCAATGCGTCCGCTCAAGTCCGAAGGGTGCGCGACCAAGTTCATGCTTTGTGGACCACGTAGAGCGTTGCAATGCCGCCCGTCAGGGGGTGCAGTACGCAGTCTGCGTAGCCACAACCGATCAAGATGTCCCGCATTGCATCGCCTTCAGGAAAGGCTTTGACGGATTCTGGCAGGTAAGTGTAGGCTGAGGCGTCTTTGGAGAACCACTTGCCCAAGGTGGGCATGATGTAGCGGAAGTAGAGCCAAAAGATCTGTTTCATGGGGAACCACTTGGGCTTGGAAAACTCCAAGATGTAGCCCTTCCCGCCCTTTTTAAGGGTGCGCAGCATCTCTTTCAGTCCGGCTTCGAGGTGCTCGAAATTTCGAACGCCAAAGGCCACCGTAAAGGCGTCAAATCGGCCGTCTTCAAAAGGAAGGGCTTCGCCGTCGGCCAGGACCAAGTCGACGCGGCCGTCTTGGCCTGCTCGCGTGACCTTTTGCCGGCCAATGTCCAGCATGCCCGCGCTGATGTCTACGCCGACCACTTTGATATTGGTGTCTCGGTAAGCGGTTCCAATGGCAAAGTCTGCAGTGCCTGTGGCCACATCGAGCACCTCGCTGGGGTCTTCGGCGAGCAGCATCCTGATGGCTTTGCGGCGCCACAGTTTGTCGATGCCGAGGGAAAAGAAGTGGTTGAGGAAATCGTAGCGGTGTGCGATGTTGTCGAACATGCGTGCTACCTGCGCTTTTTTGGCGGCTTCGTCCTCGTATGGTTTGATAGGGGTACCCATTTGTTGGTGCAAGCTCGCCTTTATCCGACCATCGTGTGGCCTTCGGGGTATTTGTAGTTCCTGCTGACGACTGAGCGTGAAAAAGCAAAGGCTACAGTCAGTGTTCCGACGCGTCCAACGATCATGCTTGCGATCAAAATGCCACGTCCTACGGTGCTGATGTCGGCTGTGATGCCCGTGCTTAACCCCACGGTTCCCAGTGCACTGACTTGTTCGAACAGCAATTGCAAGAACCCCCTGTCGGAGGTGGCGAGGATGTGGGGTTCAGAAATGCAGAGCGCGAATGTTCCAAGCAGATTGCCCACGATAAAGAACATCAGAATACCCCAAGCACGGCTGCGCAAGGCGGTTCCGATGGTCCGTTGGTACAATTGAGGGTGCTGCCGGCCCCGAATCGTGCCCATGACATCGGCGATCACGACAGAAAGGGTGCTTGTTTTGATTCCGCCACCGGTCGAAGAGCTGGAGGCGCCGATAAACATCAGGATGATGAGCAGAAAGAGCATGGGCGTTCCCACCATGCCCATGTCTACAGTGTTGAAACCGCTGGTGCGGGTGGCGCTTTGGAAGACCGCCGTGGTAATGCGGCCGGTCCAGCCCATGTCGGAGATGGTGCCGCCTTGGCCCGTTTCTAAGAGGAGGTAGGCGATGGAGCCTATGGCCACCAGTCCAATGGAGTAATAGAGGGCAATTTTGGTGGCAAATCCAATGCGCCTCCAGGGCTTGGCCATCCGGTCTCTCAGGTTGTCTTTTCCAAACAGGTCAAATACGGCCACCATTCCCAGTGCTCCGAAAAACACAAGGAGTGTTACGGTCCAGTGCACGAGCCAGGCGCTGGAAACCCGAGCGTCGGCCAATCCATCTCCAAACAGTGAGATTCCGGCGTTGTTGAATGCGCTGATGGACAGGAAAATGCTGTTGAACAGCCTGTCGCCCGGGCCATCGAACAGTTCACCCGGCCAGAAAATAAAGAGCATTAGAGCGCCGAGGAGCTCGATGCCAATGCTCCACATGATCACGCGCCCCAGCATGCCGCGTGTGCCCAAAATCGAGCCACGGTTCACGAAGTCCTCAATGACCTCATGCTGTCGCACCCCCACACCAAACCTCGCCAGTACTGCTATGAGGGAGCCAAATGCAATGATGTTCAGGCCGCCCAATTTGATGAGCACCATCAGGACCACGTGGCCCTTGTGCGTGAAAAACGTCTCTGCGTTCTCGATCATTAGGCCGGTGACGCAAGTGGCGCTGGTGGAGGTGAACAGGGCGTCAAAAAAGTTCATTCCCAAACCATCGGTGGTCATCTCGGGAAGCATGAGGAGTCCTGTTCCTGAGAAAATCAGGAAGAGAAAGGAGAAGATGAACAGGGTGGCGGGGTGGAATCTGAATTTTGGCAAGGTGCGCGCCCTGTCCGACAGCTCAATGACGAGCACAATGAGGAAATAGGCCTGCACCAACCACACGGTCCAATCCTCCACAGACTCTATGCCCAAAGGAGAAAGCGCCCTGCCTAAAAACACCTTTCCGGTGAGCATGTCGCTCAACCCTTCGAGCACCAGAGTGCCCATCATGATGGCTTCGAGGGTATTGGCCCGTAAGAACCTCAATGGGTGGAAGTCAAAAAACCACCGGGTGATGAAGTGCAGGATGTAGAAGGCGAACCCCGCTTTGATCACAGCAATGAGGTTCCCGGCCATGGCAGATTCCAAGGGGAATCCATAGTATGCGATCAAGCTGACGAACGCCGCCAGTGTGACAAAAACATTCAGGGTGCGGAATGCGCCCAGGACCATCTCCCGGTGGGGGTGGAGGAACACATTGACCCTTTCCCTGATGTCGTGAAGGGTCATGCTTGAATGGGTAAGCGCCGTACCTCTGCCAACAGGGTGGGAAGGTCAATCGGGACGACGCCGGGTTTTTCGCAGACCAGGCCCCCAGCGAGGTTGGCGACTTGTGCCAAGCTCCAGGCTTCTACGCCTTGGGCCAGCAGGACTGTGGCCACAGCGATCACCGTATCTCCGGCTCCTGAAACGTCCAGTATTTCCCTGGGGTGTGCAGGCTGTTGAACGTCTTCTGTGCGTGTCTTGACCCTGACCCCGCGTTCGGAGAGGGTCAGCAGTACGTTCTCAGGGTTCCATTCGGCTTGCAGTCGGTTGAGCCCCTCGGTCAGTGCGTGGTTCATGGCGTCTTCGTCGCCGTCTTCCCACATGAGCCCCAGGCCGTCGCGCAGCTCTTTGAGGTTGGGCTTGAACAAGGCGACATCGCGGTAAAGGTCGAAATGCCGGAATTTGGGGTCTACGGTCACCGGAATGTTCCTCTCCCGCGCCATGGCCAGCAGGCCGTCGATCACGGTGGGGGACAATGCGCCTTTGTCGTAGTCCTCAATCAGGATGGCGTCGAATGGACGCGCAGTCAGAACGGAGGCCAGCTGTTCAAGGAATTGCTGGGAGTCCTCTGCATTGAGGTCTCCATCGTCCTCTTCGTCTACACGAAGCAGGTGCTGACCGCCACTCATTACCCTGGTTTTGACGGTGGTGCGTCGGTCTCCGAGGGTCACTATGGCGTCGGTGTCCATGCCTTGACTTTCGAGGGCCCTTTGGAGGTCCTTTCCGTCGTGGTCGTTTCCGATGGCGCCACCGACCGTCACCGCTGCTCCCAAAGCCTTGAGGTTCAGGGCCACATTGGCTGCTCCTCCCGGCCGTCTTTCGCGCTGGGATGCCCGCAGTATGGGCACGGGAGCCTCTGGACTAATGCGGTCTACGCGGCCAAGGAGGTATGCGTCCACCATCAAATCACCGACCACCAAAATCCTGAGGGCATCTGCGTTTTCCAAAGCAGCGATCGCGCGGTCACAGTCTTCAGGGGACCAAGCGTTTTGGGTGGTATTGGAGGTGTCCATTATGATAGGTGTCCCACGGCTTTGGCGATGCGTCTGATGGCTTCGCGCAGCACCTCGTCGGAGGCGGCATAGCTGATACGAATGCAGTGCGGCGAACCAAAAGCATCGCCCCCAACGGTGGCAACATCAGCGGTTTCTAGGAGGTACATGGCCAAATCTTGACCGCTCTGAATGGTGTGCCCACCATGGGACTTTCCGAACAGTGCGGCAACATCTGGGAAGATGTAGAAAGCTCCTTTGGGCACGTTGACTTTGAAGCCTTCAATGCCACGCAGCCCCTCGATGACCAGGTCTCTGCGTGTGAGAAAGGCGGCTTTCATGTCGGCAGCTAGCGCGCCGCCTCCGTTCATGGCTTCGGCAGTGGCCTTTTGTGAGATGCCGCTGGCCCCGCTCGTGAATTGGCCTTGCAACTTGGTGCAGGCAGCTGCAATCCATTGCGGTGCTGCGATATAGCCAATTCTCCATCCTGTCATGGCAAACCCCTTTGAGACGCCATTCACCGTAACGGTGCGTTCCATCATTCCGGGTTGTGCGGCAAAGCTGGTGTGCTGATCGGTAAAGTTGATGTACTCATAAATCTCGTCTGAGATGGCCACGGCGTGAGGGTGGGCATCGAGGACCTCTGCCAATGCCGCCATTTCTTGTGCGGTGTAAACGCTGCCAGAGGGGTTGTTGGGAGAATTGAGCATGACCACCCGCGTGCGGTCTGTCAATGCGGCGCGCAATTGGTCGGCCGTCATTTTGAAATCCTGGGCAATGCCAGTTTCAACTTCGACCACCTGACCGCCAGCGAGGTTGACCATGTCGGCGTAACTCACCCAGAAAGGGGTGGGGAGGATGACTTCGTCGCCTGCGTCTACCAAGCTCAGGATCACGTTCATGAGGCTGTGCTTGGCCCCAGTGGACACTACAATTTGCTCGGGCTTGTAGCTCAATCCGTTGTCACGCTGAAGTTTGGCGCAAATGGCTTCCCTCACGTCGGCAAATCCCGGAACGGGTGGGTAGTGGGTGTGGTTTTCCTCGATGGCACGGATGCCTGCAGCCTTGATGGGGTCTGGAGTATCAAAATCGGGCTCGCCCAGAGACAAGCTGATGATGTCGCGGCCAGCCGCTTTGAGTTCCCTTGCCTTGCGGCTCATGGCGATGGTGGCTGATTCGCTCAATCGGCCGAGCAGTTGTGACGTTCGCGGTTGCATGTCTTGTTTCTGTGTCACAAAATTACGGAGAGGCTCAGTCCTTTTGCCCGAACTGGGCCATCAACCATGCACCGAACCATGTCAGGAAGCCATTGATCGGCAACAGCGCGAAGCCAAAACTGAAGCCCTGAGACAATGCAAGCTGCTCTAGTGCCCATCCTGCAGCTGGCGCCAAAATGGCCACTGTGGGTATCCATGGGTCCAGTTTGGGGTGCGGCCCAGGGTGGGAAAGGGCAAAGGCAAATAGTCCGAGCAGTGGACCGTAGGTGTAGCTCGCGATTTTGAAAAGGGCGGCAATGACGGAGGTGTCGTTGACGGCATGAAAGATCAGGATGAGCGCGCCAACGCCCACAGAAACCAAGAGGTGAATGCGTTGACGTTGGGCTTTACCATTGGCCGTGCCTTTGGTTTCGGCGTCCACGTCCAGAAAGTCCACGCAAATTGAGGTGGTCAACGCCGTGAGCGCTGAGTCTGCAGAAGACAGTGCTGCAGCCACCAGACCCAGCAGAAATAGAACGGGTAAAGCGATGCCCAGTCCGCCGTCCAATGCCACACGTGCAAACAACAAGTCAGGCTTGCCTGCTTCCATGCCAGAAGCTTCGGCATGCATCAGCAGCAGGGCCCCTAGCCCCAAGAACATCAGGTTGACAAACACGAGCACTATGGAGAAGGAGGCCATGTTGATTTGGGCATCCTTCAGGTTGCGACAGCTCAAGTTTTTCTGCATCATGTCTTGATCCAGTCCTGTCATACACAGTGCGATAAACGCACCCGCAACAAGTTGTTTTGCACCGTGGTTGGGAGCGCTCCAATCGTCAAAAAACCACCATTGAGAGTGGCCGGAAGTGGCGATAGCATGTGGTATCTCCAAAAGGCCCAGACCGAGGTTTTGACCGATGAGCCACACTGCAGCGGTTGCTGCCAGCAACATGCACGCGGTCTGAAGGGTGTCGGTCCAAACGACGGTAGCGATGCCACCTTGACGGGTGTAGGCCCAAATGGCGCCGAGCACCAAGGCAATGAGTGCGGCCAGTCGGATCCAGCCGCCAGCAGTTCCGGTATCCGGAAGCAGGGTTTCATTGAGTACCAGCACCACCAAGTAGAGGCGGAAGGCGGCACCAATGCTGCGGGAAAGGAGAAAGAATGCGGCGCCGGTCTTGTACGCCCTGCGGCCTATTCTGTCGCCCAGAAAGCGGTAGATGCTCGTGAGCCTCAGTCGGTAGTAGAGCGGCAGCAGGATGCCGATGATGGCAGCGTAGCCAAATAAATAGCCGATGACCATTTGCATGTATCCAAACTGCTGGTCGCCGACCCATCCCGGTACAGAGAGAAAAGTGACGCCGCTTAAGCTGGTTCCAACCATCCCAAAAGCAACGGCCCACCAAGGGCTGCGTCGGCCACCGACCGAAAAGTCGGCCATTGAATTGCTTTTTCCGGTGCGTTGGCCAATCCACAAGAGCAAACCCAGGTATCCCAAGACGGCCAAACCGGCCCACCATTCAACATGCATGGGCCCAAGCTACAGCGTGTCGGCAAAACGGACTTTTGCTGCTTGTCGTGCCGGTTTCCCAATTGGGATCCGGGTCGGTGTCAGGCGCGAAGCAAGACCCAAATGCCAATGAGGACCAGAAACACGGCGAAACCCGATTTCAAATTGCGGTCGGACGTGGCGGCCTTGAGTTTCTTTCCCACCATCATGCCTCCAGCGATGAGCAGGAGGATGTAAAGCAAGGCGGTGGGCGAAACGGACACCCCTCTGCCGAGATAGCCCACCAGGGCTGCGGCAGATTGAAGGGCCACAATTGCAAGGCTGCCTTTGACGGCTTTTTTGATGGGTGTGGCCCAAAACAGACTGAGTGTGGGTGCTATGAAAATGCCTCCACCCACGCCAATCAAGCCACAGATGACCCCCGTCAACAGCGCTGAAACGCTCAACGCAATGGGGTTTTTCCGGCTAAAGGCGGCTTGGTTGATGGGGAAAAACATCAACGTGGCCACCGTCAATGTAAAAGCGCCAAACACGGTCATTCTGACACTGTCCGGCGTGATTGGAGCAAGCATGGACCCCGAAATGGCGGCTGTCGGGAATGACAGCAACGAAAACGTGAGCACTGCTTTCCAGTCAATTGAGCTGCGCTCTTTGAACGTTTTGATGCCCGTGTTGATGCCAATGGTCAGCAGGCTCAAGAGCACAGCCTCGTCCAAGGGGTAGCCTGCGACTTGGGTCAAGTATGGGATCAAAATGACCGCACCTCCTCCACCAAACATGGCCAAGGCAAGGCCCACGCTCAGGAGGATGGCAATGTCTAAAAGGAGCATGTAAGTTTCCATGACAGTTTTGGGGGACGATCAGTGAGTGGCCGTTGCTTGCTCCGTTTCTTGGAGCCCTTGAATGTGCTTGATTTGGCGCTTTCTGGGCTCGTCGACCTGGGCCTTGCTGTTTATTTCAGGTTTGAAATCAACCTCGGCTTGGGTCAGTTGACGGGAGGGGAATGTGGGGGTGTAGCCAAATGTTTCCATCACCGAGGCGCAGCTGTTTTCTACGATATCGATTTCGTTTTGTGGGAGTTCGTTTTTCCAAGCCTCAATTCTGTTGTGCAGCACGGGCTTGGCCAGATTGCCCCACAAGCCAGGATTGGCGATGGCCGCTTTTTTGGCTTCGCTGGATCCGTGGTCGTCGAGCATGTCTGCATTGAATGGGACGTTTAGAAAGGCACATGCGCGTTTCAATTCGGTTTCGGGCTGCAGCATCAGTTGCTCGTAGGTCAAGGTGATCAGTGGTATCTCCTGAGACAAAGCGGTAACCCTCCGGTGATAGTCGGCCCATTTGAGGGCGCTGGCATGCGGAGTTTGAGGGCCACGGGGTGTGCCTCTGGCGCTGTTCCAGACCGCTCTGGGGTCTCTGATCAAATGGATGAATGCCGTGTCTTGAAAGCCGTCTTTGTAGCGTTCTACGATTTCTAAGTTGTCTGGCGATTTGCATAGGATGCGCGCCTCACCTTGGCCCGAAAGGCGCGCCCCGACGTGACAGAGGGCGATAGAAATGCCCAGAGCGTCTTCGGGCAAGCCGCGTTTTTTCATTTCCAGCCGTACTTCTTTTGGGCCAATGTGGCTGCCATTCGAAGCCAGTGGTCTAGGGCTCAAGTTGGCATTGTGTACCATTGCGTCCAACAACCCATTTCCGAGCATGGCCTCCATTTTGATGAAAGCTTGACGCGGGAGCGGTGGGTAGGGGCCAAACAAAGCAGGGTTGTTGGCAGACAGCATGGATTGGGTCTTGTTTGACCCGTGCCTCTGCGGTGCCAGCATGAAGACTGTGGAAGTTGAATATTGGCGCATAGGGCATCAAGTTGGGTTGAAAATTTGGCAATGAGGTCATGTTTTTCACTGCGAAGCCGAAAAACAAGGAAGGGTGAAGGGAGGGTGTTTTTGAGTGACAGATGTCATCGGGGCAGGTGACATGCATCAAAGGCGCGACACCGGTTAACTTCGCATTTGTGGAAATGCCCTCCCGTCTCATAGACCGTGCAGTCGATCAGATTGCAGGATTGCCTGGTGTTGGTCGCCGAACGGCCTTGCGCCTGGCCTTGCACTTGTTGGGCAGAAACGAAGAGGATGTCCGCCGGTTCACAGAGGCCATTCAGGACATGAAGGAAGGGGTCTTGTCATGCAGCACGTGCGGCAACCTGGGCGAAGAGGAAGTGTGTTCCATTTGTTTGGATGGCAGGCGAGATCCGTCTCGTATTGCCGTGGTGGAGGACCTGCGCGATTTGCTTGCCATTGAATCCACGGGGCATTTCAAAGGCCGGTATCACGTTTTGGGAGGCGTCATCAGTCCGATGGATGGTGTAGGACCTGCAGACTTGCGGGTAGAGTCCCTTCTAACGAGGGTAGGTAATTCAGAAGTCACGGAGTTGATTTTTGCTTTGCCGACGACCATGGAGGGCGATACCACGGCCTTTTACATCAACAAGCGGCTTCAAAACATAGAAGTTGAGGTTACCACTTTGGCTCGAGGAGTAGCGGTTGGAGATGAGTTGCAGTACGCCGATGAGCTGACCTTGATTCGCTCTTTGCAGCAGCGCTTGCCTTACAGTGCGACGTCCAACAGTTCGGCGACATGAAGCTCACTGTTGTTGTGGTCAGTTTTAATGTCAAGGGGTACCTCTCCTTGTGTGTGTCGTCTGCTTTGAAGGCGATGCAACGGTTGGGTCAAGGACAATCTGAACTTTTCGTTGTTGATAACGCAAGTGTCGACGGGTCAGTAGATTGGATTCGTCGTGTTCATCCAGAAGTACAATTGATTGCCCATCCAGAGAACGTGGGGTTTAGCGCGGCCAATAACCTGGCCATCCGACAGGCCAAAGGAGAGTGGGTGCTTTTGTTGAATCCGGATACAGTAGTACCCGAAGACACCTTTGAGCGCATCCTCGCACATGTCCAGGACCGCCCTGAGATTGGCGGCTTGGGGGTGCCGATGTACGACGGCACGGGGGCTTGGCTGCCAGAGAGTAAGCGCGGGATGCCGACGCCATGGGCATCTTTTTGCCGGTTGAGTGGAGCATGGAGATTGGCGCCCCGCAGTCGGAAACTGAACAGCTATTACTTCGGACATGTCGACCAAGACCAAACGGCGAATGTTGAAGTGCTGAGCGGAGCGTTCATGTGGATGCGCAAGGCTGCATTGGATCAAGTGGGCTTGCTGGATGAAGCATTCTTTATGTATGGTGAGGATATAGATCTGAGTATTAGGATTGTAAATGGTGGTTGGGTGAATTGTTACTACAGCGATACACCCATAGTTCACTTTAAAGGAGAAAGCACCAAGAAGGGAAGTCTTTCATACGTGAGGGTCTTTCACAATGCCATGCGCATCTTCTCCGAAAAGCATTTTGCGGGCGGTCAAGCGCGCGCCATGCGCTGGATGATCCGTCTGGGCATCCGTCTTCGCGCAGTGTCGGCGTTTGTGCATGGTGCAGTGCAACGCCACAGCCTGACGGTTGCGGATGTAGCGTTGTCCGCACTGCTGGGTTTTGCTGCAGTCGGTCTGCATGGGGCCACCACAGAAATGGACCACCCTTGGATCCCAACCGTGTCTTTGGTCGCCGTTGGAGCGGTTTCCACTTGGTGGTCAGGACGGTGGTTTGGCTCTTCGGACCGCCCCTTTCACAGGCTGCGCATTTTGATGGCAGGTTCGGCGGCTTCTGTGTCTGTAGTGTTGATTTATTCGTTGCTACCTGAAAGTCTCAGGGTGAGTAGATTGGCCGCTTCTTTTTTGGCGGTTTTTGTGGCTTTTTGCCCCATGGTTTTGAGGTTTTTTTTGGTGGCGACCCGGCCCAGCCGATACCGTTGGAAGATTGCCAGACCCAAGGTTACCGTGGCTGCTCCAAAGCATGCTCAAGATGAGCTCGTGCAATGGGTGCGTTCCTCTTATGGAAGTGCTTTGGAGGTCAATGTTGTGGGGCCGACTCAGGGAGCGATGGCACGGGAGGAAGACCGAAGGCGAAGCGATTTGGTGCTCGTGGCGGCCTCCTTGGGTGGTGCTCAGTGCCTTGAGGCCATTCGTCTGGGCCGTGAACATGCGGAAGATGTGCGCATAGTGCCTGAAGATTTGCTGTTGGCCTTGGGAGGGCTGAGAAGAGATGGCGCCCCTACGGCCAACTTGTCGTGGGGAGCAGACGGATTGGGCCGCAAGGACCGGCTGAGGACCAAGCGACGTCTAGATGTCCTGTGGGCCTCCGTTGTTTTGATTTTTGGGCCGGGCCGGGGTAAGTACGCTGCCGCTTTCTCGAGGAGCAACGCCTGGCATGTGCTCCAAGGTCGCATGACATGGATTGGTTTCCATGGGGGATGGGAGGGTTCTGACCGGCTTCCGCTCTTGGCCAAAGGAGCCCTGTTCGCAGGCACCGGTGATCGCGCCCCGAATAGCGAAGAGGCGAGGCGGTTGGATTTGAGACACGCTTCGGATTTTGGATGGATGCGAGATTTGGAGTTGTTGATGAACTTGAGGATGGATTGAAGTAGAAGGGGTTTTTGAGGTGTGCTGATGCGTACCTTTGCAGCTGTTCATCAAACCCCCTCCGGGCAATACATCCATGGAGATCCTTTTACCGAAAATGGGCGAGAGCGTGGCTGAGGCAACCATCATAAGATGGTCGGTCGAAGAAGGCCAGCGCGTCGCTGCAGACGAACCGTTGATTGAAATAGCGACGGATAAAGTCGATTCCGAAGTGCCAGCTCCAGAGGACGGCATTTTGGTCAAAAAACTGGTCGCAGAAGGGGATGTGGTTTTGGTCGGCCAGCCCATTGCAGAATTCGCCATTGAAGGAGAGCCGGTGGTTGGAAATGCCGCACCAGCTGCAGCGACACCTTCTACATCAGAAGCGCTTGATCCAACGCCAGCAGCTGCGCCTGCTCAAGATGTGGTGGCTTCACTGGAGGCTCCGTTGGCTGCTTCGAACGGCACTTCAAACGAAGTCCGCCCTGCACGCATGAGTGGCGGGCGTTTCTACAGTCCATTGGTCAGGAGCATGGCCGAAAAAGAAGGGGTGTCCCAACCGGAATTGGACGCCATTGCGGGATCTGGTAAGGATGGAAGGGTCACCAAAAGTGACATGCGCGCTTACTTGGAGTCCCGGGTTCAGCAGCCGGCTTCCCCGATAGCCGTTCCTGCACCTGCACCTGCCCCTGTGCATTCTGCCAAACCTGCATCCGCACCCAAATCCGCTGCTCCAGCAGTATCGGTCAACGGTGAAGATGAAATTGTGGAGATGGACAGGATGCGGAAGCTCATAGCGGATCATATGGTTCGGAGCGTGCAAACCAGCCCTCATGTGACGTCATTCGTAGAAGCGGATGTGACGCGCATTGTGGATTGGCGCAACAAAAACAAAACCGTATTCCAGGAGAAAACAGGGCAGAAGCTCACCTTTACTCCTTTCTTCATCGAGGCCGTAGCCAAGGCGTTGCGGGACTTCCCTGGTGTGAACGCGAGCGTGGACGGAGACCGCATCATTTTAAAGAAGGGCATACACATTGGTCTGGCTGCAGCCACCCCTGAGGGCAATTTGATCGTTCCGGTGATTCGCAATGCCGATCGCTACAACCTCAATGGACTGGCCACTGTTGTCAATGATCTAGCCAATCGGGCGAGGACAGGAGCATTGAAGCCAGATGAAATCAGCGGTGGAACTTACACCGTTTCTAACGTAGGCACCTTCGGCAACGTTTTTGGAACGCCCATTATCAATCAGCCTCAAGTGGGCATTTTGGCGCTTGGCGCCATCCGCAAGAAGCCGGCAGTTGTAGAAACAGAGGAAGGGGATGTGATCGCCGTCCGGCACATGATGTTTCTCTCGCACAGCTACGATCACAGGGTAGTGGACGGTCAGTTGGGTGGAAGCTTTGTGCGTCGTGTGGCGGACTATCTGGAAGGCTTTGATGCCCGCCAGTCCCCTGTTTGAGGAAAACTTGTGGATTTGTAGGACTCTACCGGCCTGAATCAGGGTGGTTGGTTGACGGATTAATTGGTCGTGGTCGTCTAATTTGCGCGTGTCATGATGCTCCGTCTTTCTACCCTTGCCCTTGGGCTAATGGTTTTGGTGTCCGCCACCGGACAGTTGGACCACACCACACGCTGGCCCTCACCATTGGATTTGGCGGATGGATTGGAGGTGAAGTCAGAGCTCAATACTCTGGAAACCTACACAGAGGCCAACCGGCTCATCATTGAAGAAAATTGGACTGAAGCGGCGCAGTTGATGGAGGTTCTGTTTAAAGGAGCCCCGGATAACCGAAACTTCGCATTCAAATGGGCGCTGTGTTTGCAGGCCATTCCAGGCCGCATTCAAGAGGCAGTGCCCTTGGTCCACTTGGCTGTAAATGGACCTTTCGCTGGCCGGTACAATGCCTTCTCGATTGACGAGGTATTGCCTCCAGAAGATGCGCTAGAACTGGGCCTTGAAGTGCTTCAGAATGCCTACCATTTCTCAGAGGCCAAGGCCTTGGCAGAAGTGATGACTGAGCGTTTTTCTAAGCGGGACTTCCGCCACAAAAGGGCGTTGGAGGTCATGGAAGAGTGCGACTTTGCGGCTGCTTGTGTGCTGGATCCGGTCCGAATGGAGATCACCTCGATGGACGCGTTGAACAGCAGTTCAGCAGATTATGCTCCCATCGTCACGCCCGATGGCCTGACGCTTTATTTCACCTCGTTCCGCGACAGAGATGGACTTTCAAACGATGTAGGTCAAATTTTCCGTTCGCAAAGGGTAGGGGCCACATGGTCTCGGCCGATGCGTTTGGACTTGGGCACCCCAGGGCGCGACATGTCCACTGTAGGCATTGTTGGCGATGACGCCGGTTTACTGGCCTATCAGGGGTACCGCAAGGAGGGGGGCATTTGGAAATTGACCCGGGACGAGTACGGCGGTTGGTCCTATGAAGAAAAATTGGGCTTCCCCATTGATTCTCGGCATTGGGAAACTTCCATGACCGAGCGGTTCGATGGTTGGGAACGGGTTTTTGTATCCAACCGTCCTGGAGGAATGGGTGGGCGTGATTTGTACCGCACCGTGAAGCTGCCGGATGGCTCTTGGTCCGAGCCCCTGAACTTGGGGAGAAGAATCAATACCTCGGGTGAGGAAGAGAGCCCTGTGTTAAGTGCAGATGGCCAGACATTGATTTTTGCTTCTACCGGTCATCCTGGAATGGGGGGATTTGATTTGTACCGGTGCAAGCGCTTGGACAATGGCAGCTGGAGTGACCCTGAGCACATGGGGCACCCGCTGAATACCCCGGGAAATGAAGCCGTGCTAACCATGGATGCATCTGGAAATTCGGGCTTCATCTCATCTGCGCGTGCTGGAGGAGATGACCTGAACATCTATCGGGTTGACTTTGTGGATGAGCCCGGAGAAGAACTGGCTGTGATGATCGGCGAGGTGTTGGCTTGGCAGGCTGGTGATGTGATGGAGGTTCGGTCTTTGGACCAAGGAGCTTCTGTATTTCGCGTCTTTCGAGCCAGAAAAGGAACGGGTAAATTTTTGGCGGCATTGCCACCTTGCCGTGAGTACAAATTCAGTTGGGTCCGCAATGGCGAGACCTTGATGGAAAGGAAGGAGGCCATTGGATGCGAGTCTGCCTATGGTGTGGGACAAGAGGTGCTGCGCTTGGATCCATTTGGTATCGGCTCCGCTGATCCAATCGATACCCAAAACGTGGAATCTCCTGGACCGGATGTACTGGAAGAGACAACCGATGTACAGGCTGTTGCTGCGTCTACAGAAACGGCTGGAAGTTCGAAAACCGAATGGGAAGGCGATGATGTTCAATCTGCTGAAGCACAGGAGGTCATGCCAACCTTGGTCAACGACATTGCGGATGCTCCAACGGCCACTGCCGTCTCGGTTGCTCCAGATGAAGAGGTGTCGAAGAAGGCCAGTGAGGAAGGAAGCGAACCAGAAGGTGCAACACCGCTTGGAGAACCATCAGGAACCGTCCCAGAGGCCACATCGCCAACTGCACCTGTTACCATGCTTGAGTTCGGAGCCGTGGAAGAGCGCATTGAGTTTGGCTACGGCCAATACATGTCCAAGTCCGGGTCACGGGAATTGGTGAGCATAGCATTGAGCATCGCGGAACGGAACAACGCTGGTGAAGTGCCCATCTTGCAAATCGAGGGCTCAGCTTCTTTTGTTCCTGTCAAAAACAAAAGGGCTTACGAGTCCAATGAGCAATTGGCCAAGATGCGGGCAGAGAAGGCGCGTGATGCCATGATTACGGAGATGGCCAAGAGGGGGCTTCAGGTCGGCATCGATTATCAAATCGTGTTGGAATGGGGTGTGGCAGGTCCAGAATACAAAGGCGATGCGGTTGAGGCTGCTCCCCAATACAAGAGCTATCAATACGCGAAGTTTTCATTGTCGCGCACAATGGTAGAGATACGCGGCTGATCCTTCTCATCTTCGCGGAATGGAGCGCATCGATCTACCCATTCAACTCGACCGGCCTTTGGTCTTTTTTGACCTTGAAACCACCGGAACGGATGTAGCCAAAGACCGCATTGTGGAAATGGCTTTCATCAAAATCATGCCCGATGGCCAATGGCAGGTTCGGCCAGATAAGGAGCAAGGCCAGGGCCGATTGCTGATCAACCCTGAGATGCCGATTTCGGCGGAATCATCTTCGGTGCACGGCATCACCAATGCGGATGTGGCCGATGCACCGACGTTTGAATCTCTTTCTGGAAAGCTTTTTCGTTGGTTGGAGGGGTGTGACCTCGCGGGTTTTAATTCGAACCGCTTCGATGTGCCCCTGTTGGCCGAGGAGTTTTTGCGCTGCAACATTGCTTTTAAGGTGGACGACCGCCACCTGGTCGATGTCCAAAACATCTTTCATAAAATGGAGCAGCGTACCCTGCGGGCATCGCTCAAGTTCTATTGCGATGAAGCATTGGATGGTGCGCATGAAGCGTTGCCAGATGTGGTGGCAACGCTCAAGGTGTTTGCAAAGCAAGTATCGCGTTACAAAGACCACACTGTGTTGGATTCCTTGGGAGAAACAGTGGGACCTTTGCCGCAGAATGTTCCCGAAATTGCTGAATTCGCTCGGCGCGGCCGCAATGCGGATTTGGTGGGCCGCTTTGTCTTCAATGACAAGGACGAGGTCACGTTTAATTTTGGAAAGTACCGAGGGGTGTTGCTGCGGGATGTGCTTCAGCGCGATCCCGGGTATTATGGCTGGATGATGAACGGAGACTTTCCGCGCTATACCAAGTTGGTCTTGAAAGAGGAGATGGAGGCCATGAAGGCTGCAGAATGACACAAGGCCGCATCGCCGTTCTCGTTTCAAATGACCTCGCTTTTGATCAACGGGTGCGCAAGACATGCGCCACTTTGATGGATGCTGGATGGGAACCCGTTCTCATCGGACGTAGAATGTCACGGAATGCCCCGCTCAGCATCGACCGTCCTTATGAGAGCCGTCGGATGTGGTTGGGCTTTCACGCAGGCCCGATGTTTTATGCGGCCTTGCAATGGAAGATGAACAGCGCACTCAAAGCGCTGCACCGCGAGGGTGGAGTGACAGCAGTGTGGGCCAATGATTTGGACACCCTTTGGCCAGCCTTGAAAGCGGCCCGGAGATTCGGTTGGCGCCTCGCTTATGACAGCCACGAGTGGTTTACGGAAGCCGAGGGGTTGCAGGGCAAACCTGGGCGCCGGGCGGTGTGGAAGTGGTGGGAACGCCGGTGTTTCCGAGGTATTGACCGGATGTTGACTGTCAATTCAGCCATAGCCGAGGCCTACAAAACCGGGTACGGGGTTTCCGTTGATGTGGTGCCCAACGTGCCGGAGATGTCTGGGCTGGCCGAACCATTGAGCCGTGAATTTTTGGGTTGGCCTGAAGGTGAGCCCGTGTTGTTGATGCAGGGGGCCTTCATGGACCGCGACAGGGGAGCTTTGGACGCGGTGCGCGCTTTGGCTTTGCTGGAACGGGGGCATTTGGCACTGATCGGGGCTGGTCCGGAGCATGAAGCCGCGCCTGCCTTGGCCGAGAAGCTGGGGGTTCGCGACCGTTTGCACATCCACGAGAGGATGCCTTTCGAGCAGTTGAGGCGCTGTACGCCAGCGGCCGA
>Ga0208971_1000223_pt1 | contig 42785 bp, 38 predicted proteins | sample AOAMet1_18_M0_10_2_FD_188229 | JGI IMG/M metagenome (GOLD analysis project Ga0208971, IMG submission 188229) | Ammonia-oxidizing marine microbial communities from Monterey Bay, California, USA - CAN11_18_M0_10 (SPAdes) | ecosystem: Environmental > Aquatic > Marine > Intertidal zone | place...
GGCGTTCACGAGCCGATTGGTATGTACGGTGTACGTCTTGAAGCCAAAGTGCATCTGGTGCTCACTGCCGCTAACGCCGTTCAGAATATCAAGAAATGTATCCGCCGTTGTGGTCTCGAAGTGGACGATATTGTGCTCGAACAGCTCGCTTCCAGCCACGCGGTGCTTACCGCAGATGAAAAGCAGCTCGGTGTGGCACTGGTGGATATTGGTGGCGGTACGTCGGATATCGCTATTTATACTGGGGGCGCTATTCGCTACACGGGGGTTCTCCCAATAGCCGGTGATCACGTTACCAATGATATCGCCATGACCCTTCGCACACCGACGCCTCATGCGGAAGATATAAAGATTAAATACGCCTGTGCACTGGCCAAACTGGCCCGGCCAGAAGAGACCATAAAAGTGCCTAGTGTCGGCGATCGAGAGGCGCGGGATCTGTCCCGTCAATCTCTCGCTGAAGTGGTTGAGCCGCGCTATGACGAGCTGTTTTCGCTGATTCAGGCGGAAATACGCCGCAGTGGTTTTGAAGAGTTGATTGCCGCGGGTGTTGTACTTACCGGTGGCACATCAAAGATGGAAGGTGTGGTTGAGCTGGCAGAGGAAATGTTTCATGTGCCAGTGCGAGTCGGCACACCAGTCAATGTCAAGGGTCTCTCGGATGTGGTGAACAATCCGATTTACTCAACGGCTGTTGGCCTATTGCATTATGGGGCCCAAGCGGAGCGTAAGCAGGGCCGGCGAAGTTCGACAAAGGGTTCAACACAGAGCTGGTTTAGCAAGTTTAAAAACTGGACCCAGGGTGGTTTATAAAGGTCATCAATATTGATGACTGTTATTTTTAATTGAGAGGCGCAAAGGGGAAATATATGTTTGAACTAGTAGAGAGCATTCCAAAGAATGCAGATATCAAAGTAATTGGAGTCGGTGGCGGCGGCGGCAACGCGGTGCGTCACATGATGGAAGGCAATATCGACGGCGTGCAGTTTATCTGCGCTAATACCGATGCCCAATCCCTCAATGATCTCAGCAGTGCCACGGTATTGCAGCTCGGTGGCACACTGACTAAAGGTCTTGGCGCTGGTGCCAACCCTGAAGTTGGCCGTCAGGCGGCGCTGGAAGACAAAGAGCGTATTGCCCAGGCTATCGAAGGTGCCGATATGGTCTTTATTACCGCAGGTATGGGCGGTGGTACCGGCACTGGTGCAGCACCGGTAATTGCCGAAGTAGCCAAGCAGATGGGTATTCTAACTGTCGGTGTGGTCACCCGCCCCTTCGCTTTTGAAGGTCGCAAGCGCATGGATATTGCCAATCAGGGTATAGCTCAGCTTAAAGAGCGCGTAGATTCTCTGATTATCGTGCCTAACGAGAAGTTGCTGCAGGTTTTGGGCAAGGACATGACTGTACTGAACGCCTTTAAACAGGCTAACAACGTGCTCTTTGGCGCGGTTCAGGGAATTGCCGATCTGATCCTGTTGGAAGGCCTGATCAATGTGGATTTCGCCGATGTGCGCACTGTGATGTCCGAGATGGGTATGGCAATGATGGGTACTGGCGAAGCCAGTGGCGAAGATCGCGCAATTGTCGCCGCAGAGAGCGCTATCAAGTGCCCACTGCTGGAAGATATCAACCTTCAGGGCGCCAAGGGTATTCTGGTCAATATCACCAGTGGTTATGATCTAACCTTGGGCGAATTTGAAGATGTGGGTAATATTATCCGCGACTTCTCTGACGAAGATGCCACCGTGATTGTGGGTAGCGTATTTGATCCAGAGCTCACCGATAGCCTGCGTGTCACTGTAGTTGCCACTGGTCTTCAAGAGCCTGGTGAAAAGCGTACACCCATGTCCGTCGTTGTGGATAACCCACCGCGCACCTCACGTGGCGACGTGGACTTTGACAGCTTGGGTCAGCCAACTGTCACTCGCCGTGGTCAGGGCGCCGCGCAGTCTGCCGCACGCAAGGTGGATTTAAACGCTGATCAAGAGTTCGATTATCTTGATGTACCGGCCTTTTTGCGTAATCAAGCTGACTGATAAAAGGTCTAGAAACCGTGCCTCCTGTCACCTTCGCCTCAGATTTAAAATCTTGGTGATGGGGGGTATCTCTGGTAATATCCCGAGCTTTAATTAAGAGAGTTTAGGGATGATAAAGCAGCGCACGTTAAAAAACGTGATACGTGCAACTGGCGTGGGTCTCCACACCGGTGATAAGGTCTATCTGACCCTGCACCCCGCTGAACCGGATACCGGCATTGTCTTTCGCCGCACCGACCTAGATCCGGTAGTAGAAATCCCCGCCAAAGCCGAAAACGTCGGCGACACCAAACTCTCAACCACCCTAATGAATGGCGATGTCCGCGTCAGCACAGTCGAACACCTGCTATCGGCTTTTGCCGGTCTTGGTATTGATAACCTGATTGTCGATGTCTCCGGCCCTGAAGTTCCGATTATGGATGGCAGCGCCAGCCCCTTTGTCTTTTTGCTGCAATCTGCGGGTATCCGCGAACAGGATGCGGCAAAGAAATTTATTCGCGTGACCCGAGATGTCACCATCCGCCAGGATGACAAAGTGGTCACCTTTAAGCCATTTAACGGCTTTAAACTGAATTTCGAAATTGAGTTTGACCATCCGGTGTTTAAAACTCAGGCACTCACCGCCACTGTTGATTTTTCCAGCACTTCGTTTGTTAAAGAAGTCAGCCGTGCTCGGACCTTTGGTTTTATGCACGAGTTTGAATATCTGCGCTCCGTGGGTCTGGCTCGCGGGGGCAGTTTTGAAAACGCCATCGTGGTGGATGAGCGGCAGATACTCAATGAAGACGGTCTGCGCTACCAAGATGAATTTGTAAAACATAAGATTCTCGATGCTATCGGCGATCTCTATCTGCTCGGCAACAGCTTGATCGGCGAATATAGCGCCCACAAGTCTGGCCATGCATTGAACAACGCCTCGCTGCGCGCCCTGATCGCCGACACCGATGCCTGGGAAGTTGTGACCTTTGTCGACAATCCAGAAGATGTCCCGATCAACTATATGAAAGCCAGCTAACCAAATAGTACGTACAGAAACAGCAAACCAGAGAACGGGTTACGAAAAGACAGTGAAAATCATTTTGATCAGCAACCGGGCCGAAAAAGTCCGTACCCTGAGCCTCAATAGTTGGGCCAAAGGACTGCTGTCTGTCTTATTGCTGGGTATTCCTGTTGCCACCGGCACACTGCTGGGCGTAAAAATCGCCGATGGACGCTGGGAACTACTGGTGGAAAACACCATCAGTGAGATGCAACACGAACTGGTTCTGCAGCAGCAAGAAGTGGACAGTGGCCGCATTGAAGCCAGCCGCACACTCACTGCAATGACGGTCAAACTGGCGGAGATGCGTTCGCGTCTGATTCGTCTCGATGCGTTAGGTGAGCGCCTGACACAGATTGCACGCCTCGAAGATGGGGAATTTAATTTTTCTGATACCCCAGGTGTGGGTGGTCCCGAGGGTTCGCCTCTGCAGCGGGGCATCAGCTCAGCAAATGTTGATCCTCAACTAACCTCGATCTTTGATCAACTGGACCGCAAGCTCGACAACCGCGAATCTCAATTGCAGATACTCACCTCAATGATGTCTGACAATCGCCTCAAGAAAGAGCAGACCGTGGCCGGCACACCGATTGATAAAGGCTGGATGTCCTCTGCTTACGGCATGCGCACAGATCCATTTCATGGCAAAGAGCGCTGGCATGACGGCGTTGATTTCGCCGGTAAAAGAGGCTCACCAATTATTGCTGTTGCCTCTGGCGTGGTGACCTGGTCCGCCAAGCGCAGTGGTTATGGCGAAATGGTCGAGATCAATCACGGCGATGGCTATGTAACGCGCTACGGCCATAATGAAGAAAATCTGGTCACCCTTGGCAGCATTGTCAAAAAAGGTCAGCATATTGCCCTTATGGGCAGTTCCGGTCGTTCCACCGGTCCCCATGTGCACTTTGAAGTGTACAAAAATGGCCGCACGGTCGATCCTGCCAGCTATATCCACAAGACCCACCGCTAACACCCTTCAGAAAAAACCTGAGTCCCCTGCAGATGGCGTAAAGTCCTTCCTGCAATGGGTCTACACTGTGGTTAGACCATAGTTGGTAGTAATGAGTCGCCACACCAGTATCTTTGAAACACGCCCTATTTATTGACGGAAAAAATGTAATGTTCGCGAATCTATTGAAGAAAGTTTTCGGTTCCAAGAATGACCGAGAAATACGCAAGTTAGGCAAAATTGTTGTCCAGATCAACCAACTCGAAGCAGCTTTAAGCGAGCTTAATGATGCCGATCTTAAGGCCGAAACACTGCGCCTGCGCGAGAAGCTGGAAGCGGGCAGCAGTTTAGATAACCTGTTGCCAGAAGCCTTTGCCCTAGTCCGCGAGACCTCTAGTCGGGTGATGGGTATGCGCCACTTCGACGTTCAGATGATCGGCGGCATGACCCTGCATCAGGGACGCATCGCTGAAATGCGTACCGGTGAAGGTAAAACTCTGGTTGCCACCCTGGCCGCCTATCTCAATGCGCTACCAGGTGAAGGTGTTCACGTAATCACGGTCAATGATTATCTGGCACGCCGCGATGCCCAGTGGATGGCGCCTCTGTATCAGGCACTGGGACTCTCGGTTGGTGTAATCCAGTCCTATCAGGGCCCGGACAGCCCCAACTCCTTTATTATGGATCAGGGGGACGAAACACTGCGCCCTAGCAGTCGCAGTGAGGCCTATGCCGCGGATATTACCTATGGCACCAATAATGAATTTGGTTTCGACTACCTGCGAGACAATATGGCACTGCGTGAGGATGATAAATCCCAGCGCGGCCTGAGTTTTGCCATTGTCGATGAAGTGGACTCGATTCTTATCGATGAAGCGCGCACACCACTGGTTATCTCCGGTGCTGCACAGGATAGTTCATCGCTCTATCGTAGCGTTAACGCCCTGACCCTAAAGCTTGATGCTGGCAGTGAAGAAGAGCCGGGGGACTTTGTCGTGGATGAGAAGACTCGTTCCGTAGAACTCTCGGAAGACGGCTTCCAGAAGGTTGAAGAAATCTTGATTGCTGAGGGCTTGCTCAACGCTGACGAGAGTCTCTATCAGGCCGCTAATCTGGGTCTATTGCATCATGTTCACTCTGCCTTGCGCGCACAGAATCTGTTTCAGCGAGATGTGGAATATATTGTTCAGGAAGATCAAGCGGTACTGATTGATGAACACACTGGCCGCACCATGCCAGGACGCCGTCTCTCGGAGGGCTTACATCAGGCAATTGAAGCCAAAGAAGGGCTGAATATTCAGCAAGAGAGCCAGACTCTGGCCTCTACCACCTTCCAGAATTATTTCCGTCTCTACACTAAGCTTGCGGGCATGACCGGCACCGCTGATACGGAAGCCTTTGAATTCCAGCAGATCTATGGTCTGCAGGTGATGGTGATCCCAACCAATGTTGAGGTTAAGCGTCAGGATCTCAATGATCTGGTATTTTTAAGTCAGGAAGAAAAGTTCGAAGCGGTGATCGAAGATATCAGGGATATTACTCAGAAAGGCGCGCCAGTGCTGGTGGGTACCGCATCGGTTGAAACCTCCGAGTTACTCTCACAGATGCTCAAAAAGGCTGGCGTAAAGCACAATGTACTCAACGCCAAGCAGCACGAGCGCGAAGCCAACATTATTGTTGAAGCCGGACGTCCCGGTGCCGTCACTATCGCCACCAATATGGCCGGTCGCGGCACCGATATTGTCCTCGGCGGCAATGTTGAAGCTGAGATCAAAGAACTGGACAATCCCAGCGACAGCCGCATCGAGCAACTGAGAGCCGAGTGGCAAGAGCGTCACGCCAAAGTGATTGAAGCCGGCGGCCTACATATTGTTGCCACCGAGCGCCATGAATCTCGCCGAATCGACAATCAGCTTCGCGGCCGCTCCGGTCGTCAGGGGGATCCCGGTGTCTCGCGTTTTTACCTGTCTCTAGAAGATCCATTGATGCGCCTGTTTGCCTCCGACCGGATCAAAAATATGATGCGTTCAATGGGCATGGAGCACGGAGAATCCATCGAACACAGCATGGTTACCAATGCCATCGTCAAAGCCCAGCGCAAAGTCGAAGGGCGCAACTTTGATATTCGCAAGCACTTGCTGGAATACGATGATGTGGCCAATGACCAGCGTCAGGTGATTTATCAGCAGCGCAACGATCTGCTTGAAGATGGCGATATTTCCGATGTGATTACCCATGTTCGCGCAGACGTAGTGACCCAGTCTATGGATATGTTTATCCCACCCCAGACGCTCGAAGAGCAATGGGATATTGAAGGGCTGGAAAAAGCCCTGCATAGTGATTTCACCCTGCAGTTGCCCATTGGCCAGTGGTTGGAAGAGGATAGCCGTCTCGATGAAGAGACCCTGCGCGCCCGAGTGATTGAACTGGTGGAAGAGGATTATCAGACCCGCTATGCCGATGTGGGCACCCAGATGCGCGAAGTGGAACGTCAGATTATGCTTCAGGTGCTCGACACCCAGTGGAAAGATCACCTCGCCAATATGGATCAGCTACGTCAGGGTATTGGTCTGCGCGCCTATGCTCAGAAAAATCCCAAACAGGAATATAAGCGTGAATCCTTTGCCATGTTCGAAGAGCTGCTGGGGAATATTAAATACGAGACCATTCGTTTCCTCAGCCATATCCAAGTCGCCAGCGATGAAGATATGCGCAAGCTTGAAGCTCAGCGCCGCAAAGAGCAGGAAGGGCGCGAGTATCAGCACGCCCAGTCAGCTAATTTGGCTCAGGAACAGGGTGAGCAGGGTGAAGAGACTAGGGCCGCGCCACAGCCGGTTCAGCGCCTTGGGCCCAAGGTAGGACGCAATGATCCTTGCCCCTGTGGTTCTGGCAAAAAGTACAAGCAGTGCCACGGCAAAATCACATAAACTCAATTAGCACAGATATCGACAACAGGAATAGCAATGGCCACAGGTAATAAGCCTTTCCCACAGATGCACCCGGTCACGGGTTTCAAACTGGGCACCACCAGCGCCGGTATTAAAACCCCGGGGCGCAAAGATTTAGTGGTGATGGAACTGCAGCCCGGCGCTGCAGTGGCCGGAGTCTTTACCCAAAATGCTTTCTGTGCCGCACCAGTGGTGGTTGCCAAGCAGCACCTCAGTGGCATCTCTCCGCGCTATCTGGTCACCAATACCGGCAATGCCAATGCCGGAACCGGGGACCAAGGCATGACTGATACTCTGGCTAGCTGCACCGCTCTGGCTCAGCTACAGGGAGTTGCCGCAGAACAGGTGTTGCCGTTCTCCACCGGCGTGATTGGCGAGCCACTGCCCATAGAAAAGCTGCTAGCGGCACTGCCTGCAGCCGCAGCCGCCCTAGATGAAAATGGCTGGTATGATGCCGCTGAGGGTATCTTAACCACCGATACCCGACCCAAGGGCGCGAGTCTGCAATACCAGCCCAACAGTACCTCCGCTGAGTTGGTTACCATCACCGGTATCACTAAAGGCTCAGGCATGATCAAGCCCAATATGGCCACTATGCTCGGCTATGTGGCCACCGACGCCCAGGTCGATGGGGAGTTGCTGCAGCGCGCCCTTCGACTAGTGGCCAATAAATCCTTTAATCGCATTACTGTGGACAGCGACACCTCCACCAATGATGCGGTAATTCTAGTGGCCACCGGAGCCAGTGGGATTATTATTGATGAGAACAACTTTGAACAATTTGTCGCCAATCTTGAGACTGTGTTTATCGAGCTGGCCCAGTCGATTATTCGAGATGGTGAAGGGGCGAGCAAATTTGTCGCGGTGATAGTGGATGGCGCCCTAGATTCAGCAGAAGCCCTGAAAGTTGCCTACACGGTTGCCGAGTCACCTCTGGTCAAGACCGCACTGGCAGCATCCGATGCTAACTGGGGGCGCATACTCGCCGCAGTCGGCCGCGCCGGTGTCGAAAACCTTGATGTCAGCCGCGTCTCGGTGCAGCTCAACAATGTATTAATTGTCGAAGCGGGAGGCCGAGCCGCCAGTTATACCGAAGCCGCCGGGGAACAGGCTATGGCACCGGAAGATATCACCATTCGAATTTCACTGGACCGTGGCGCACCTGAAAAAACTGTCACCGAAACCATCTGGACCACCGACCTCACCTATGAGTATGTGCGTATCAATGCTGAATACCGTACCTAAAGTGTCAATTTTAACTCTCGCTCTAGGTACTCAATCTAGGTCTTTTGATTTTGGGCTTTTAAATTCCAGGCCTTTAAATTCCAGGCTTTTAAATTCTAGGCTTTTAAATTCCAGGCCTAGACAGTGAAACGCATCCATGTAGTGGCGGCGATTATTGTTGGTCCAGATCAGCGTATTTTTATCTCAAGGCGCGGAGACCACCTACATCAGGGGGGACTCTGGGAATTTCCCGGTGGCAAAGTTGAAATCGGCGAAAGCCCGGAAGCGGCATTGGCGCGGGAGTTATTTGAAGAGATCGATATCCATATCAGCGCCGTGCAACCCTATATGCAGGTGGAACACGACTATGTGGATAAAAAAGTACTCCTAGATATCTGGCAGGTGGATGATTTTGCCGGCGTAGCCCAGAGCAAAGAAGGACAGCAGTGTCGCTGGTTGAGTCTTGAGCAATTGCTGGTGCCCGCGGCAACCTCAGCAGAGGGAGAGCTATGTTTTCCTGCCGGCAATCAGCCAATTCTTCAGCGCCTCGCCGAACAGGGTCTCAAGCCCCCAGCATCGAAGCGCTAGGTGCGCTTTAGGAATCCAATAAATTCGGATCAATCATTCCCGCATTGAGTAACTCTTGGGCCAACTGCTCGGAATCCACAATCTCTGGATCCACTAGTGCAGCCCCCTTAATCGCAAAACTCTCCTGTGCCCAGCCACCAAAATCAATCTGTTGACAGCGCTGACAGCAAAACGGACGGAAAGGAAATTTATCAGTCCACTCCAGTTGGGTTTTACAGGTAGGACAGTTAAGAGTGGTAACCGAGCTCATGAGTTTTTCTCCTGGGTGTCCAGATTGCTATTCAGCAAACTTAAAAGGGTCTGATGGAGCGCTCCCACACGTGGCGCGATGCTCTCTTCACTCTGAGTATTATCCAACACTATATCGGCCCGAGAAAGTTTTTCTGCCCGAGGCATTTGGGCATCGATAATGCGCTGGATTTGATCGGCTTGATTAGCATCTCGAGCGCAGGCGCGCTCTATTTGTAGCTCCGTTGGCAAATCCACTAACAGCGTCTTTGCCACCAACTGATGCTGATCGGTTTCAAATAACAGTGGTGACTCGAGAATAACATAGGGGCTGGTGGCAGCCTCTAACTGCTGAATAATCCAGTGGCGAATCAATGGGTGCAGCAGAGACTCGAGCCATTGCTTCTGGTCTGGGTCAGCAAAGATAATCTGTCGCAGCGCCGCGCGATCTAACTGGCCATCTGCTTGAATAATGTCAGGCCCAAACTGCTCAGCGATGGCAGCTAGTGCCGGCATACCCGGTTCAACCACCGCACGGGACGCCTGATCCGCATCCACTGTCTCAATGCCGAGCTGGCGAAAGGCCTTCGCAACAGTGCTTTTGCCACTGCCGATACCGCCGGTCAAACCGATAATTAGGGGAGGTAATCGAGTCTTAGATTCTGTTGATTTCACTGTAGAGTGCCATGGCAATGGATCGCAAACGGTCTAACTTAAGCGCCGCCACTAAAGGCCAAATACACTTAAATATGAGTCGAGGATCTTATCACCCCAGATTAAAGCAATCCAACCTGCCATAGCCAAGAATGGCCCAAAAGCCATGGGAACCTGCTTTTCTCTGGTTTTCATCAACAGGCCCACAATACCCACCAGCGCACCGACAAAGGTGGATAAAATAATAATTAGCGGCAGCATCTGCCAGCCCATCCAAGCCCCCAGCGCGGCGAGCAACTTAAAGTCACCGTAACCCATGCCCTCTTTGCCAGTAATTAGCTTAAATAGCCAAAATACCGACCACAGAGAAAGATAGCCCCCCAGTGCGCCAATCACAGCTTCATTGAGGGGAACAAATATACCGCTGAGGTTGGCGAATAGACCCAGCCACAGTAGCGGCAGCGTAATCTGGTCCGGGAGCAATTGCTCGCGAAAATCGATCCCGGTGAGAGAAATTAAAACCCAGGTAAATATCAGGCAGTAGCCGGCCATCAGTGACAGACCAAACTGATAGACAATAAAAGCCGTGGCCAGACCGCTGAGCAACTCCACTAGAGGATATTGCATTGAAATAGCAGTAGAGCACGCCCTGCACTTGCCGCGCAAAAACACATAGCTAATCAGCGGAATATTGTGCCAGGGCTTGATAGGCACACCGCAAGAGGGGCACCGGGATGCCGGCTGAGAGAGGGAGAGAGTCTCCTTTGCCTGCTCGGATTCTGATACCACACCGAGAAAATCCTCGGACTCACGCCGCCAGCTATTCTTGAGCTGTTCAGGAAAACGCAGAATTACTACATTGAGAAAGCTGCCGACAATTAAACCAAAGGGAAAGGCGGCGATAGCAAGAGCTGTGATCGATAGGCCGGCATCTAAAAACATAGAGTATTCACAGTTGGGGCGCAGCGTTCTAAAAAGCACTGCGCGGTTGTAAGAATTAACGGTTGATTAAGCTCTAGTGATCCATTAAACCACATTACCCAGCTGGAATATCGGCAGGTACATAGCGATCATCAGACCACCGACCAAAATACCCAGCACGGACATAATCAGCGGCTCGAGCAAACTGGTGAGATTGTCCACAGAATTATCCACCAACTCCTCATAGTGCAGCGCCGCCTTTTCCAACATCTCGTCCAGCGCTCCCGACTCCTCACCAATCGCGGTCATCTGTTGCAGGAGTATAGGAAACATCTGAGTCGCCTTGATCGCAATCTGTAACTGCACACCGGTGGTGACATCATCCCGCACCCGTAAAATCGCATCGTGATAGGGGGCATTGCCAGCGGCACCGGCCACTGATTCCAGAGCATCGACAATGGGTACACCGGCGGCAAAGGTCGTTGCAAGAGTACGGGCAAAACGCGCCACTACAGAGTTATAGATAATACCGCCGATAATCGGCAGCTTTAAGGAGTAGCGATCCACCTGATAGGCAAACTTCTTTGAGCGGAAACGCGCCTCTTTAAAGGCATATAGGCCGACCCCGATCGCCACCAATACAATCAGCCAATATTGCTGCATCATCTCCGATAGACCCAGCACAAAGAGGGTAAAGGCCGGCAGGTCAGCGCCAAAGCTACTAAAGGTCTCCGCAAATACTGGCACCACTTTAATTAGCAAGATCCCAGTCACCACCAGCGCCACCACCAATACGGCAATGGGGTAGGTGAGGGCTTTCTTGATCTTGGCTTTTAACTGCTCGGTTTTTTCTTTGTAGGTGGCAACTCGGTCGAGCATGGTCTCCAGAGCACCGGCGGTCTCACCGGAATCCACGAGGCTGCAAAATAGATCGTCAAAATAGCGCGGGCTGCGGCGCAGGGCGTTGGCAAAGCTACCCCCAGCCGCCACATCATCGCGAATCTGGCGGATTAGTGACTGCATGGTGGGGTTACTAAAGCCATCGGCGACAATATCAAAGGACTGCACCAGGGGCACGCCGGCTTTCATCATAGTCGCTAATTGCCGAGTAAATAGTGCGATATCTGCGGGCACAATTTTCTTTGCGCTACTAAACAGTGGTTTGGGTTTTTTCTTGATCGAGGTGGAAATAATTCCCTGTTTGCGCAACTGTCCTTTAACGGCAATTAGAGTGTCAGCTTGAATTTCCCCCTGAACTTTCTCGCCCTTGCGATTTTTGCCGCGGTAGATAAACAGCTGACTGTCGGCAGTCGTGGCCATAAGCTTTGTCCTTTCTTGTTTTTAGAGCGAGTCCCTGAAGCTAGTGATACTAGTCCTTGGTAATACGATTGGCCTCTTCAATACTAATTAGACCAAGTGCGGCCTTACGTAAAGCCGAGCTGCGCAGAGGTCTAAAGCCTTCCTTTACCGCGGCATCGAGAATATCCAAGGAGCTGCCGCCCTCCATAATAATGCGTGAGATGGCCGGGGTGATTTTAAGGGTTTCATAAACACCCACACGACCCTTATAGCCATTGCTGCAAAGACTACAGCCGATAGGCTTGTATACCCTGATCTGATCTCGAGGAATACCTATATGGTCAAAGCCCTCTTCGCTGAGTACCTTATCGGGAATATCATCAAATGGCTGACGACACTGGGAGCAGAGTTTGCGCCCGAGACGCTGGGCGATAATTAAATTCACCGAAGTCGCCACGTTAAAGGCCGGCACACCCATATTTAATAGTCGGGTCAGCGTTTCCGGGGCGCTGTTAGTGTGTAGGGTGGAGAGCACTAGGTGACCGGTCTGAGCCGCCTTGATGGAGATCTCCGCGGTCTCCAGATCTCGAATCTCACCGACCATCACCACATCCGGATCCTGACGTAAAAACGAGCGCAGCGCCTCGGCAAAGGAGAGCCCCACACGCATATTAATCTGCGTCTGGTTAATGCCCTCCATATTAATTTCAATGGGGTCCTCCGCGGTGGAGATATTGCGCTCCGTAGTATTGAGAATATTGAGTCCGGTATAGAGAGATACTGTTTTGCCGCTACCGGTCGGCCCGGTTACTAGAATCATCCCCTGAGGTCGCGCCAAAGCATCCATATAGAGCTGCTTTTGATCATCCTCATAGCCCAGCGCCTCAATCCCCATCTTGGCACTGCTCGGGTCGAGGATACGCAGCACGATCTTTTCACCAAATTGCAGGGGCAGTGTATTGACCCGGAAATCGATGGCCTTATTCTTTGACAGTTTTAATTTAACCCGGCCATCCTGAGGCACCCGGCGCTCAGAGATATCCATGCGTGACATCACCTTTAAACGCGCTGCCAGGCGAGGAGCCAAATTGGCCGGTGGTCGGGACATCTCCTGGAGAATACCGTCCACCCGAAAGCGCACTCGATAGGATTTTTCATAGGGTTCAAAGTGAATATCTGAGGCGCCGAGACGAATGGCATCCAACAGCATCTTATTGACAAAGCGTACAATCGGCGCATCGTCCTCGCCGTTATTATCGCTATCATCTGCCGAATCTGCGCTCTCATCGATAGCCTCCATGCCTATATCATCGAGGTGCACATCATCCATTGTGCCAAGGGCCTCGCCAATATCACCGTCACTGTCGCCCTCCAGCCACTTTTCCAATGTCTCGCTGATATCCGAGTAGAGTGCCAGCACCGGCTCCACGGCAACACCTGCCTGAAACTGAATCTCCGTAATCGCCCGTTGATTAGTCGGATCGGCAACCGCCAAAAATAGACGCTTGCCGCGCAATACCAGAGGAATCGCCTGGTGTTTTTTGAGCAGTTTGCTGTCCACTATATCTCGAGGGAAATAGTCAGGGTTGTGTTGATCGAGGGCGTAGAGGGGAATACCAAATTCTTTAGAAGCGGACTCGCCAATCTGATGTGACGACAGCAGATGTTTATCGCAGAGATACTGTACCAGAGAGATTTTATCGGTTTTGGCGCTAGCGCTGGCTTCCTCAATAACGGTTGCAGCAATTAGCTGATCATCGACCAGGCGCTTTGGCAGGCCATGCAATGCAAGCTGGGGCATATTCATATCAGCGATCATCCTTAATTAACAGTACCGGCAAGTCTACTGAGCGTATTTGATCCATGCCGTGCCAAATGCCACAGAACTAAAAATATTCTGTGAACCAGATAACAGTCTATTTAAAAACAGTTGGCATACATGGTCGCTCTGCATCAGCAAATGCTACTTGTATAGAAGGTTATTTATTTTTCTTATAGAGAAGTGTTTTTAAAAGGCCTTCTGGAGCAGCTATGTCTAAAAGCATAGTTGAGTAAAAAGGAAAAATTGAAAAACTTAATTTCTGTCTTTTTGAAAATAACTGACAGAAAAAGTCACAAACTGACAGAGCCATGTCGATTGGCGGCAATATAAGGCGCTATTTATTTGGTTAATTAAATTTTTAAATCTGTAAGTTATTGAAATAGAACGCTAATCTTATTTTGGCATAGCAATTGCTAATGTCTTAGCGTGAAACAATATTTGCCAGTTAACTGGAATAACGAATTTTTAATCTAATGGAGAGTAACTATGAAGACGAATAGAAAGCAAAGTGGTTTTACCCTAATCGAACTGATGATTGTTGTAGCAATTATTGGTATTTTGGCGGCGTGCATTGCCAGCTTATCAAAATTACACCTTAAAAGCTGAGTTTACAGAAACTAAAGTAGCTACTGGATCCTTGAAAACGGGAGTTGAAGTTTGCTCGCAAACTTTGGGTTTAGCTGCTGGTGGTAATTGCGATAATAATACTAATGGTATTCCAGCCAATGTGACTGCAGCAAATGAAATCGTTGGTATGGCCTTGACAGGCACTGCCCCTGCTAAAACGGGAGCCGCAGCCGTTGGAGATACATTTATTATCACAGCGACAGCACCTACATCCTCTCCGAATACCACAGGAACATTCACTCTAACTGGAACGCTTCAGGCCGGAGGTCGTATTGTTTGGGACGGCGGCATTTGTAACCCGGTAGCTATATGTTAATAGTTGTACACTAATAAAAAAGGCTCCTAAGGGAGCCTTTTTTATTCTATTTTTTAGACCCTAATCCACCAACCTCATCGATAAATCCACCGCCCGAATATGCTTAGTAATACTCCCAGATGATATAAAGTCCACCGCCCCATGGCTATAAGCCTTAATTTTTTCTTCAGTAATATCCCCCGACACTTCAATCTTCGTCTCACCCAAATCTAAGGACGACAGCGCCTCGATATCAGCGGGTGAGAAATTATCCAGCATCACCACATCGGCCTTGGCGGCCAGTGCCTGATGCAGTTCATCAACTGTTTCCACTTCCACTTCCACCAGTTTATCCGCTGCAATCTCTCGAGCTTTGGCGATGGCCTTGCCGATTCCGCCACAGGCGGCGATATGATTTTCTTTAATTAAGAATGCATCGTAGAGGCCAATACGATGATTTTGGCAGCCCCCCACTGCGGCGGCATATTTTTGCGCCAGACGCAGGCCGGGAACGGTTTTGCGGGTGTCGAGAATTTTAATCTGACTATTTGAACTATTTAAACCGATATCAGCATGTTGACGGGCTGTGGTGGCAGTAGCGGATAGGGTCTGCAAAAAATTCAGAGCCGCCCGTTCTCCGGTGAGCAGTACTCGAGTATTGCCGCGCAGAGTTAAGAGCTTTTGGTCGGGGCTGACGTTGTCGCCCTCGTTAATATGCCATTCAATTTGAGTGCTGGCGGTGTGATCGGCTGAGTTGAGATCTAACTGTCGAAATACCTCGTCCACCCAGGGGCGTCCGCAGATCACTGCCTGATCACGACAGATTACCACCGCAGTGGCGCGCTGTTGCGGCGGTATAAGCTGTGCGGTGATATCGCCGCTGCCAATATCCTCTTCCAGGGCGCGGGCAACAGACTGGGGAATATCCTTGCGGAGGTCGTCGCCAAGCATATAACTGGGGTTATTGGCTATGTGGCTGGGTTTTTCGATGCTGGTCATTAAGGTCTCGAGAGTCAGTTTTAAGTCGTCACAGTCTGTGTCTTTAGGCCCTATTTGGCAGGCTCAATGTGCAAGCGCGAGAGTATAGCAGTATTGATTGGTCGGTGATTTATTGGCGGGGTAATTGATAATTGGTTTTTTTTATGTGATCTGGTTCAATTTAAACCATACTTGAACGATTAATCAGACGGCTAATTTAGTATCAGTCGACTATCGCATCCGTGCATCGCAAAAGTGCCTCGCCAAGGGGTTGGCAGCTAAATGAGTAATGGATCTCGTCACGCAGAGCAACAGCTCGTCCAGTCGTTGAGGCAGCACTGCCAACAACACTTGGCTGATGCCTTTGATAAATTCCAACCACTCTGTATCACCAAACTCGCTGCTCTAGCCTCTAATGCCGAGAGCAATCGCTTGCAAACTCTCTATTTCGATACCCAGCGCTTGCTGCGCCTGCAGGGGGCGGAGATTGAGCTGCGCGCCATCGATACGGCTGTGGAGGCTATGAGTTTGGGTGAGCATTTATTGGGCACTTTAGTCGGTACTTCACCCGACATTTTAAACGGCACTCCGCCAACAGCAAACCACAGCAGTAAATCTGAGCCCTCTACCCCAGGATCAGTCCGGGGTGCCGGAGATAGCCTTAAGCTCCTCGAGCATGAGGATCTCGAGGTGATGATTGCTCTGGATAACTGCTCTAGCCGGGTGCGGGAGGAGCTGGGTGGAGAGTTTTATGAACTGGAGGGGCGTTTTAAATCGCTGTTTCAGCCCTACAGTAAAGCTGGCAATAACAGCGGCCTGCCGAGTCCCATACCGCTATCGCCCGATGCTCTGCTCGAGGCTTTTGTCGGTGCCCTCGATGATGACATGATTGCCATTGAGGTACAGTTGGAGTTGGTCAAGATCTTTGCTCAGGTGTGCTTTGATCGCTCCTATGGGGAAATGCTCAACAGGGTGATTGATGAGCTCGCGGAGGCGGGTTTTGAGTTGCTGGCAAACCCTGATGAAAATCATAGCGAGAGACCCGACCGTCCCCAGAGAAAACCCGAACCAAATACTCAGACAGCTGACTCTATTGAGGCTAAAACGGAGCCTAGTACAAACCAGTTGGATGACTTGCATAGCACCAGGACTGAAGCGGATATTTTATCTCAGGCAGGCTTGGCTCGTACGGCTGGAAGTGAAACTGGCGTCGAAGAGCAGCGGAGTGCTTATGGGGATGAGTCTCTCGCTATGCCCAACAGTCGGGTTCAAACCGAACTGCTGGCTAAGATCAGCTCGATGTTGGAAAACGCAGATCAAGAGGTACAGCTCGAAGCCGCCATTGGTGAGAGCCAAGCCAGCCATTCTGGGCCGCATAGCAGGGCAACCGCAACCAGTAAAGGCAGCGCTAATCGCGCCCTATCTCGCCGCCCCTGTATGGATAAGCCCCAGCTTTTTGCTGAGATCAACAAGCATATTAATCATCTGGTTAGCCACCGCAGTGAGCTTGCGAGCAATGGTCAGATTACTCGAGATCTCTCAGCTGCCATGAAGCAGTTAGAGCAGGGCGAAGAGGGTAGCCGTCTGCATCGCAACGATGCCAGCGTTTTTCAGGTGGTGGAAAATACCTTTGCCAGTTTTGGTGAGTCTATGGTGGTGGCGCCGGAAGTACGTCAGGTGATCAATCGCTGTGAGATTCCGATGCTCAAATTGGCACTTAAAAAGCCGCTGTTATTTGAACAGGAAAATCATCCTATTAGGCGGCTGTTTAATGAGATGGCCAAATATGCCATTGGCTTAGAACAGGGGGATTGCGAAGACAATAAAATTTATCAACAGATGTTGAGACTGGCTGAGACCATGAGCGCGGACTCCTTCGAGGAGCGCAATCTGCCCCTAATGTTGAGCGAGTTTATGAGCATTATCGATCGCGATAAGCGGGTCACTTCGATCTCAGAAAAGCGCGAGATTGAACGGGTGGCGGTGCGGGAAAAGGTCAACTGGGCGCGCACCCGAGTAGAGGAAGAGGTGGCCAAGCGCATGGTTGGCAAAAACCATGCTCAGGCAGTTATTGATTTTGTTCAGCGCAGTTGGTGTTTGGTGCTGCATATGGCCCACCAGCAAAAGGGTGAGGTGAGCAGTGACTGGCAGGTGGCGCTCAAGCTGCTGGATAATCTGCTTTATTTGGCCAGTCGTCCGGCTAGTGAAAAAGACCTTAAATACCGCCATGAATTAATTAAGCATTTGGATCTGCGTCTCGGACATATCTCCACGGACATCATCCAGCGCAGCCTCCAGATCGAGCAGCTCACTGAGGTTTTGGGCTTGAATCCATCACCACAGCGCACCGCCAAGATCACCGAGATGGCTCCGGCAGCAAAGAAATGGGCGCACAAGCTAGTAAAGAAATATCGCTCAGGAAGCGAGGTGGAGGACCGTCTGGTGGATGAGGTCACTCAGGTGCTGATGCCAGCCCTCAAAACTGAATTGCCGGGTAAGAATATAGCTCAGGCGGTACGGGATGCTGAGACCATCGATAGCGATGCTCAACGGCGTCTCGCGGCGATGAAAACCGGTTGTTGGATTGAGTTGGGGGGTGAGATCAAAGCGCACAAACGCGGCAAGCTGGCTGGCATTGTTGGGCCATCCTGGAAGTATGTGTTTGTCGACAATCAGGGCAAATTAATTGCCGAGCGCGACAGAGCGCGCTTGGCGGTAGATATTTTGAATGGTACTGTCACAGTCTTAGATGATTCCTATCTTTTTGATAAAGCCATTAAACAAGCAATCACTCAAATCAAGGGATTGCCCGTCGCGAGCTAGCAGATCGCCCTTTATGCAGATAGAAATATGCAGATAGAAAACGGTTGGTTGACTAGTGCCACTCAGATGCCTTCGCCAAATACTGACCAGCGCCCACAGGTTGCTGATATCAGTTTATTGGTGATTCACAATATTAGCTTGCCACCGAATCAGTTTGGCGGTGGCTATATTGGCGAGTTTTTCAATAATCGTCTGGATCCCGAGGCTGATGACTATTTTGCTGAGATCTGTCACCTTAAAGTCTCCTCACATCTATTGATTGATCGTCAGGGCGACATCACTCAGTTTGTCGGTTTTAATCAGCGCGCCTGGCACGCCGGGGTCTCGCAATTTGAAAATCGCAACGGCTGCAATGATTTTTCCATTGGTATCGAAATGGAAGGGGCCGATCATATTCCCTACACTGACGTTCAATATCAGGTGCTGGCTCAGGTCAGTAAAGCTCTGCTAGACGCTTACCCGCTGATAAGCCGAGACCGTATTGTTGGTCACAGTGATATTGCACCGGGACGCAAAACCGATCCGGGGCAGGCGTTTCAATGGGACCACTACAAAAAGCTGCTCGGCTAAATGCCGGGACTAATATCACAGGGGTAGAACGTGCATTTTCTGATTATTTTAATCGCCATTGCAGTACTGGAAAGCAATGGCCAATTGGCTTTTATTCAGCGCGATCTCTGGGTGCGGAAATGGCACGGGGCACTGGCTAGGCTGCCGGCTCTGGCAAACCACTCCTGGCCAAAAGTCTTGGTTTATGTGCTGGTGCCGGTTATCGCCTTGCAGTTGGTGCTCTGGTATCTCGGTAGCGGCGGCAACGGCATACTGGTGTTTCTACTTGAGCTTGGCGTATTGCTTTACTGTCTGGGCCGCGGCGACCTCGGAGCCCAGATTAGTGTGCTCGAGCCAGACATTCAGCGCAGAGATTTGCAGGCCGCTTTTCACGATGCGGCAGTGTTTAATATTGGTCATCGTGCGGTGCCGGTGAATAATGCGGATAGTACAGGGAACACCGAGGGTACAGGGAATACAGAGGGTGCAGGGAATACAGAGGGTGCAGGGAATACAGAGGGTGCAGAGGGATTTTTTCGTGAACTGGCGGCAACATTACCCTACCGATTGTTTGAACGCAGCTTTGTGGTGGTACTCTGGTTCTTTTTTCTCGGCGCGCCCCTAGCCTTAGCTTATCGTCTACTAGCACTGCATGGGGATATGCAGTTGGAGGTACAAAAGGGTGTGAGCGAGGCCGAGGATGAAAAAGAGGAAGAGGAAAATAGCACACCGCTGCTCGAAGTCTCGGCGCCAAACGCAGCCAATACATTACTCTGGTATCTCGAGTGGATCCCTGTTCGGTTTCTCGCTCTGACTCTAGGTTTGATGGGCGACTTTTCTCAAGCTGTCGGGCCACTAAAGGAGTTGGCGTTTTGTCCGAAAACCTCTACTGCGGAAGTGTTGCGTCTCTGTGTGTTGGGTGCACTTAATCAGCAGCCCTCCAGTGCTGCAGAGAGCAGCCAAGATAAGAATCTGTCCGAAACCAATGAAACCGCGGCACTCTCTCAGGTTGCAGAGATTGTTGCGCTATTTAGACGGTCCATGACCGGTTGGCTGGTGGCGATTGCGCTGTTGGTTCTCACTAGCTAGGGCTTTTTTCCGGGCTGTTCCAAGGGGCGACTTTCAGCAGTAATAGCATGCCGGGAATCGCCAGAGCAGTGCACAAATAGAAGAAATGTTCCCAGCCTAGGCTCTCGACAATAATCCCAGAGAATGAACTCACCACAGTGCGTGGTACCGCTGTCAGTGCAGTAAACAGGGCTAGCTGTGTGGCCGCGAATGCCGGGTGTGTAGAGCGCGCCATAAAGGCGACAAATGCGGCGGCGCCGAGGCCGACGCCGAGATATTCAAAGCTAATCACCAGACCCAGCAGCCACAAGCCTTCTCCCACTCTCGCCAGCAGAGCAAAACCTAGGATCGACACGATCTGCACCAGACCAAATAGCCACAGTGCCCGATTGATGCCGATCTTGAGCATCAGGATGCCGCCAATAATACCGCCCACGATCATCGGCCACAGAGCCGCATGTTTGGCGATCAGGCCGATTTGAGTTTTGGTGAAACCCATATCCAGATAGAAGGGGGTCGCCAGCGCCGTGGCCATGTTGTCGCCGAGTTTATACAACAGCATAAAACCCAGAATCAGACAGGCCTGTTGAACACCCTGTCGGGAAAAGAACTCTTTAAAGGGATCGACAATGGCTTGATTGAGAGTGGTGGGGTGGCGGGCATCGGCCTTGGGCTCGGAGATACTTAGGGTCATTACAATGCCGATTAACATAAAGGCGGCGGTGACCATAAATACCGTCTGCCAAGGCAGACTGTCGGCCAGTATTAACGACAGGGAACCGGGTACTAATCCGGCAATTCGATAGGCGTTTACATGGATCGAATTGCCCAGTCCCAGCTCTTGGTCCGGCAGTATCTGACGGCGGTAGGCGTCTAGAACAATATCTTGAGTGGCGCTTAAAAAGGCGATTAACAGGCACAGCCAGGCGATGCTCCAGATCTCGGTATTGGGGTTTAGAAAGCCCAGAGCGCCAATCGACAATAATAAACCGATCTGAGTTGCCAGCATCCAGCCGCGGCGCAGGCCGCCGCCAAATCCAAAATGCCGCGAGCCGGGCATCCCCAAACGATAGCGATCAAGCAGCGGCGACCAAAAGAACTTCCAGGTGTAGGGCAGGCCGATCAGGGCAAAGAAGCCGATCTCCTTAAGACCCACGCCCTCGGAGCGCAGCCAGGCCGGTACCAGTGAGATCAGTAAATATAGCGGCATGCCCGAGGCAAAGCCGGTAAAGATACAGATCAACATACGGCGATTTAATAGTGCCTGTTTGATGCTGGTTGAATTCATTGTGAGCCTTAATATTGTTCTTTTAATTGCGACAAAATTTTTTGTTACTAGATCATCTGATTGCTGACAGTCTAGGGCTGCCAGCGGAATTGTTTGAGGCTGATCCGGCCCTGGTTAAATATAACCCCTTCTTCTTGCAGCAGTGTTCGTTGCTGCAGGCCGCTGTCAGACTCTGGGCCGAGACTGATTTTGCCCGCTGCATTGATCACTCGGTGCCAGGGCAGCCTCGTTTCAGAGGGCAGGTTGCGCAATATATAGCCTATCAGCCGCGCTGCTCGTGGCAGCCCGGCTAGTTCTGCCAGCTGACCATAGGTGACTATTTTTCCGGCAGGGACCTGAGCCAGTGCAATATAGACTCGCTGTTCGCGGCTTGGCTCTTTATTTAGCTGAGGCTCTCTATCCCGCTGAGGCTCTTTACCTTGCTGAGGCTCTTTACCCCGCTGAGGCTCTTGATCCAGAGCACAGTTCCTTTGTTTAGTCTTCATGTCCCAAGATTACGCTATTCGCCGCGCTGTTGAAATAGACGAAACTACCCCCATGTAACTAACATCCCTCCCAAACTGGGCCGGTAAACATGAGATAACGACTGTGCGCTTACTATTTTTAATATTTGTCATTATGCCAGTGCTGGAGATGTGGCTGCTGATAACTGTTGGCGGCCAGATTGGCGCGCTGCCTACTATTGGCTTGGTGCTGCTCACTGCACTGGTGGGTGTCAATCTGCTCCGTGCGCAGGGTTTCGATACATTGTGGCGCGGCCAGCGCAAGTTTGCTGAGGGTCAGTTGCCTGCTCAGGAAATCGCTGAGGGCATCATTCTCGCGGTATCTGGAGCGTTATTGTTAACACCGGGATTTGTTACCGATGGCATTGGCTTTGCCGGCTTGATCCCTATGGTGCGCGGGGCTATGGCGCGCTTGGTGCTGAGTCGTATGGTGGTCACTGGTGCTTCATCTGCTGGGAGCTTTACCGCTGGGGGGCGCAGCCATCAGCGCGGCCCCAGAGTCGATCACTCCGCCACTGGCGGTTCCAATAGGTCCGATGACATTATCGAAGGAGAGTCTTGGGACGAAAAGTAACCTGACGTATTAACAGTCGTAAACAAGGAGGTTTGCCAATCAAGAAAAGATAAAAAATTTGCCGTGACCCTTGAAAAAGAATTTCGGCGCCACCATATGCAGTTCAACCGGGGAATTCCCCCACGTTTTCATTAATTTTTGAACATCGTAGTCAGACAAATTGGAGAGACAAAGTATGAAGATTCGTCCATTACACGACCGAGTGATCGTTCGTCGCGAGGAAGAAGAAGCAACATCCGCTGGCGGTATTCTGTTGCCAGGATCTGCTCAAGAAAAGCCCAACCAAGGCGAAGTTATCGCTGTTGGCAGTGGCCGAGTGTTGGATAACGGCGATGTGCGCCCAGTTGATGTGAAAGTGGGTGATAAGGTTGTGTTTGGCAAGTATGCCGGACAGGACACCATTGATGTCGAAGGTGAAGAGCTGATTATCCTCAGCGAAACCGATATCAAAGCTGTTGTTGAAGCCTAGGGCTCACAAAGCTTTTGATTGATAAGTTCAGCAACAAGAACTTAGACTAATTTTTGTTATAACCAGATTAGAAAGGAATTAAACATGTCAGCTAAAGAAGTGAAGTTTGGCAGCAGTGCTCGCCAAGGTATGTTGGACGGTGTAAATATTCTCGCCAACGCGGTAAAAGTAACGCTGGGTCCCAAGGGCCGCAACGTTGTATTGGACAAGTCATTCGGTGCACCCACCGTGACTAAAGATGGCGTATCTGTAGCCAAAGAAATCGAGCTTGCAGACAAGTTTGAAAATATGGGCGCACAGATGGTTAAAGAAGTGGCTTCAAAAGCCTCTGATGAAGCCGGTGACGGCACCACTACCGCAACTGTTTTAGCTCAGGCAATTATTATCGAAGGCCTCAAGTCAGTGGCTGCCGGTATGAACCCAATGGACCTTAAGCGCGGTATCGACAAAGCTGTTGTTGCTGCTGTGACTGAAATTGCTGCACTGGCCAAGCCCTGTTCAGAGTCGAAAGAAGTCGCTCAGGTGGGTACTATCTCTGCCAACAGCGATGCACATATTGGTGACATTATTGCTGAAGCTATGGACAAAGTGGGCAAAGAAGGCGTCATTACCGTTGAAGAGGGCACAGGCCTGGAGAATGAGCTGGATATCGTTGAAGGTATGCAGTTTGATCGCGGTTACCTCTCTCCCTACTTTATCAACAATCAAGAGAATATGAGCGCTGAGCAAGAGAGCCCATTTATTCTGTTAGTTGATAAGAAGATCTCCAATATTCGTGAGCTACTGCCACTGCTGGAAAATGTTGCTAAAGCTGGCAAGCCGCTGATGATTATTGCAGAAGATGTTGAAGGCGAAGCTCTGGCTACGTTGGTTGTAAACAACCTGCGCGGCATTGTAAAAGTGTCTGCCTGTAAAGCACCGGGTTTCGGCGATCGTCGCAAAGCAATGCTTGAAGATATCGCTACCCTGACTGGTGGTACTGTGATCTCTGAAGAAGTAGGTCTAGATCTCGAAACTGCTACCCTTGATCATCTGGGTACAGCCAAACGCATCACCATGACCAAAGAAGCCACAACGATTGTTGATGGCGCTGGCGATGCAACAGCTATCGGTGCTCGCGTTCAGCAGATCCGTGCACAGATCGAAGATACTAGTTCAGACTACGACCGTGAAAAACTTCAGGAACGCGTAGCCAAGTTGGCTGGCGGTGTTGCAGTGATAAAGGTTGGTGCTGCTACTGAAATGGAAATGAAAGAGAAAAAAGCCCGCGTTGAAGACGCCCTGCACGCAACTCGTGCTGCGGTTGAAGAAGGCGTGGTACCTGGCGGCGGTGTTGCTCTGGTCCGTGTACTGCAGAAGATTGCAGATATCACTGGCGATAACAATGACCAAACCGTGGGTGTTGGCATTGCCCTGCGCGCTATGGAAGCGCCACTGCGTCAGATCGTTGAAAACGCTGGTGGAGAAGGTTCCGTGGTTGTGGATAAGGTTAAGTCTGGCGAAGGTAACTACGGTTACAACGCTGCTTCAGGTGAATACGGCGATATGATTGGCATGGGTATTCTCGATCCGGCTAAAGTTGCTCGTACTGCACTGCAGGCGGCTGCCTCTATCGCTGGTCTGATGATCACCACTGAAGCTATGGTTGCGGATGCGCCTAGCGATGCAGCTCCTGCTGGCGGTATGCCAGATATGGGTGGCATGGGCGGAATGGGTGGCATGGGCGGCATGATGTAATCAGTCCTCCCGACTCACTTTATAAAGCTTAAAGAAGAGCCCCGTAGATTACTGCGGGGCTTTTTTTTAGGGTAAATGTTTTTATTGCCTAAAAAAGTGTCAAAAAAACACCTTTGCAGGCCTAAGGTGATTGCTATTTCGCCGCTCTTCCCCAACAATTGGCATCAAGAAAAGTAGACGTCCGTAAAGGCGCAATTCGTTAAAAACTATATAAATGGAGTCTGTTATGACCGGTGAGTTAATTGATTTTCTAGTCCGTTGGGGCCACGTGCTGTTCGGAATCGTCTGGATAGGTATGCTGTACTACTTCAACTTTGTTCAGGGCGGCTACTTTAAAGAAGCTTCTCCAGAAGCTCTGGCAGATGCCAAAGCTAAGTTGGCACCCAGTGCACTCTGGTGGTTCCGTTGGGGCGCAATGTTTACATTTATCACAGGTCTCTACCTGCTCCACGTTGTCACTGGCAATGGCCAGCTGAACAACTACATTATTGTTGGCGCGCTGATGGGTACTCTGATGTTTATCAATGTCTGGGCAGTGATTTGGCCAGCACAGAAGATTGCATTGGGTCTGGTTGAAGGCGGCGATAAAGCAGCTGCTGGTGCCAAGGCACTGCTGGCTTCACGCACTAATGTGCTGTTCTCCGCACCTATGTTGCTGGGAATGCTTGCTGGTCCTCACTATGTGGGTCAAGGCTACGGCACAGCAGTTGGCGGCACTGGCCTGACTGTTATGTTGGTGATTGTCGCGCTGCTCGAAGTCAACGCACTGGCTGGCAAGCAGGGTCCAATGACTACGGTTAAAGGCGTGATTCACTCCAGCCTGGGTCTGACTGCAGTAATGGTTCTGGCACTTAACCTGCTTTAAATCGTCAGGTTTAGATGTTCGCGAAAAAGCCGACCTCGAGTCGGCTTTTTTGTGTCTGTTAAATACAGTTCCAAGGCTTGGCCGATAGCAACAAATAACCTCACTGTGCTGATGTAGGCAGAAATTAATTTGCGTATAATAACGCCATCTTTCAGGTCTCTCTAAACAGGATTTTAAAATGACTGCGGATAAACCCAGAATCAACCCTATTGTGGCCGAGCGAGACGACATGATTGGTCGTTCATCGACTTCCACAGCTTCCCTTAAAAAGGGTTCTTCAGGAAGTGATGGCAACCGATCCGGGGGTGGCTCCTCGAACGGTTCATCCAATGGATCCGGTGGCAGCAATATCTTGGTGTTAATTGTTCTGCTGGGTCTGATTGGCGCGGGATTATTTGGCTGGATGCAGTTTGATGCCCTATCGAAAAATCACAGGGACCTGCAACAGCGTTTCGAGGCACTTGAAACACGCCTCAGTAGCACTGATGAATCGGTTACCCAGTCCGGTGCTGCCATGCAGTTAAAAATTAGCAAACAGGCCGATGAACTGAAAAAACACTGGAGTGAAATCCGCAAGCTCTGGGGTGTTACCAACGATATCAATAAAGCCAAAATTGAAGGCAACAAAAAGGATATCGCCTTCTTGGCCAGTAAGCGTACCGCCATTGAAAAGTCCGTTGCTGAACTCAGTGCTCGAGTGGATAAAGAAAATCGCAGTCTGACCAATCTCAGCGGTAACTATCTGGCTATTTCAGCGGATATCGATGTTGTTAATGCCAGTGTTCGCGCTCTCTCCGACAAGCTCGCGGGGCTGCGCTCCTCACTGAATGCCATTGATCGTCAGCTCAAGGCCAATGCCGAGGGTATTGAGTCTATGGATGCTTTCCGCCGTCAGACTAACCAGAAAATTTACACACTCGAAAAACGATCGTCTGCGCCGGCTCCGGCGTCCAATGCCGTGACCCCGCCCAGCCAATAAAATACAGGGATTAAAACCAGCATGACTATTATTCGCCAGCAAGATCTAATCGACAGCGTCGCTGACGCGCTGCAATATATTTCCTACTATCATCCAGTGGATTTTATTCAGGCGGTGAAGCAGGCCTATGACCGTGAAGAGTCTAAAGCGGCGAAAGACGCGATGGCGCAAATTTTGGTCAACTCGCGCATGTGCGCTATGGGTCACCGACCAATCTGTCAGGACACTGGCATTGTCACAGTATTTGTCCGGGTCGGTATGAATGTTCAGTGGCAGGGCGACATGAGCCTCACGGACATGATCAATGAGGGTGTGCGTCGTGCCTACACTCATCCGGACAACGTGCTGCGCGCCTCGATTCTCAGCGACCCCGATGGCGAGCGCAAGAATACCGGCGACAACACGCCAGCAGTCATTCACTACGATATAGTTCCGGGCGATAGCGTCTCCATCGATGTGGCGGCCAAAGGCGGCGGCTCAGAGGCCAAATCCAAATTTGCCATGCTCAATCCTTCAGATTCTGTTGTGGATTGGGTGTTGAAAATGGTTCCCACTATGGGTGCTGGTTGGTGCCCGCCGGGAATGCTCGGTATTGGCATTGGTGGCACAGCTGAAAAAGCCATGTTGATGGCCAAGGAATCCCTGCTTGAGCATATTGATATCTCCGAGCTGCAGGCTCGAGGTGCAAGCAATCGCAATGAAGAGTTGCGTCTTGAACTGTTTGATAAGGTCAACGCACTGGGCATTGGCGCTCAGGGTCTTGGCGGTCTGACCACAGTGTTGGATATCAAAGTCAAAGATTATCCCTCCCACGCGGCTAATAAGGCCATCGCGATTATTCCCAACTGTGCCGCGACTCGCCATGTGCACTTTAATCTCGATGGCAGTGGCCCAGCACAGCTTGATCCGCCAAATCTTGAAGATTGGCCGGAAATTACTTGGGAAGCGGACGAGTCGGTGCGCCGAGTTGATCTCAATACAGTCACCCAAGAGGATATTGCCACCTGGAGTCCCGGTGACACATTGTTGCTCTCGGGAAAAATGTTGACCGGGCGGGATGCGGCGCATAAAAAAATGACCGACATTCTCGCCACTGGAGAGAAGTTGCCGGTGGACCTAACCGATCGCTTTATCTACTACGTGGGACCTGTGGATCCCGTGCGAGAAGAAGCAGTAGGCCCCGCTGGGCCCACTACAGCCACCCGCATGGATAAGTTTACCCGCACTATGCTCGAGGAAACGGGGCTGATGGGCATGATCGGTAAAGCCGAGCGCGGACAGCTGGGTATCGATGCCATTCGCGATAATGAAGCGGTTTATCTGATCGCTATAGGTGGCGCTGCCTATCTGGTGTCGAAAGCGATTACACACGCCGAAGTTGTGGCTTTTCCGGAACTGGGAATGGAAGCGATTTATGAATTTGAAGTAAAGGATATGCCCGTTACTGTGGCGGTTGATACCAAGGGTGATTCAGTGCATCGCATAGGGCCACAGCTGTGGCAGGCAAAAATTGAGGAAAAAACCCTCACCATGGTTTAATCTTAAATGAATAGGCAAAACTGATAATTTTGGCTCAGATTTACAACAAGTATCAGGGAGGAGAACGAGGGGATTAGAGAGCAGGGAAAAAACGTGTTATCAATTTAGGCTCCAACAAGGAGTTATTCAGCATAAAAGGGAAATATTATGAAATCTATAAAAGTAATTTTGGGAGTCGCAGCACTGGTTTTGGCTGGGGCAACAACTGCCTCTGACGATTGGTACGTGGGCGCAACAGCGGGATATTATGACCTAGACGGTGATCGCGCACTTAGCGAAGATCACAACACAGTGACTGCCGGTGTTCAGGTAGGTAAATATCTGTCTGATAATTTTGCTGTGGAATTGGGTTATGGCGCCAATATTGGGCATGATGATGTCGATGTACTGTCACTCAATGCAATGGTCTGGCTGAGCAACAGTGATGTTACTAGCTGGCGTCCCTATGTGTTGTTTGGTGCCAATCAGTACGACTTTAAAGACAGCACCAATCTCGTTCTTGATCATGACGATCGCTCCACTCAGGTAATGGTGGGTGTGGGTGTTGGCACGCAGTTTGACGGCGGTCTAGAGTTTCGCGCCGATCTTCGCGGCATGGCCGGTCACGATGAAGACGGTGAAGATATGGGACTACAGTTCTCTCTGAACAAGGTGTTTGGCAGCAAATCAGTTGCGCCTGCTCCGATTGTAGCTCCGGTTGCTGCGCCGATTGTGGCAGAACCTGAGCCACAGGCCGAGCCAGAAGTTCGCACTATCACCGTGCGACTGAACGTTGAATTTGAATTTAACAAAGACACTGTATTGGCCATTTATGGGGATCAGTTAGACGCTATTGCCGCGGCCATGAGAGCCCATGATGATATCGATCTGGTGCTCGAGGGTCACACTGACAGCCGTGGATCCGACCAGTACAACATGAGTCTGTCGGACCGTCGCGCCGCAGCAGTCAAGGCTAAACTGGTTGCAGACTACGGCATACCCGCCGCGCGTGTCAGCGCTGTGGGTTATGGTGAAACTCAGCCAGTGGCGAGCAATGAAACTGAAGAGGGCCGTGCGCGTAATCGCCGTGTGGTAGGTGAGATGTCTTTTTCTGAAGTCTTTAACTTCTAAGCTTTTAAGTAAAAGCTCTTAAATAAAAGCTTTGGATTAGTAAGCTTTGGAATATTAAACCTTCAGGTTTACTTCAAGTATCAAAAACGGCGCTGTTATCAGCGCCGTTTTTTTATGCATAAAGAATCATTGTGATAGATAATGATAGAGACCAAATTTGCGAGGATGAAAAATGGACAATACATTCTATTGGCACGACTACGAAACCTTTGGTATCAACCCGGCTATCGACAGACCCAGTCAGTTTGCTGGTCTGCGCACTGATTTCGACTTAAATCTCATTGGCGAGCCACTGGTTATCTACTGCCAGCCACAGTCGGATCTACTGCCATCACCCCATGCCTGTTTGGTCACCGGCATAACCCCTCAGCACGCGCTTGCAGAGGGCCTGCCCGAACCTCAGTTTATCGATGCCATTCATCAGCAGATGTCCCGTCCCAACACCTGTAGTGTCGGCTACAACAGTATTCGCTTTGACGATGAGGTGACGCGCTACACCCTCTACCGAAACTTCTATGACCCCTATCAACGGGAGTGGAAGAACGGCAACTCTCGCTGGGATATTATCGATATGCTGCGCCTGTGCCGAGCTCTGCGCCCCGAGGGCATCCAGTGGCCGGATCACGAACCGGGTCGCCCGAGCTTTAAACTGGAAGATCTAACCGCAGCCAATGGGTTGGCTCACGAAGCTGCTCATGATGCGCTCTCTGATGTCACTGCGACTATTGCAATGGCCAAACTGGTCAAGCAAAAGCAGCCGCGATTATTTGACTATGCCCTGCAAAATCGTGGTAAAAAACAGATTGCGGCAATGCTCGACCTAAAGGTCCGCAAACCGTTCTTTCATATCTCCGGCATGCTCGCCAAAGAACATATGTATGGCGCCCTGATGATCCCCTTGGCTCAGCATCCAACCAATAGCAATGGCATTATTTGTTTTGATCTATCAGGGGATCCGGAAGCCCTGATCAGCCTCAATGAACATCAGATCCGCGACCGCGTATTTACTGCCAGCAGTGATTTGCCCGAGGGCACCGAGCGCATTCCCCTCAAGGTAATCCATATCAATAAGGCGCCGGTAGTGACCACTCACAAGTTGGTGGATAGCAACGCCGCCAAGCGCTTGAATATCGACCTTGAACGCTGTGATCGCCACTGGCAGCGTCTCAATAGCATTGATCTCAGTGACAAACTGCAACTGGTTTTTCGCGAACAAAAATTTCCCCCCAAGTCCGATGCCGAACAGCAGCTCTATGGGGGCTTCTTGCCGAATCAGGACAAGGGCCTGTTAGATGATGTGCGGCGCGCCTCCGCCAGTGACTTTACGCAGCAGCAATTCTATTTTGCCGATCAGCGGTACAACCAATTGCTGTTTAGCTATCGAGCCCGCTATTTCCCCCAGTCACTTAGCCCCGAAGAGCAGCAGACCTGGCTCGAGAGCTGTCGCTGGCGTCTAACTGATGAGCAGTCTGGGTATCTGACCCTAGAGCAAAATCGCCAGACTCTCGATGAATTGCTTGCCGATAGCAGCCTCAGTGACCACAAGCGTGAGGTGCTGCAGGCGCTGGAGAGCTGGAGCCAGTCGGTGACAGAGCAATTTGCACTCTAGCATGGCTGCCTAACTGATCTGCGGTTGTAATTGAGAAGCACTGGTAAACAGGCTAAAATCCGCCAACTAAATTGCCCCCAAGGTATCCTGTGAACTTTACCGGCGCGCACATACTTTCCATCAGCCAATTTCAGCGGCAGGATGTGGAACAGATTTTTTCCATAGCAGACCGAATGGAACCCTATGCACTGCGCAAAAGGGTCACCCGAGTGCTTGAAGGCGCCATTCTCGGCAATATGTTTTTCGAAGCCAGCACCAGAACCCGGGTGAGTTTTGGCTCGGCGTTTAATCTGCTCGGTGGCGAAGTGCGCGAGACCGCCGGCTTTGAAAGCTCGGCACTGGTTAAGGGCGAATCACTGCAGGACACCGCCAGAGTTCTGTCTGGGTTTAGCGATGTTATCTGCATGCGCCACCCACAGGAAGGCTCGGTGGCTGATTTTGCCAGCGCCAGTCGGGTTCCAGTGATGAATGGCGGTGATGGTGCCAATGAACATCCCACCCAGGCACTGCTGGATCTCTACACGATTTGCCGCGAGCTAGAAGCCAAGGGCCGCACCATCGATGGTTTGAGAATTGCCATGATCGGCGATCTGCGCCACGGTCGCACTGTGCACTCCCTGAGCAAACTGCTGAGTCTCTACAACAATATTCAGGTGATGCTGATCTCGCCAAAAGAGCTGGCACTGCCGGAGAGCATTATTGAGCAGATGCGCAGCGCCGGGGTGACCGTGACCATCTCCGATGAGCTGAACAACAGTATTGCCAATGTGGATATTGTCTACTCCACTCGAATTCAGGAAGAGCGCTTTACCAGTAAAGCCGAAGCGGATTTATACCGCGGCAAGTTTCGTCTCAATCAGGCTATTTATACGCAACACTGCGAGCCCAACACGGTGATTATGCACCCGCTGCCGAGAGACTCTCGCAGCGATGCCAATGAGCTGGACTGCGATCTTGACGACAACCCCAATCTGGCAATTTTTCGTCAGACCGACAATGGTCTGCTGATCCGTATGGCCCTGTTTGCGCTGGTGCTGGATGTGGTGGACAAGGTGGATGAGTTCTCCCGCGAGGTTCACTGGTACAACTCCCGACAGCAGTAAAATCGTTGATGATATCGGCCTGCAATCAATAGCAGGCTGCGATTTTTTTTTGTTTCAAGTATTCACGCCAGCAGCCCCACCGCGAAAAATAGAGGGTGCAGGCACAGAGTACTTCAGAGGTTTCAATGAGTGAATTTGACGATATCCGTCCCTACAACGACAGTGAAGCGCCAAAGGTTATTGCGCGGCTGATCGCCAGCTCGGAATTTATCGACCTGCTATTGTCACGGCGCGCGCCATTGCTGGCAAAAATTTGCCCCTGGCTGATGCGCCCACTGCTGCGTAGAGTGCTGTCAAAAGCGGCTAAAAATATGCGCTCGGTGGCAGATCTGCAGAGCTATCTGACGGTTTCTCTAAAAGCACTGGTGGAAAAGACCACCGATGGCTTTAGCTTTAGTGGTGCTGAAAAGCTCGACCCGACAAAATCCTATCTATTTCTCAGCAACCATCGCGATATCGCCATGGACCCAGCAATGGTCAATTTGGCGCTGATCGAGAGCGGCATGGACACGTTGCGCATCGCCATTGGCGACAATCTGCTGAGCAAGCCCTTTGCGGCGGATCTGATGCGAGTTAACCGGAGCTTTATTGTTAAGCGCAATATCAGTGGACGGCGGGAAAAGCTTAATGAACTAAAAAAGCTCTCTGGCTATATCCGTCACTCGATCATTCAAGACGGCGTTTCCATTTGGATTGCTCAGCGCGAGGGGCGCGCCAAAGATGGTCAGGATCGCACCGAGACGGCCCTGTTAAAAATGCTTGCCCTGTCCCGCAGCAAAGAGCAGAGCTTTGCTGAGGCCATCGGCGAACTGGCGATTGTGCCGGTGAGTATTTCCTATGAGTACGATCCCTGTGATGTGGACAAGGGTCGTGAGCTATTTGCCAAGCACAATGGGCGGGAATATATCAAACAGGAGTTTGAGGATCTCGACACTATCCAGAAGGGACTTGTTGGCTATAAAGGGCGAGTGCATGTGGCCTTTGGCGATGCGTTGCACAATGAACTCGGTGAGCCCCTAGAGAATGCCGACAAACTGGCCGCGGCCATTGATCAACAGATCTACAGTCAATACAAACTCTTCCCAAGCAATATTATCGCCTACCAAATGCTGGGCCAAACCGAGGGATTGGAACGCGCCAAACAACTGTGGCCCGACTGTGACTGGTTTGATGTAGAAGCGACTTTTAATAGTCAGTTGAGTGGCGCGCCACGGAAATACCGGACTATTATGACCGAGAGTTACGCCGCACCCGTATTCAACTATTTGCAGGCAACACAGGGATGTTAATTTTTTGTTAGATGCAGACGTAAGAGAGACAATCCAACAGGGATATCGGAAGTTCTTAAAGTCACGTGATCTGAGTCCGCGCCTCGGGCAAAAGCAGATGATTGCCACGGTTGCCAATGCCCTCAGTGATACGGATCCGGACAAACGTCTGGCCGTGGTTGAGGCGGGTACAGGTACAGGTAAAACCGTTGGCTACCTGATCGCCGCGCTGCCCATCGCCCGAGCCTTAAAAAAGACCGTGGTTGTCGCCACAGGCACCATTGCCCTGCAAGAACAGTTAATCCACAAAGATCTTCCCGAACTACTCGAAGCCTGCGGGTGGGATCATAGCTGCGCACTGGTGAAAGGCCGTGGCCGCTATGCCTGTAACCTGAAAATGGAACAGTGCCTCGATGCGATCAAGTCAAAAGATGCCGGACTGTTTCTCTTTGAAGATGAAGTCGCCTTTAACCCCAATGTGCAAACCGAAGACCTCTACCGGGAAATGTCCGATGCTCTTGCCGAAGGCAGTTGGGATGGTGATCGGGATTCCTGGGAGTCGCGAATACAGGATGTTGAATGGCGCGCTCTGACCATTGACCGCCGTCAGTGCAGTGGCCGTCGCTGTCGCTTTGTTAATCAGTGCGCCTTCTTTAATGCTCGCAACGAACTGGAAGAGAGCGAGTGCATAGTCGCCAATCACGATCTGGTTATGGCTGATTTGGCGCTGGGAGGCGGTGCGATTTTGCCGCCGCCGGAAGACTGCATCTATATCTTCGATGAAGGTCATCGAATAGGTGATACTGCGATTCGTCACTTTGGCGCCGAGTGTCGGGTCAATAACAGTATTACTTGGCTCGAGCGCTTGCAGAAACAGTGCAAGGGCCAGGCTCCAATCTTCGAAAAAGACACGGCTATGGCACAGCAGTTGCCGCGTATCGAGCGCGAAGCGACAAAAATTATTGAGCTGCTTAACTTTGCCTACCCAATGCTCCAACAGGCCTTGGAGTCTGCGGAGTATCCAGAGGATGGGCGCTTCAGATACGCCAACGGTGATATTGGCGAAGGGCTGCGGGATATCGCCTCACAGCTAGCCAAACAGACCAGCGCCTGGCTTGGGCGACTCGAAGTTTTGGTGGACACCCTGAACGATGCCTTGGGTGACAAACAATATCCAATACCGGCTGCGGATGTGGAGCTGTTTTATCAGCAGGCCGGCAGTTGGCAGTCTCGAGCAGAGCAACTCTTGGCTCTGTGGGATAGATTGCAGCGGGAGATAAAAACCGGCGATATGCCGCTAGCCTGTTGGCTGCGTCTCGATGACAGCGGCAACAATGTGGATATCTCCGTGAATGCCAGCCCGATTCAAGCGGCGGAACTGTTGCGTGATGTGCTCTGGGGCAGCTGTTATGCCTCGGTGGTGACCTCGGCGACACTGCGAGCACTGGGATCATTTCAAACCTTGCAGCGTGAGACCGGGATTCCCGATTTTGCTCACTTTATGACCGTTGCCGGGGCCTTTGATTATCAACAGGCCGCAGTCATTCGCGTGCCGGCAGATGCGGTCGAAGGCAATCAAGCAGAGGCCCACACCCGTTATATTATCGATCACTTCGCCGAGTATCAGGAGCCCCACTGTGGCACCTTGGTGCTATTCTCATCTCGGCGACAGATGGAGCAGGTCTACGATGAACTCTCCAATGAGCAGCAAAAGAATATTTTAATTCAGGGTCAGTTATCCAACCGCGAAATGGTGCGGCTGCACAAAGAGCGTATCGATCAGGGCCGCACCAGTATCTTGATGGGATTGGCCAGTTTTGCCGAAGGTGTGGATCTGCCCGGGGATTACTGTCGCCACGTGGTCATCGCCAAGCTGCCTTTCGCGGTACCGGATGATCCTTTGCATGAAGCCTTATCTGAGTGGATTGAAGCCGGTGGCGGCAATTCGTTTTTTGATATTTCGCTACCCATAGCCTCTCTGCGACTGGTTCAGGCCTGTGGCCGATTACTGCGTACCGAAAAGGACACCGGCACGGTTACCATTCTCGACAAGCGCCTCATCACCAAGCGCTACGGCAGTCAGCTATTAAATGGCCTGCCGCCTTTTCGCCGTGAGATAGGTTAGCGAGAGGCTAGCTGGCTTAAAAAGTAGGGGAGAGAGTCTATGAGCGCGCGTCACAATGAATTAGCCAATCTGCTCTTTGAACTGGAAAAAGACCTTCGCGAAGCACAGTTGTGGGCCAGACAGAGCCCTCCGCCCGAGGCCTTGCTCAGCACCGAACCCTTCTCAATTGATCTGCTTACCTTCACCGAATGGCTGCAGTTTATTTTCCTGCCGAGGATGTATGCCATTATCGAGGCGGCAGAAGAGTTGCCCGAAACCTGCAGTATCGCACCGATGGCAGAACAGTTTTTTAGTGCTGAGGAAGCATTGGGGAAATCCACAGATACTTCTGTGGCACGGCCTAACGAGGCCGCAAATAAAAACGCCGGAAAAACTGATCGAAAGTCAATTATCCGGCGTCTCGCTGCGGTCGATCGCTTTATTAGCGATCAGTAGCTGGGCGTTTGCGTGGCTTTCTCGGCTCTGAGTCGGAACCGCGATGTGCTTTTGGCTTGCCCTTAAAGGCAGGCTTATCTCGCTTACCTTTAAAGGCAGGCTTGGCATCACGCTGTTCGCCGGCAGTGCCGTTATCAACGCTAATTTTTAATGGCTTCTGACAGACGCGCACCTTGTAGAGATGATCAAACAACTCTTTCGGCATGCCTTCGGGCAGATCAACCGTGCTGTGGTTGTCATGCAATTTGATATGACCAATAAACTGCGCGTCGATTTGCGCTTCATTGGCAATTGCGCCAACAATATTTTTCGGTGACACATCATCATTGCGGCCTACCTCGATGCGGTAGGTGATCATGGCGACATCATTGCCTTCATTGTCGGTCATTGGCGCTTTGTCACGAGCAGCCTTGGGGGCGCGATCAGGACGCTGACGTTCGCTTCTATCGCTGCGGTCAGTGCGCTCGTTGCGTTCACGGGGCTTGCGATCGCTAGCGCGGTCTTTGTTCGAAGCTCTGGGCGTGTCTATGGCAACCATTTTCGGGAATAGCGGACGCTCTTTCTGTGCCTCAAAGGCCAGAGCTGCAGCTAGCAGAGTCATATCGATATCATGCTCGGCGGCAACGTCTTTAACCAGCGAATGAAACTTATCCAGTTTGGTCGACTTGCACATGCCCACAAGCTGCTCTTTAAACTGCTCAACGCGCTGACCACTGACTTCTTCATTGCTTGGCAGATTAAAGGAGCTAATTGGCTGGCGCGTTGATTTCTCAATCGAACGCAACATGCGGGTTTCTTTTTGGGTAACAAACATAATTGCTTTACCCTCGCGGCCAGCGCGTCCAGTTCGACCAATACGGTGAACATAAGACTCATTGTCGTAGGGAACATCATAGTTGATTACATGACTGATACGCTCAACGTCCAAACCGCGAGCGGCGACGTCGGTGGCCACAACAATATCCAGCTGGCCTTTCTTCAAGCGATTGATGGTGCGCTCGCGCACTGTCTGAGTCAGATCGCCATTAAGTGCTGCCGAGGAAAATCCACGGGCTTCAAGCTTTTCCGCAATCTCCAGAGTCGAGGACTTAGTGCGCACAAAAATAATCATGCCATCAAACTGCTCGACATCGAGAATGCGCGTTAGGGCATCCATTTTCTGGTGGCCTTTGACCATCAAATGTGACTGGGCAATACGCTCAACAGTCTTAGTTTTATTCTCAATGCTGACCACCTCGGCATCACCGAGATACTTATCGGCAACGCGTTTGATTGCCGGCGGCATAGTGGCAGAGAAAAGAGTGCGCTGACACTCAGGTGGTGTTTTTGCCAAAATAGTTTCGACATCATCGATAAAGCCCATGCGCAACATCTCATCGGCTTCGTCCAAGATCAGACCTTTGATCTGACTGAGATCCAAACTGCGACGGCGCAAATGGTCAAGCATACGACCAGGAGTACCCACGACTACCTGAGCACCGCGCTTTAAACCGCGCAGCTGGCCACCAATATCTGCGCCACCGTAGATCGGCAGAACGTGGAAACCTTTGATATGTTTGGCGTAACTTTGGAACGCCTCAGCCACCTGAATTGCCAATTCGCGAGTCGGGGTCAGCACCAAAACCTGAGGTGTTTTTTGTTTCTCATCCAGCTTGCTCAAAAAAGGCAGTGCAAATGCAGCAGTCTTGCCAGTACCCGTCTGGGCTGTACCTAGAAGGTTTTTACCCTCCAGCAGGATCGGAATGCTCGCCTCTTGAACGGGAGAGGGTTGCTCATAACCGAGTTGCTGTACGGCTTTGAGGACGGGGGCAGAAATACCCAGTGATGCGAAGTCAACGGATGACATTAAATTACCTGTGCTTGGGGAGTTTTGGGGCCCCGAATTAAGAGGCGGCGCAGTATACGCCTAAGTGACTCTTTTTTATAGTTTTTTCGGGGTTGTTTTTGATAGACCAAAGGCGGGCATTACAGGCCTTGGCAAGGGTTGGCGAGTTAGATTTATTGATTCGTTCGATCCGCATCAAGGTAAAATATTGACCACCACCTCAGTTTTCACTGAATTGGCAATAAAGCACTGGTCATGTGATTGATGGTGCATCATTTCTAGGGTCTCCAATGTTGGTTGTCGATCACCACCAAAGGTCACCTGAGGGCGCAGGCTGACATTGGTTATTGAGGTTTTGCCCGCAGCATCTTTCTCCATTATGCCAATCGGATTGTCAATATACTGATCGATCACAAAACCTCGGTTACCGGCGATCGCCAGAAAAAACAGCATATGGCAGCTAGAGATTGAGGCAATAAACGCCTCTTCAGGATCTACATTGGCTGCCACGGAATAGGGCAGAGGTACAATTGAGGGTGCTGAGGAGGCGGCAATAATTGCCCCGCCATCAAATTCCCAGATATGGCCGCGGCTGTATTTGTTGTCTGTGAAGATCTCTTCGAGTTGGCGCTTCCAGACTACCTTTGCGCTATATTCTGACATTTCCTTACCTCACTATTGTTTGTTTGTGGCTTTAACTGCATCGGCAAGAGGCTTTGATCCTCTGGCCTCTAAATGCTTAATCACACTGCTCACGTCCTGCTCTGATCTATTTTGACTGAGCTTATACTTGCACTGAATACCTGTGATTTCTACCTCAAAGCCAACAATATGTTTTAGCATTCCCGCGTTATACTCGGGTTCCCAATAGGTCTCAAAGGCTTTTTCATACTTATCGCTCAGGGTATCGACAATGGTTTTCACTGCATCCAGCTGCGGAATGACTTTACAAACTCCGTAGATATGTACTGCCTGATAATCCCACGTGGGAACCCCCGGATTTATATACCAAGACGGCGAGATATAACCATGTGGCCCCTCCAACGTTATCAGCACTTCCTGATCATTGATCTCATTACACTGGGGGTTGTGTCTAGCGAAATGGCCGAGAATTTTTTGCCTGTCATTGCTGACTAGAAAGGGGAGATGGCTTGAGAATAACTTTCCCTTGAGGGTTGAAATAATTTGCCCGAATGCATGGTGTTCAATAAAAGCGAAAATTTCTTCGCGATCAGTGATATGAAAATGCTTAGGTATATACATGGCGTGCTGGTCTCTGTGGGTTTAGCAAAATCTTACTATCAAAGTAGCACAGGAATATCTGCCACATAGGGGTATGTAATCAGAGCTCTATTAGCGTAATCAATGCCCGCCATGAGCAGGCAGAGCTTTCGAAGTCGAATAAATTGGGTTTAAATACCAACCTCAATACAACAATAATGACTTACGGAATCCTTCATGTCTGAGCTCTACCTAGTGCGTCACGCCCAAGCCTCCTTTGGCGCCGCCAACTACGATCAACTCTCGGATCTAGGCCATAAACAGTCCCGCTGGCTAGGTGAACATCTGGGCAGGCGTCAGGTCCGCTTTGATACCTTTGTGCTGGGGGATATGGTGCGTCACCATGAAACTATGGATGGCATCTGTGCTGGTATGGAGATCGATGGCAGTAAGCGGATAGTGCTTCCAGGGCTCAATGAATATAACTTTGTCGATATGACCGCAGCCTATGGCAAAAGTCATGGTGATGATCCGCTCTACAAAGCTATTGCCGCCGATCCAGAGGATCGCAAAAATTACTTTCGCCTGCTGCGCAAGGTATTAACTCTGTGGACAAGAGGTGAGATCGAGAATGCGCCGGAGTCCTGGGTGGATTTTAAAGCTCGGGTACTGGACGCTCAGCAACAGATTCAAGCTATGGCGGACAGTGGAAACTCTATTCTTGCTATTGGTTCAGGGGGTTCAATCAGCACCTTTGTGGGTGGCGTATTGGGAATTCCCGATGAGAATGTCTTTGATCTAAATCTGCAGTATAAAAATACTGCCATTAGTCATTTCTTTTTTAATGATAAGAAGATGAACTTGACTGGGTTTAATGGGGTGCCGCATTTGGATACTAATGACATGGAGCAGTATATTACTTATGGGTGATGCTTTGTTTTTTGCCTTCAGTGGGAAAGCGCAATGCTTTTTTATTCTATGACTTTAGGGATAGCCTTTTTTAGTCCATCTGATAAAAGCATCGAAAAAACGCTGTGATGGGAGGCGCCTTCGAAAACATGGGCGCTGACATTCAGGCCTGAATAATTTCGAGACTTAAGAATTCTCTCATATCGTAGCAAGTCTTTAACCATATTTTTGTTTCTATTTCCGGTCTCTTCAGATCCAATATACATAAACACATTGGCTTTCATAGATTTGTTGCCCTTCGAGTATTCTTCCTCTAGATTAAAAATTGCATGCCGGTCATACCATAGGGATGGGCTACCTATAATGTAATTTTCGAAAAGTTCGGGTTTAGTTAGCAGAATGTAAGTTCCTAATAACCCGCCAAATGAATGGCCTATAAAGGTCCTATTCCTTTCGTCGATGCGATATTTCTTGGCTATTAATGGAATGACTTCGTGCTCTATGAACTTAATATACTGATTCGCTCTGCCTGAATATCTTTGGGCTTCAAGCGAATGTGCTCCTTTCTCATCTGGAGCATAGGTGGGAGTGTAGTCACGAGTTCGGCTAGTCTGGGCTGGTGTTCCCTTTGAATAGGAAATTCCAACAAGAATCAGATCCTTAATGTCTCTCCCGCCCATTAAAGTAGCAACGCCACTGGCTATAGGGAATGAAAAGTTTGTGTCATTCAATATCGCAATCGGATAAGACTTCTCACTATAGGAATAGCTGCGAGGTAATTTTATATATAACTCATATTGTTGCTGGTTAATCTCAGATTTTATAGTTAATGTTTCGGTTCCACCGATACTGTACTCAGAGCCGGTTTGGGCGTGTGATAGACATGATATCGCTAAAGAAATAGCTATCCAGAGGCGTGTAATTATTTGCATCAGGGTAAAACCTCTCATTGTTCGTTTGATCTTCAGGGTAAGTTTATCTTAGAGTTCCATCCGATCTAGATTTCTGGAATATCTTTAGGCCAAAAAAATGCCTTTTTAGAAGAAAAATTAGTAATTAATGGTTTCTATAGTGGCTGTATAGCTAACATATTTTGGATATCTAAAAAATCCAAGCCACCAAAAGCCAAATAATCACAAAAAATAAAAAGAACCCACCCAAAATAAACTGAATCTCACCGAGCAATCCATCTCCGGCCGAGATCGCAAAAATAATCATAATCACAATAGTGACAAAGAACGAAATAACCGCTGAATTCCTAAACCCCAGACCTGGCGCAAAATGCACACTGACCAGCTCAGCTACAATCGGCGCCATCAGAAAAATAGCCACAGCCAACACCAACACTAGGCTAACAATCGCTATCGCAATCTTGCGGGTCTCGTTTTTATCTTTTTCGTCTGTTTCACCTAACATAATGATCACTCAGCATTTTGATTGACTTTAATAAGCTCACGGATTTTATTCGGGTCAGGCATGCCGCTGGCGATAATTTCTGGAGAATCGCCTGCGGTATAAATTTCGATAGTGCCAACACCAAAGATACGGTTAAAGAATGACTGTTTAACCTTGGTAGTGCGGACGCTGCTGAGATTGACCTCTGAGCGCTCTTTGCTGAGCAGGCCTTTTTCAAAGAGAATGTCATTGTTATTAACACTGAGTTTTGACGCTTTATTTTTAAGGTGCCAGGTCAGCAGAATCAACAGGCCTAATCCCCCAGCAGGGATCAGTATTAAACAGAGGATAAATCCCAGAGGATTGTTTTTAAACATAACGGGATGTTCCGAATACAGCTCACTCATGATGTTACTCCTTGATAAACGCCGCTTGGGCTTTGTTCTTAGTGTTTACATTAAGCTGTCGTCTGGCTGTTACAAAGCATTGATTAGAATCCACAGTGAACTCACCAGAATGGTGATCATGGTTGCAGACATGCCGATGGGGCGCAGGCCTTTTGGCCCGAGTTCGGTGATCGCCACATAGTGGCAAATACGCCCTATAACCAGTGCAGTGCCGAGACTATGGAGCCACATATCTTTGGCGCCCAATAATTCCATGGCGACAAATAGCAATAGGGCTAAGGGTACAGTTTCGACAAAGTTACCTTGGCCGCGGATGCGCCGTAGCATTTCTGGATTGTCTCCAGTGCCAATAAAGATATTGGTCTCCACTCGGTATAAACCGGCGCGCAGTGTGAAGGGGATAAATAACAGACCTAAAAGGGCAATATAGATTGGGGTGATGCTGATAATGGTTGGCAGTTGCATGTTAACTCCGTAAAAGGTGGTGAAATATGACTGACTATGGTTGTGAGGCGCTGGCTGGTTAAGGCTCGGCCAAAACCCCGCTTATTGGATTAAAATAGACCAAACCAGAGCGCTTTACCTGTTTAACCTATGGATAGTGGCTGTCTGGGATCAGCAGAACCCCGGAGTCCGGTTTTTTATAGTGGCTGCCCCTGTCTGCGGGTTAAACTACGACCACTAAAACAAATAGCCGATGGCTTGATAGCAAACGATAAGGGGAGAAAATAGGTGACTACAGAATTTGATATGAGCGGCAAGGTCGCAATGGTAACCGGCGCATCCAGTGGCTTTGGTGTTAATTTCGCAAAAATCTTGGCTGCTCGTGGCGCCAAGGTAGTGGTTGCAGCGCGCCGTGTAGACCGTCTTGAGGCGCTAGTGGCTGAGATTCAAGCCGCTGGTGGTGAGGCCTGTGCCGTGGCTATGGATGTGACCAGTGCCGAGTCGGTTACTGCGGCTTTTGATAAGGGCGAAGCGGCCTTTGGTACGATTACGGTTGTCTCTAACAATGCCGGTGTTGCCGATGGCAAGAGCGCTTTAAAAGCTGATGAAGCGAGCTGGGATTGGGTTGTGGACACTAACCTGAAAGGCGTGTGGATGGTGGCTCAAGAAGCAGCTAAGCGTATGGTTGCAGCTGGTGTCGGCGGAAGCATAGTCAATACAGCCTCCATTTTGGGACTCCGTGTGGCCTTTGCTCAGTCGGTTTACTCAGCCTCTAAAGCCGGTGTGATTCAATTGACCAAGGCCCAGGCGTTGGAGTGGGGCCGCAAAGGGATTCGTGTCAATGCGTTGTGTCCTGGATACTTCTTAACTGAAATGACTGAGTCATTGTTTGATTCCCCTGAGAGTGCAAAGTTTCTTGCCTCGTCGCCCCT
>Ga0208971_1000224_pt1 | contig 42781 bp, 49 predicted proteins | sample AOAMet1_18_M0_10_2_FD_188229 | JGI IMG/M metagenome (GOLD analysis project Ga0208971, IMG submission 188229) | Ammonia-oxidizing marine microbial communities from Monterey Bay, California, USA - CAN11_18_M0_10 (SPAdes) | ecosystem: Environmental > Aquatic > Marine > Intertidal zone | place...
GATGCTGGCCCAAGGGGAAGGTGCGTTTCAAGATCGGGCGAAACGACTGGGTGAGGAAACCGACAGTGCCTATGTGCAGGAGATTGTCGATTTTATTCTGGGCGACAGTGGTCGCTCGTTTTTGACACCGGGTTGAACGGATGCTGGCGCTTATATGCGGGCAGGGCGCCTTGCCTGGGCTGATCGTTCGCAACAGCTTCCACGCGCCGGTGATCGCGGCTCTGGAACAATTTGAGCCCGAGGGACTAGACGTGGACATAACGTTTCGTCTGGAAACACTGGGAACATTACTAAACCTGTTGAAAGCGCGCGGGGTGGTGCAGGTTTGTTTTGCAGGCGCGATTAGGCGGCTCAAGGTTGATCCGGAGCGCATTGATGCGGCGACGCATCCCCTTGTGGCAAAAATTGCTGCGGCGCTTGCGGGCGGTGATGATGCCGCCCTGCGCAGTGTGATTGATATTTTCGAAGAGGCTGGGTTTGAAGTGGTTGGTTTCACTCAGCTTGTCCCAGCGCTCCTACCGCCTGTGGGGGTGTTGAGCATCCGCCAGCCAGACGCGCAAGATCGGGCAGATGTGGCACGGGCTCAACAGGTGGTTGAAGGGCTCTCGCCTTTGGATATGGGGCAGGGCTGCGTTGTGGCGTCCGGCCATATTCTGGCCGTCGAAGCTTTTGGGGGCACCCAGTGGATGTTGTCCAGCCTATCGGACCTTCGCCCCGCCGATTGGCCCGAGGGCGGTGTGCTTTATAAGGCTCCGAAGGCTGGCCAAGAGCGGCGGGTTGACCTGCCGGCCATTGGCCCGGAAACGATGGTGCAGGCCGCGCGGGCAGGCCTGGCGGGCGTTGCGATTTTGTACGGCGAAGTGGTTGCGCTGGATTTACCAGATGTCATCGCAGAGGCGGATCGTTTGGGGCTTTTTCTTTGGGTGTGTGAGGCAGAGCTGTGAAACTGTTCCTTTTGGCCGGTGAGGCCTCCGGCGATCGGCTCGGGGCGGAGCTTATGCGCGGTCTGCGTCACCTTAAACCGGATGTGAGCTTTCGTGGTATCGCCGGGCCGGAGATGCAGAGTGAAGGTCTGGACAGTTTATTTGATATGGCGGAGCTCTCGGTCATGGGTCTGGCGGAGGTTTTGCCAAAATATTTCGCCCTAAAGCGCCGCTTGGATCAGACCGTTGCGGGGGTGCTGGCGTGGAAGCCAGATATATTGGTTACGATCGACAGCCCTGATTTTTGCTTGCGGGTGGCCCGGGCTGTGCGAGCGGCTGACCCGTCGATTAGAACCTGCCACTATGTGGCGCCTACCGTTTGGGCTTGGCGTCCCGGGCGGGCAAAGAAAATGGCAGGCTATATCGATCATGTGCTGGCGCTATTGCCGTTTGAGCCGCCCTATATGCAAGCGGAGGGTATGGCCTGCGATTTCGTGGGTCACCCGGTCGCGGCGCAGGCAGCGCTCACATCCAAACAAATTGCCCAGTTTCAGGCCGATTTCGGCTTAGATCCAGCGCGTAGGTCTTTGGTGGTTTTGCCCGGATCTCGAGCCTCAGAAATAAAGCGCCTTTTGCCCATTTTTTGCAACGTCGTGGCACAGCCGTGTTTTGCAGAATTTCAACTTATTTTTCCGACCTTGCCGCATTTGGAGCCTCTATTGCGGGCTGAAATTGACGCTCTTGCGCAAGATACAGTTCTGGTCACAGGTGCCGGGCTGAGTGCGGCGGATGCGGCTGAACAGCGCCTTGTTGCTTATGGCGCTGCGACAGCGGCATTGGCGGCCTCCGGCACCGTATCGCTGGAGCTGGCTGCGGCGGGCACGCCGATGGTGATTGCCTATGACATGGGCTTTATCTCGCGGCTGGTAATCGGTGCTATGCTCAAAATAGACACGGTTACTTTGGTCAATTTGGTGTCAGAAACCCGCGCTGTGCCAGAATTTATTGGAAAAAATTGCAATGCCGAGCGCATTGCACCTGCCTTACAGCAAATTTTGGATGCACCGGACGCTCAGGCGCAAGCCATAAAAACGACGATGACACGGTTTGGCAGGGGGGATCCGGAGTTGCCATATCGCGCAGCGCGCGCGGTGCTGAGAGGTCTTGAGTAGCCTTAGCCGCGAGTGATCCACCCACCGCCCAAAACCCGGCTCCCATCGGGATCATAGAACACGCATGCCTGACCTGGGGCGACACCCTCTTCGGCGACCATCAGCTCAACCATCGCTTCGGTCTCGGACAGCGGGCGCAGAACAGCGTCGCGCGGCGGGCGTGTGGATCGGACTTTGGCGGCGATGCTCCATTCGGACTGGGCCGTCAAAGGCCCATCCCCAAGCCAATTTACCTCCTTAAGTCGCACCTGCCGCGTCGCCAGCATCTCTTTCGGCCCGACAACCACCTGCCTGTTCTCAATATCCAAACGGACCACATAGATTGGATCGGTCAACCCGCCAATACCAAGTCCGCGCCTCTGGCCAATTGTATAGTGGATAATGCCGTTATGGGTTCCCAAGACCTTGCCGCTCTGATCGACAATGTCACCCGGCTTTGCAGAGCCCGGATGCAGTTTTTCGATCACCGCGGCGTAATTGCCATCTGGCACGAAACAAATATCTTGGCTGTCGGGTTTATCGGCCACGCCAAGCCCGTATTTGCTCGCCAGAGCGCGCGTTTCCGCCTTGGATGTCAAATGCCCCAAGGGAAATCTCAGGTAGTCGAGTTGCTCAGAGGTGGTCGAGAACAAAAAGTAACTTTGATCGCGATTGTGATCTGCAGCCATATGCAATTGCGCACCATTCGCACCGGTTTTGCGCTGGATGTAATGGCCTGTGGCCATGCAATCTGCATCAAGATCTTTGGCCGTTTGCAGCAAGTCCTTGAATTTCACACGTTCATTGCAGCGAATGCAAGGCACGGGCGTGGCCCCAGCAAGGTAGCTTTCAGCGAAATCGTCGATAACCGCTTCGCGAAATGTGTTCTCATAGTCCAATACATAGTGCGGAAAATTGAGCTCTTCGGCCACGCGGCGCGCATCATGTATGTCACGGCCAGCACAGCAAGCGCCTTTTTTTGCGAGTGCGGCTCCGTGATCGTAAAGTTGCAGAGTAATGCCAACAACATCATAGCCTTGCGCCGCTAATTCCGCCGCAACAACCGAACTATCAACCCCGCCTGACATGGCCACAACGACCCGCGTGTCGGCGGGTGCCTTGGCAAAACCAAGGGAATTTAAAGGGGGCTCGTGGCGCATGGGAGGTGCTCAGTCCTGCAGAATTTAGCGAAATTATAATAACAAAATTCCCGCGCTCCACAACACATTAAGTGCTTTGCGGTCAATTGGCGGCGAGAAAGGAGCTCGCAGGATGCATATTCGTAAGGTTCCCGGTCCACGCACGGTTCAGCTGCCCGATGTGGGATTTTTGAGCCGTGGTGACCTGCCGCCGCCCACCACAAAGCGCTGGGTCGCCTTCCGCAAGGCGGTGGTCGTGAAAGCCGTACGTTTTGGGCTCATCTCATTGGAAGAGGCCTGGAGTCTCTATGATTTGACGCAAGATGAATATTGCAGCTGGCAAACAGCGGTTGCCCGCTACAGCGAGTCGGCGCTGCGTGCGACGGCCTTGAAAAAGTATCGTTAATTTGATCAATAGTTTACAGAAATCGAGTTTATGAGTAACGTTAAATTAACCAATTTATTTCAGGATGTTTTTAGCTGATATTGGGGATTTTTATGCGTATACTTTTGATTGAAGACGATCCTGTTACGTCTAGAAGTATTGCACTTATGTTGGGGCATGCGAACTTTAACGTCTATACGACGTACCTAGGGGAAGAAGGCATTAATTTAGCGAAGCTCTATGATTACGGCTTGATTTTGCTCGACTTGGTTTTGCCTGATATCAACGGGCATGATGTTCTGCGCCAATTGCGCGTCGCTCGAATTGACACGCCGATTTTAATCCTTTCCGGCGAGACCGACACGGAGAATAAAATGCGCGGATTTGGGTCTGGCGCTGATGATTATCTGACCAAACCGTTTCACCGCGAGGAATTGATCGCACGCATTCACGCCATCATTCGGCGCTCAAAAGGCCATTCCCAATCTATCATCAAGACCGGTGATATCGAGGTGAATTTGGACGGAAAAACTGTGGAAGTGCGCGGGAATGCGGTGCATTTGACTGGCAAAGAATATCAAATGCTTGAGCTGCTTAGCCTACGCAAGGGCACGACACTAACTAAGGAAATGTTCTTAAATCATCTCTATGGCGGTATGGATGAACCTGAGCTGAAAATTATCGATGTATTTATCTGTAAGTTGCGCAAGAAATTGAGAGAAGCCACTGGCTGCGCAAACCATATCGAAACTGTTTGGGGGCGCGGATATGTGTTGCGTGATCCCAAACCGGACACTTCGGCGCAGGATATGGCGATTTCAGCCTAAGGGTCAAAGTTTGCCTGGGCCTTAGCCATTCTGTGCCTTGGGCCTGGCAACTTGAGATCTGCGGATGCTGCCCGGCACCGCGGAACACCGACGCAACTTCGCGCCACGGGCACACCAACAGCGGTTGTCATAATCGGCAGCAGACGGTGATGAGCTCTGCCAAGAGCTGGCAGACATTATAGCACAAGACCTCTGGACGGGATCGGATCCAATCCGTAGTTTATCCCGAAGAATCCGGGGGGCGGAATGGCGCAAGATCCACCAGTATTAGACCTGACAGACGACCAAGCAGCTCTTGAGTTACAGCGCTTGGCTCTGGTTTTGTCACAAGCCAATCAGGCCTATCATCGTGATGACAGCCCATCGATAGATGATGCCAGCTATGATCAGCTCAAGCGGCGCAACGCACAGATTGAACAAAGATTTCCGCATCTGAAGCGAAGCGATAGCCCGAACGATCAAGTCGGCGCAAAACCGAAAGAGGGCTTTGGCAAAATTCGTCATCGCCAACCGATGCTATCCTTGGCAAATGCCTTTGAAGTGCAAGAGGTGGAGGACTTCGTCGCCCGGCTTAAAAAATTCTTAAATCTTGCGCCCCAGTCGCACATGCGCATGACGGCTGAGCCCAAAATCGACGGTCTTTCGCTGTCAATACGCTATGAGAAGGGGCAGCTCATTCACGCGGTGACCCGCGGAGATGGTGAAACCGGTGAAGAGGTTACCGCCAATGCCCGCACCATAGCCGATATTCCCAAAACATTGAGCGGCGCGCCCGATGTTCTAGAGGTGCGCGGCGAAGTCTATATGACCCACGCTGATTTTGCGGCCCTCAACGCCACACAAGAGCAGGCCGGACAAAAGCCCTTTTCGAACCCACGCAATGCCGCCGCTGGTTCTCTTCGTCAATTGGACGCTCAGGTTACCAAGGCGCGTCCATTGTTATTTTTCGCCTATGCCTGGGGCGATCTATCCGAGCCCTTAGCTCCCAGCCAGTCCGAGGCAGTGGCGCGGTTGAAAGCCTTGGGTTTTTCCACCAATCCGCTGTTTACAACCTGTGATACTCCCAAAGAGTTGATCACCCATTATCGCGCAGTTGAATTGGCCCGCTCTTATCTGGGCTATGACATAGATGGCATGGTCTACAAGGTGGATGATCTCGCGTTGCAAGCGCGGCTCGGGTTCAGAGCCACCACCCCCCGCTGGGCCATAGCTCATAAGTTTCCTGCGGAATTGGCTTGGACTGAATTGCTCGGCATTGACATTCAAGTTGGACGCACAGGGGCTTTAAGCCCTGTGGCGCGCCTCAATCCGGTGACCGTTGGCGGCGTGGTTGTCTCCAATGCCACATTGCACAATGAAGATTATATTGCTGGCCGGGATAGCAAAGGCGACAGCATCCGTGGCGGCAAGGATATTCGTGTTGGCGATTGGTTGCAAATTTACCGCGCCGGAGATGTTATTCCAAAAATCGCCGATGTGGATCTGTCGCGCCGACTGGTCGATAGCGCCCCGTTTGATTTCGCAGAAAAGCTCAAACAAGAGGGAATTGAGGGCAAACGCGCGCCGGGCGATGCGGTGTGGCGCTATTGTGGTGATGAACCTTTGGCGGACTTGGCCATTGAGGCTTTAAAACATTTTGTCTCGCGCCAGGCTTTCGATATCGAAGGTCTCGGCGCGAAGCAGATCGAACAATTCTACCATCGCGATTGGATCCGAACACCGGTGGATATTTTTACCCTTAAGTCCCGTTTTGGCCCAGGACAATTGCAGCAGCTTTGCAATCTCGATGGCTGGGGCGAAAAATCTGCGCAAAAACTCTTTGACGGTATCGATGCGAAGCGCAGCATCGAATTGCACCGTCTGATTTTTGCTCTTGGGATCCGTCATGTGGGTGAAGGTGCCGCTAAACTTTTGGCCAATCGCTTCGTTACATGGGAGGCTTTGAGCGAGGCCATGCAGAGCGCTGTGCCGGGAAGTGCGGCGGCGGCGGCCTTGGTTGAAATTGAAGGGGTCGGCGAGGTTATGGCCCAATCGGTGGTTGAACCTTTTCAAGATCCAGAGCGATTTGCAGCCTTGCAGCTCTTACTCGCACAGTTGCAGGTGAGCCCCGCGGCACAGATTGACAGCTCAAGTAGCCCAGTGGCGGGCAAAACCGTCGTTTTTACCGGAACCTTGACACAGATGACACGGGCAGAGGCTAAGGCCAGGGCCGAGACATTGGGTGCGAAAGTTTCTGGTTCCGTCAGTGCCAAGACAGATATTCTGGTAGCCGGTGCCGGTGCCGGTTCAAAAGTAAAAAAAGCGACGGAATTGGGAATAGAGACCCTTGATGAAGAGGGCTGGATCACGTTGATTGAAGGTCTATGAGCACGCGCCCTGAAATTCTTTTCCCGCTTTTCGCCGAACTTAACACGTTAAGCGGTGTGGGGGATAAAAGTGCCAAGGCCTTCGCCGGGCTCAAAATCACCAAGCCGCGTGATTTGATTTTTACCCTGCCACATTCGGTGGTCGATCGCCGGGTGGTGCAAAGCGTACAAGGCTTAGCGGCGCCGCAAACCCTTAGCGTGCGCGTGCGCGTGGTTAAGCACGTTCCGGCCCGAGGCCGTGGCAAGCCATATCGCATCATCGTGGAGGATGCGCAAAGCACCATTGAATTGATCTTCTTCCATGCGCGTGGGGATTATCTCGAGCGCATCTTGCCACTGGGTGAGGAAAGATTAATTTCTGGAAAGCTCGAGGTGTTTGATCACCGCGCGCAAATGGTGCATCCCGAATATATTCTGAGGCTGGAGGCAAGTGACGAGCTGCCCCAATTCGAACCCATCTACCCGCTTACGGCCGGGGTTTCGGGAAAGCTCATGTCCAAGGCCGTGCGTGCGGCCCTGGACAAAGTGCCAGATTTGCAGGAGTGGATCGAGCCCTCTGTGCTGCGCGATAATGGCTGGCCAGATTTTACCACGGCCATTCGTGAAGCACATGCGCCCAAAGGTATGGCTGATGCGGCGGCCCATAGTCCGGCGCGGGTGCGCTTGGCCTATGACGAATTTCTGGCTCACCAGCTGACTAAGGCGATTGCGCGGGCGCAAGCGCGGGTTCGCACAGGCCGGATCACCGCAGGCACGGGTCATTTGCAACAAAAAGTTTTGGAGCAACTGCCCTATGCACCCACAGGAGCGCAGCGCCAGGCAATTTCTGAGATTGGGGCGGATATGGCCATCCCCCGGCGCATGAATAGGCTGCTGCAAGGAGATGTCGGGGCTGGAAAAACATTGGTGGGCTTTATGGCTCTGTTGCAGGCGGTCGAGAGCGGCGGGCAGGGTGTTTTGATGGCTCCCACGGAAATTTTGGCCCGCCAGCATTTGGAGGGTCTGCGCCCTTCGGCCGATCGTGCCGGGGTGCGAGTCGATATGCTCACCGGGCGGGATAAAAGCGCCGCGCGTCGTCAAAAGCTGGAGGATTTGGCAAATGGCGCGATTGACATTCTCGTGGGCACGCATGCGGTCTTTCAAGACGCGGTGACCTTTAAAGATCTTCGCCTGTCGATCATTGATGAGCAGCACCGGTTTGGCGTTCAGCAACGCCTAGCTTTGGGCACCAAGGGCACCAAGGTGGATATCCTCGTGATGAGCGCCACACCGATCCCGCGCTCTTTGGAATTGGCGCAATATGGCGATATGGATGTCTCCACACTGTATGAAAAGCCGCTGGGGCGCAAACCCATTGCCACCGCCGCGGTGCCCCTGTCGCGTCTTGCAGATGTGATTTCCAAATTAAAGGCTGCGATTGCTTCGGGTCGCCAAGCCTATTGGGTTTGCCCATTAGTTGAAGAGAGTGAGACTATGGATTTGACCGCGGCAGAAGAGCGGTTCAAAATTTTGCGCGCGGCTCTCGGTGAGGGCAACGTCGGTTTGGTCCATGGGCAATTGGCACCCGCACAGAAGGATGCCGCGATGGCAGATTTTGTGGCAGGTGAGACAAAGGTCTTGGTCGCCACGACGGTGATTGAGGTGGGGGTAGATGTACCCAATGCGACGATCATGGTGATTGAGCGTGCGGAAAATTTTGGATTGGCACAGATGCATCAGTTGCGCGGGCGGGTCGGCCGCGGCGATGCTGCTTCGACATGCTTGTTGATGTACCAAGCCCCTTTGAGCAAATCTGCCGAGCGGCGGCTTGGGATCATGCGAGATACGGAGGATGGATTCCTCATTGCCGAGGAAGATCTGAAGATGCGAGGGGCGGGTGATGTGATTGGCACTGCGCAATCAGGCCTGCCGCGTTTCAAGGTTGCCGATTTGGAGCAGCAAAGCGCATTGATGGCTACGGCGCATCAAGACGCGCGTATGCTGCTGCAAAGCGATCCGACCCTCACTGGCACAAGAGGCAGAGCCGCCCGCATTCTGCTATGGTTGATGGAACAGGATAAGGCCGTTCATTTAATATCAACGGGTTGAAAATTTTGTTCGCAAATGTTCTGTAAAAGTTCTTTACATGAGTGTCCGGTTGTGAGAACAAAGTGGCAACACTATTGGTTGGGAGCAGAACATGGATAATTTTTTCTCAAACGCCCGTAAATCAGACGCCGATGAAACGCGCCGCTTGGAAACGAAAGAGGCGATCAAGGATGCGATTGGTGCATTTGCAATCATCGCGATGCTCTACATTGGCTTGTTTATTCCAAGTCTCTAACTGAGGGTATAGCTGCGTTTCGTTTCCGAGATAGGGTCTGGCCCCTACAGGTAAAGAAGTGGTTTTTTATTTTTCTTGTGGCGCGCGATTAGCTGTCGCTGTTGGCTGTCATGGGGACACAGCGCGGCCAGGCGGCGTAGGTTTGGATCGGTCATCAGTTCCGGAAATAGGGCAAATAACTCTGCTCGGGCGGCTGGGGAGATAGATTTCATAGCCTCGGGTCCGGTGTGCAGACTCTCGCAGGGCGCGCCATTGGCAAAAATCACCTCATGTTGATTAAATAGAAGGTGGATATATGTCACGGCACTGCAGTGCGTGTCGATCGAAATCCCCGGCAAGTCGGTCAGCTTAACCGCCGCAATGAGGCTGTCACGCGTGCCAAACATGCGCCGATTTATCGGCGATGACACCAAGAGACATGTTGACGGGATAGGCGTAAGGGCTTGTGCGGTAGCCCCTGTCCCAGAGCACCGATGGAAATTTGAATAGGTCTGAGTTTGTCTTGCGAAAAATTGGGCGCAAGTTTTATGGCTTTTTTCCCAATCCAGCGGATGCTTTGCGGTCCGTGGTGCAGAGTGCGCACCAGATCGCCCGCGCGGAGCGTTTCCACAGGCTTCGCGCCGGTCGGTGTATCAATTAAAGTTCCGGCCGTAAAGCAAGGCGTATTTTGCTGTACGATCTGCGCATAGGGCATAGGATCGCCTGCGGTTAAACTAGAAAGAGTATAGGTCACCCCATCGGTGAGGTCTTTCGTGAACAGCAAGTAGCCCTCAACCTGAGCTGGCGCGAGCATTCTTCAAACCATAAAACTTGATCCGTCCGATCCGGAGACCGTCCAAGAGCATCCGACTCTTGCATTGCTATTTTGAATAATACCATTGAGCGAGTGGAGTTGCTCTAAGCTAGTATTTGTGACCGTCAGCACCGCGTCACTATCCGTAAAAATCAAGGTTTCGATCTGCGTATTGGCTTCATCATAAGTAAAAGCGCCGGTGTGGCCCCATGTGAAACCATTGCCCAAAACATTGGAGGCCGTGCCATCGATTGCGTGTAAAGTATAGTTGGGCATTGTGACTGCGCGTTTCGTTAAAAAACAATTAATCGAAAAATTGATTAAATTTGCAGTCAATTTGGGCAGTAATAGTTAATTCTGTGTTAAAAACATATCGGATTACTGGGAATTTTGAGACATGATGCTGGCGCAAGCCTCGGCGGTGGCTTCGAGCAACAAAAGAATACTTGCGTGGCGGTTTTTATAGTCGCGGGCGGGCGTCAAGACCTCAAAGCCTTCAAAGGGCGGGCCGGGCGGTGGTCCTCCGGATTTCAGCATCTCAGAAAGCTCATCTCGCGCGCGCGCCACCTCTTCCGCTGTGCGCCCAATGATATTTTGCCCTGCAACACTGGCTGCCGCCTGTCCAAGCGCGCAAGCTTTCACATTCTGTGCAAATTCCGTAATTTTGCCATCCTGCATAGTTACATCAACGGTCACCTTCGATCCACACAGCGGTGAGCGCCGCATGGCGCTTGCGCCTGGGTTTTCCAGTCGTCCCACATGCGGCATCTGCGCTGCGAGCGCGAGAATTCTTGTGGAATAAAGTTTGATTAGCTCAATTTGTTCAGTCATTGTTTGGACAATCTCCGTTGCAGCCAATAGATAAGCCGCAGAGGTGAAATGCAAGAGGAGGCCTGAAATGTTCGACCCGCAAACGCTAAAATATGATGCCAACGGACTTTTGCCGGTCATCGCGCAATGTGCTGAGACGCATGAAGTTCTTATGCTGGCTTGGATGAATGCAGAAGCGGTGTCAAAAACGCTGCGCAGCCGCTCTGTCACCTACTGGTCGCGATCACGTCAAAGCTTTTGGGTGAAGGGAGAGACCAGCGGTAATCGGCAGACTTTGGTCGATCTGCGGTACGACTGTGATCAAGATTGCCTTTTGGTCATTGTCTTGCAAGAGGGACCGGCCTGTCACACCAATCGCCGCAGCTGTTTTTACACCTCAGTTATTACGGGTGAACCACGTGAGATAAGTCAGGCAATTATCTGAACTATCATGTGAATAATTTTATGAATTCGGACGGGGCGGCAGTCCGACCATCTGGCGGATATCGTCGGGACTTGCGCCTTCACGCCGGAACTTGGCAATGGCCTTGGCGTCATCGCGTTTGGCCAGGCGCTTACCTTTGTCATCTCGCACAAGGGCGTGATGATGGTAGCGCGGCTTTTGATAACCCAGAAGATATTGCAGCAAAGTATGAATGGGGGTGGCGTTGAGCAGATCCGCACCCCGCAGCACATGGGTGATCTTTTGCGCCGCATCATCCACCACGACAGCGAGATGATAGGCCGTGGCACTATCACGGCGTGATAATACAACATCTCCAATATTATCAATATAATGCGATGTATTTTGAAGGTGATTTATGGGTGTTTGGAGGTCATTGGCCAGCTCTTGAAACGCAATATCAGCGCAGCCAGTGAGCGCAGCTGTCATATTCAACCGTTGCACAGATCCGTCAAGCGGCGTGCCGCCAACAGGCGGGCGACAAGTTCCGGGATAGACCAGACCATCGGGCCCCCAAATAGGCGCGGCATCTTCTTGGGGGGCTGAGGCGGCTTGCGCGATATCGCGGCGTCTACAACGACAGCCATAGAGCAATCCGCGCTCTGAGAGTGTGGTGAGAGCCGCCGCATAGGCCGCGCTGCGACTGGCTTGATGCACCACAGGCCCGTCCCAGGTCAGGCCGAGCCAAGCCAAGTCCTCAAAGATCTGTGCTGTCCATTCGGGCCGTGCGCGACTTTGATCAAGATCCTCAATCCGCAGTAAAAATTCGCCGCCTTGCCGCCGTGCGAAATCATGGGCGGTGATGGCCGAATAGGCATGCCCAAGATGCAAGGGGCCTGTGGGAGAAGGTGCAAAGCGGGTGCGGATCACAGGCGCCTCAAGATCAAAACGTCTGAGCCCATTGGGGGTTCTCGCAGGTGCAGGCCATTTTCTCGAAACAAAAGCTCCACCCGGCCTCGGGAAATCTCGTGGGTTAAAACAGCGTCATAGCTGCCATGGGCCACAGTGGGGTCATTAAATGACAGGCCGATGAACCCGCCGGGCGCGAGGTAATCAAGGATCAGGCTTAAAGTTTCAGGCGGTGCCGCACCGAGCGAGACAACACCCGCGGCGACGATTACTGAATATTGTCCTGCGGTTACACCGGTGATCTCACCTGGAAAACTTTGCCAAAGATTGGCATAAAGATCGCGTGCCTGCGCTTTTTCAAGCATGGGTGCGGAGATGTCCAATCCATCAATGGTTGTGAAACCAGCTTGCCGCAGCGCAAGTCCAGACAGGCCGGTTCCGCAGCCGAAATCCAAAATGCGTGCGCTCGGCTGCACATAGGGTTTCAAAGCGGCGGCAATGCGGCGCGGGGTGTCATAGCCAGCTTCGGCCAAATCCTCATCGTAATGGGCGGCCCAATCGGCATAGATTTCCAAAGTTTCCTCGACCGGCCTTGGCACCCAAAGCGGAAATTTTGTCGATAAATTGCTGTCCTGCGTCATGGCGGTAGCTTAGAGCGTGTCGCTGTTTTGGCAAGAGATTACCGCGCCAGCCAGGCGGAAAACGTCTCTTTGGCACGGTCTGTATAGGCTTTATAGCGCTCCTTGCGCCGCTTGCGCCCGCCTTTCACCGTGTCGATCGGTGGAAAGAGACCAAAGTTCACATTCATCGGCTGGAAGGTCTTCGCCACTGCGCCGCCGGTAATATGGGTGATCAAAGCACCACAGCCTGTATCTGGTCCCGGTGGCGGCAAGCTGCGACCTGCGAGTTCTGCAGCCGCCAATCGGCCCGCCACCATGCCCATGGCTGCGCTTTCCACATAGCCCTCGACGCCAGTGATTTGCCCGGCAAATCGGATATTTGGCTTGCTTTTGAGCTGCATTTGCTGCGTTAGCAAGGTTGGGGAATTGATGAAAGAATTGCGGTGAATTCCGCCCAATCTTGCAAATTCAGCCTCTTCCAAGCCGGGGATCATGCGCAAAACTTGGGTTTGTGCGCCATATTTCATCTTTGTTTGAAACCCAACAATATTAAACAATGTCCCCAAAGCATTGTCCCGGCGCAGTTGGACCACCGCGTAGGGTTTCGTCTCTGGATCATGGGCGTTACAAAGCCCGACTGGCTTCATTGGACCAAAGCGCAGGGTTTCGCGGCCACGTTCTGCCATGACCTCAATTGGAAGGCACCCGTCGAAATATCCGGCTGTTTCGCCTGGTTTAAACTCGGTTTTCTCCGCCTCTAGCAGCGCATCTATAAAGGCCTCATATTGGTCTTTGGTCATCGGACAGTTGAGATAAGCAGTGCGTTCTTCCTCTGTCTCGCCCTTATCATAGCGCGACTGCATCCAGGCGCGGCTCATGTCGATGCTCTCCGCATAGATGATCGGTGCAATCGCGTCGAAAAAGGCCAGAGCCTCGGCGCCGGTCTCTGCCTGTATTGCCTCGGCCAATGCGCCTGAGGTTAAGGGTCCAGTGGCGACAATCCACTGCCCTTCATCGGGCAGATGAGTGATCTCCTCATAGGTGACGTCAATCAAGGGATGGGCTTGGATCGCTACCGTGATGCTTTTGGCATAGGGTTCGCGATCCACCGCCAAAGCACCGCCTGCGGGAATGCGATGTTTATCGGCAGTGGCCATAATGAGACTGCGCGCGGCACGCATCTCCCAATGTACCAAACCCACAGCATTTTGCTCATCATCATCCGAGCGGAATGAATTAGAGCACACCATCTCGCCTAAATCACCGGTTTGATGGGCAAAGGTCTTCACCTTTGGACGCATTTCGTAAATCGTCACTGGAACGCCAAGCTGTGCTGCCTGCCATGCCGCTTCGCAGCCGGCCATGCCGCCGCCTATAATATTCAATCGTTGTGTCATGGCGGGCGATGTAATGGCATGCGCGGCAGAAGGAAAGGGCTCAGTCTTGCGACCAATTGGGATCGCGCTTTTCAATAAAGGCGGCAATCCCTTCTTCCGTATCTCGGTTCAGCATATTATCCACCATGACTTTGCCCGTGTATGAATAGGCTTGATCCAATGGCATTTGGATTTGCTGATAAAAGGCCGTCTTGCCGGTTTTGACCGCAGAGCCCAGTTTGGAGGCGATGAGCTCTGCCAGTGCGCGGGCGCTTGAGGCAAGTTCTGTTTCTGGCACCACACGGTTGATGAGACCGGCCTGTTTGGCCTCATCGGCTGTCATGAACTCGCCTGTGACCAACATTTCAAACGCGCGCTTGCGGGCGATATTGCGCGAAAGGGCCACCATGGGCGTCGAGCAAAAGAGGCCGATGTTGACTCCATTGACGCCAAATCTGGTCCCCTCCGCCGCCACAGCCAGATCACAACTTGCCACCAACTGACAGCCTGCGGCGGTGGCGATCCCGTGCACCTGGGCGATCACAGGCTGGGGGATATCCTGCACAGTTTGCATGAAGGTTGCACAGCGATCAAAGAGATCTTTAAAGGCCGCCGCGCCGCCATCAGCATTTTGCCGCGCTGCCGTCATTTGCTTGAGATCATGGCCAGCGCAGAAGGCTTTACCTGTTCCGGCCAGCACAATGGCACGGATCATTGTATTTGACTTGAGTGCGTTCAAACTGTCTTGAAGTGCAGCCAGCATCTCATCTGAAAGCGCATTGAGCCGTTCCGGCGCATTCATAGTGAGGTAGGCGACTGCGTTTTCGTCGCGACGTGTCAAAATTGCCATCTTGCTCTCCCTTAAATTCGTCGTCACCATAGCCAAAAGCTAGGGAGCGCGACAATGGCACTTAAAATGAACGCTGCGGAACTGTCGGCTTTTTTGCGGCTCGAATTTCCGCAGGTGGCAGATGAATTCGAGATGGTTGAGCTCAGCGCCACGCGGCTTGATGTGGCGCTGCGGGTGCAGGATAAGCATCTGCGCCCCGGTGACACGGTCTCGGGGCCGTCAATGTTCGCTCTGGCTGATGTGGCCGCCTATCTGCATATTCTCGCGCTCATCGGCCCGAAAGCGCTAGCTGTCACGACGAATTGCGGAATTGATTTCATGCGCAAACCCAGCGCCCAGGCCGATTTACTGTGCAAGAATGAGGTGGTCAAACTCGGCCGATCCTTAGCTGTATGTCAAAGTTTGATCTATTCGGAGGATCAAGCACAACCGGTCGCCCGCGCCAATCTAACCTATGCTATTCCGCAGGATGGGTAAGGTGCAGCGGAGAGGTGACAGCTTGGGGTAAAATAATACCTTATTTTTAAGAACTTGATTTTAAGTAATTTTATTGGCCAATTCAATATTGACTACACCTCGGCAACCTCTATAACCCACTCATCACCAACCTTTATGAGTAAAAAAAAATGAAAACCTTCTCTGCAACACCTGCAGATATCGACAAAAAATGGATCCTGATCGACGCTGAGGGCGTGGTTCTGGGTCGTTTGGCTTCGATTATCGCAATGCGCCTGCGTGGCAAACACAAAGCCAGTTTCACACCGCACATGGATATGGGCGACAATGTGATCGTTATCAATGCTGAAAAAGTTCAGCTGACAGGCAACAAGCGCAACAAAGAAAACTACTGGCACACCGGATACCCAGGTGGGATCAAATCTCGTACCACGGGCACCATTCTGGAGGGCAAGTATCCTGAGCGCGTTTTGACACAAGCTGTCAAACGCATGTTACCAGGTAACCGCCTGTCGCGTCAGATTATGACCAATCTGCGTGTCTATGCTGGCGCCGAGCATCCACATGAGGCGCAGTCGCCTGATGTATTGGATGTAAAAGTCATGAACAAGAAAAACACACGGGTATAAGCGATGTCAGATCAAATTACATCTCTCGAAGACCTCGCAGCGGTCGCCGAAGGCACCTCTGCTGTGGTTGAAATCGTAGCGCCTCGGGAACCTGTTCGCGACGAATTGGGCCGGAGCTACGCTACAGGTAAACGTAAAGATGCCGTTGCCCGTGTTTGGATCAAACCAGGATCCGGCAAGGTGACAGTGAACGGCAAAGACCAAGACGCCTATTTCGCGCGCCCTGTGTTGCAGCTGATCCTGCGTCAACCGATGCAGGTGGCCGGTGTTGAAGGCGAATTTGACGTGGTTGCCACAGTCAAAGGCGGCGGTTTGACAGGCCAAGCGGGCGCCGTAAAGCACGGCATCTCCAAAGCCTTGCAGCTCTATGAACCCAGCCTGCGCGGCGCCCTGAAAGCCGCCGGCTTCCTGACGCGCGACAGCCGAGTTGTGGAACGTAAGAAATTTGGTAAGCGCAAAGCCCGTCGGAGCTTCCAGTTCTCGAAACGCTAAGTTCGAACCTTCGAATTTACCATACAAACAAAGGGTTGCGTTTTTCGCAGCCCTTTTTTGTGCATATCAGAATTGTAGCAAAGGCAGTCTGTGTTGACGTTATGGTTTAGTGATTTTAGCATATCTGTAGTATTTTAGGTCGCTATCAATGTTTGGCTCAGGCAATACAACCAGATCAGACCTGATCACGCATTAAACATGCGCCCACCCGCCCCAGAAACCCTATTAGAGAAACCAAAAATCAATGGACGAATATAGGGGGCTAGACACAGTCGCGAGGAACAGCGAAAGCTGGTTACAGGTGCGACCGATGACAAATGATCGCCAAATCAAACAAATTCACAATGTGGGAACGATTTGCGACATAGTCCAAAAAATACTTAATAACAATGACTTATGTGTAGATGGTGGCAGAGAGACAGGGATTCGAACCCTGGGTACCCTTGCAGGTACAACGGATTTCGAATCCGTCCCGTTCGACCACTCCGGCACCTCTCCGCACATGAAGTTTGCCTTCAGGTGACGTTCTCATATCAAACGGATTTTGAAATGCAACGCAAAAAGCATAGGGTTTGTGAGCGTGTAGTGGCTTGGCCTAGACGCTGGTCAGGTGACAGCAGTATCGATGCGCCTTGGGGTAAAATATCAATACCGTCTGGTAATCTGGAGGATGAAAAGACCCGTCTATCCTCCAATGGTCTTAAATAAGCGCCCGCTGATGCCAACCGTGTGTAGCAAGTGTGACGTAGAGCGTGGACTAGTATTTTGCATCAGGTCCTAGGCCAATATTTATGGCTATGGTTACTTATACAATCGTAAAGAGAGACTGTTTTTATGTGAAATCCGAATGTTTAGACCACTTTTAGGTATAAATGTTTTTGTCGAAAGTTAATTTTTTTTTCAAAACAGAATAAATTTTTTGATAAAGAAATATCAAAAAAAACAATAGAGAAAATAAGAATGTTATCCTTAATCTAAATTACTGTACTCAATATAATCATCAGTCTAGAAGTGGTTAAATATACCCCCGGCAGCCCCCATGTATATGGTTTAGGCGTTGAAAGACGGTATAAAGTGCCGCTGCGGGCCAAATCAGGGCAGTGGCAGAGCCTGAGGGGGCCTATACCGTTATACCTAATCCCCCTAAATCGGCCTCAGACTTACAGTTAAACCTATAGTTAGCACCTAAGATAAGTTGTCTTCTTCTGGTGCCCCCAATAACGGCAAAACCTAAAGGCGTCTGGTCACGCAATTTGTCTTACAGGTTTGCTAATTTTTCTGGGGTTCATATTAGATTTGATTTGGTTGAAAATTAATGCAATGAAGCTTGCGGCAAATGGCAAATACGGTGGTAAGACAATGCAAGTAAGTGTTCGTGATAATAATGTTGACCAAGCTCTTAGGGCCCTGAAAAAAAAGCTGCAACGGGAAGGTGTGTATCGTGAAATGAAGCTCAAGCAGCATTTCGAAAAACCATCTGAGAAAAAGGCTCGTCAGGCAAAAGAAGGACTTAGCCGTCAACGTAAACTTGCGCGTAAAAAAGCTGAAAAAGAGGGCTGATTAATCCGTATACTAAGTTAAAAATAGCCCTGTTTAAAACTTGATGGCATATGCTAAGCTCAGTTTATAGACTTTGGACGTCTGCTATCACCGCGAGCGATTAGCCAAATCAGCTGCATGTACTGTTTGGTGAAATGAGTGTTGTTTTTTAATTAGAACCTTAAAGGTAAAGGATTTACGATGACTTGTCTTTTTGTACAAATACGTTGTCGGCCCGGCGCTGCCTATGAAGTCGCGGCGCAAATCGTCATGCGCGAAATCCATTCAGAGCTTTATTCCACCAGTGGCGATTTTGATTTGATGGTGAAACTTTATGTGTCTGATGGCCAGGATATTGGCATGTTTATAAACGACAATTTGCTCAATATTGACGGCATAGAGCGCACTTACACGATTCAAACTTTTAAAGCGTTTTGATGAACACAATATATTTAGGGGGCGATTCTAGTGAAACTCACGTTGGCTTGCATAGTGCTTGTTGTTGCTGTTTTACCCAGTGACTTCGTCTCAAAACTCCTTGAATTAATATAAAAGTGGTCTCCACCCAAGCTTGTAGTTTGGCCTATGACTGTGGTGTCATTCTTTGTTTAAAACTCCAAATTCTATGAGAATGCTGGGCGTCAGTATCCAGTACATTTTTAAGAGCAGGGCAAGACCAAGCGTTAGGATTAGCAATGCGCTGACGATAAGCCATCTTTTGGTTTGTACGGGTAGCATAGTGTGAACCTAGCGCATTACTGTAGGTTCGAAAATGATAGAGGAGAGACAAAGACATTAAGAATTTTGGATGAGGGTCAAAAATTCCATATTTTTAAGACAAATTTGTGTCATTATTTAGCATAATGCTAATTTTGACATTTTGAGTGGGCCATATTGTTTTGTAATAACGATGGGGTTGTATTTTGACCGCATGTATTTGCTCGATATACCTCGTCTTCCAGCCCGAGTGGAGCATGGGGGGATTTTTGCCCGAGACCATTATACGTAAACCGCTCGGATTTTTTCGCCTAAATCTTTAGGTCAAACCTTGAAGTCACTAGCCGTCGAACCACCATCACCTCTGAAAATAGCTTTTAGCCATTTTCTTCTCACCGGGGGAGATTGGCGTTTGTTTGGCGGCAAGCGCACATCGCTGGGTGGCTAGCAACTGTGGGTGAACGCAGCTTGTTAGTCATCCGCCCCTACATTTTTAAGTATAAAAATTTTTATTTGACAGTCCACAACATGTGGCATCACAATGAACTGAAAATATGTAGCAAAAACCTTTGGAATGCGAGGCTAGTTTTGCTTAAAGACAAAGAAAACAAATGGGCCGATTGGGCGGATTGGTACAAAATAATAACGATTGGTGAGAAAGGGCTATTAATTGCTATAGCGTTTTTGACCGCCTATGCAGTTGTGTTAGAAATCAATATAATTTTAACTGAACGTACAGTTAAACTTACCGATTTGTTGCTTTTGTTTATATATGCTGAAGTTCTCGGCATGATAGCTGCATTTTATAAATATCGAAAAATCCCTATCACCGTTCCGATTTTCATAGCGATAACGGCGCTTTGCCGACTAATTATTTTACAGGGCAAAGGAATTAACACCATAGACCTGCTATATGAAAGTGGCGCAGTTTTGTTGTTAGCAATCGCGGCATTAGTTATTCGTTGGAACTTGATTAATCTGGTGCGGCCAAAAGACACTGACGAGACCTAACCTTAATGCTGATGCCTAGCGCCTGAGGTCTGTCATCTGCCCCTATCTCTACAGGTTGAACTCACAGTATATTGTTAGCTCTGCTATGGATTGGTGCTGTCGCTGTCATAACTTTATCCCCAAAATTAGGGATAACTCTGTGTTTAACTTATAGGGTAAATTCTATCTCTATTACTACTCTATGGTGCAACCTTTGAAATTGGTCATATAAATATAAGTTTCTACATCAGCGGCACCAGACCTATAGGCCAACCTATAGTCACCACCTAGGGTGGGTCTCAAATAAAGCAGCGTCGAAGTAATCCAATTTTGAGACTTCGCCGTATAGATTATAGGAGGAACTTTACATGACTATTCATCAAGAGTTTTTAAAGTTTGAAGCAGTTCTCGCTCATTGCGAAACACGGGTATCAGACACTTCACTGAGCGCAGCCATGGACTACGGTCGCGAAATGCAGTTTTTTGATAACACTAACAGGCTGTCACAATCAGGTCAGCTTCTAGCTGAGATGATATTGCCTACCATCGAAGGTGGATAGTCGTCGCACTCTGGTGACCGGTGATAATTGCAAAACCCATAGAGGCCTGCTCACGCAGTCTATTAATCTCAGCTGCCATCAGCTCATCCTTACGCGCACCCATGCGTTGCTCAACATCTTGAGCCATTGCATCGACCCAATACTGACAAGCCATAGCAAGAGCATCTAGTCTGTCATCATTGGTCAAAGCCCCACGGTCAGCCGTAAGGCGGGTCAGTTGGTACATCAATTGATAACGCAGTGCCTGCTCAGGGGGCAGGTGGTGACAGCTATCGAAGTCCTTCTGGATGACCTTCTTGTCCATCACGAGACGATGTTGGTTCATCACAGGCTCAAGAACATCGATGATACGGCGTTCCTTTTGCGTATTGTGACGAACTTCACCCATAGTAACTGGATGGACTTTGTTCAGCACAGGCATAAACAACTGGTTAAACATCCCATCACCAAAATTTTACTCAACAATAATTTCATTGACCTGTTCTTCCTTCGCGATGACTGCCAGTTTCTGCAGTGCTTCCTCTGAGTATCCGCCTGCAATGCCACCGCATCTGCGCACGTATAGGTAGCCATTGAGCATCTTTACGACTGCGTAGCCTGTCTCATCCTTACCGCGTCCTGACGGGTCAATAGACATGACTGAGCCAGTGTATTCGACGAACTCAGAACTAATAAACATGGGCTTATGGTAGTGGTCGCCGTTGAATGCCACGTTGGGTAATTCTTCCACGATATACTGGCCGTCAGATGACCATGAGACTTTCTCAGGGGCCTCCTGAGCGGTTATATCCATGATGATTAGGTCACTCACCTTGAGAGGGTATCTTTCGGCATCAGAGAGTCTCGTATCGAGCATAAACTGCAGCGCAAAACCTGAGCGTCCGTAGGATGCCTCACGTTCGAGCAAGTCGAAATCTGAGAAACGGGCAGGGTCGGTTGGCTCTCCAACGATTGTATCGTCTGCTGCCATAGCATTTGAGATGAGACGGGCTAACTTGTAACCGTAGCCAACAGTTTGGTCAGCGTTCGGGTATCGTGCTGGCCAGATACTGACCTTATATCCACGGTCAGGCAGCTTGTTGTAGAGGCTCTCTTGGTTCTGTGGTGTGCCGAGGTAGATGATACGCCCATCTGGTTTAAGAATAGCGTCAAATTCCTTCACAGCCTCTGACAGCTTGTCTCTCATCCCTTGGGTCATAGAGTTGTTCGGTACTTCGATGTCATCTGCGACGATTACATCAGCACGAGAGCCAGCCAATTGGCCTGATATGCCCACAGATTTCACTGAGGGTGCGTGAGACGCAGCAGCAGGTGCTACATCAAAGCTAATCTTTGACTGTCTTTGGTCAGGCTTTGGCCGTAGGTGGGCCAAGACTTCAATCTCGTTGATGAGGCGCAGCGTAAACGTAGTGAAATCGTCTGAGCGAGATTTAGACGCTGAAACGACCAAGATGTTTAGCTGTGGGTTCATGTACAGAAGCCAGACCACGTAGGCTGATGTGACCCATGACTTACCAACGCCTCGGAATGCTTCGATAATCATTCGCTTGTCGCCATGCTGTAGGTTGTAGGCGATGTCATATTGAACAGGGGTAGGGTCGGGGAGGTTGAGGTGCTTCCAGATAACGAAGAGGAACTTTCGGAAATCTGAGAGAGGGTCATTCGCTATGGGGATACCAAGCGAGGTTGTTGCTTTGAACATCAGTGCGCCTTGAGTTCGCTTACATCAAAATCTGCATCGCTAAAGTCGGGCAGGGTGGCCACTAAGCTACTGAGGGGCGAACCCTCGACTGCCAGTGCTTCAATGCCGTTGTCCTTGAGGAACTGTCGGGCGACGTTTAAGTCAGCCGATTTAGCCTCTGGGTCTTGGATGCGAAGAAGTAGGTTCTCTGCCAGCGTTTTATGCAGCAGGGCCATCATCTCTTTGTTTGTTCAACTTTAGCCGCCGCGCCACTAACTACACCGAAGCGGGACGCTCTTAAGTTGGTCTTTTTATTATTATAAAATTGTGTTGATAAGGGAAATGACCGTCGTTCCTACTCACAGGGGTTGTCACACGCATGTGGCCTATGTTTTCGTTACTTAGTCCGTCTGCCTAAGGAGGCATGACATCTGACCCGAGAAGGAGGTTGAGATGAAAAAAATTATTGGTTCAATTTTTGTTTGTTCAATTTTGGCTACATCTGCGATGGCGAACGAAACATTGATATGGCCTCGCACAGCAAACGAACCCTTTCACCCAAATCCAGAAATACTTTTAGCGCAGGGCAAAATACTTAGTACGCAACTAGATGATAATCGTACTGATAGGTATGTAACGGTGGTGAAATTTATAGTGGCTTTTGACGATCTGATTTATATGTGTCGTCATATTGATTATCGCAGCGGTGATAATAGCGACATTTATTGTGTAAAATCGAGATCGGTTACGAATTAGGTTTTTTGGGCTTGGTAGTTCCGCCGAGCATCGCGTTATAACTGCCGCCAATGTAGATAATTCAAAATTCTTAGCTGTTTTTTTGTCGATAGTTGGAGCATCTGGCTTTCTTTGCGACTTCCTTTACCGTTATCCCTTTGCCATAGCGTTCCATCAGTTTCGTCACGGGAACATTCGGTACGTGACCGCACTTACATTCAAATGAAAGATGGTTGTTTAATATGGTTTGGAGTTGGGTCTGTTATAACCAGTAAATGAAAGTAAGAGAAAAAAACTGATTTATAATTTAGTGTAGTTTTTGAGTTCACCTTATGCATAATTTTGAGAATGAAAATGTGGATATAGTAATTAGGGAGGAAAAAGAGATGTCAATTAGATGCATAATGATGGGTTCATATAACGCAGAGGGCGCTAAGGGTATAATTGGTGGCTCTGACCGGATGGCTGCAGTTAAAACGGTTGCTGAAGCGGCTGGTGGTAGCGTTAATTTTGCAAGTTTTATGCGCGGTAGAATGGACATTATTGTTGATTTTAATGTCCCTGATGCTGCGACAGCGATGGGCGTTATGGCCGCAGCTCACGCATCTGGTACTTTTGCAAGTTTAGAAGTTCATGAGTGTATCGATAACGGGCCAGTAGTAGCAGCGGCGCAGCGTATTATGAAGGCATACGTGCCAGCTAATGCTTAACAAAAATGATATGCCTTCTTTTACGAAGGAGTAATACGATGGCCAAGTTTGTAGTGTATAGTAAATGGTTTTGGAAAGATGGTGTGCCTGAGGATGCTTTTGTCCAAGATTGGTTGCGAGGCCGCAAGCCCAATATGATTGCTGAGGATACTGTCTTATTCAAGGTTGACGATAATCATCATGGTTCTGTTACGACTTATGCAAATGAAGCTGATTTCAAAAAAGAGCGTGGTTCCGTTCTGGAAGAACGCAAAAGAAATCATGAAGAGGGCGCTCAATTAATTGATGAAAATATAGGGTCTGTAATGGGTCAAATGTCTGGGCTTTAAATCGATCAAGCGACGCATGCCTAAATAAATCTGGTGGGGGATACCCCCCCGCCAGACTGCTCACTTTTTCTTTGGTGAATGACCTACTTTTTTACCGTAAGTTCCTTTGCTTTTTGCCATCCTAATCTTCCTGTAAAGTACGCCTGAAGGGCCCTTTTTTATTTTACTTTAAGTTTTTCATTTAACTCATTCAAGAATTGATAATATCTGCAAGACGTGAAGCAATCGTCCCCATCGTATTTGGATTGGTGTGAACATATTTCATCGTGCTAGAGGGGTCTTTGTGACCAAGCATAGCGCCAATTAGCAGATGATTAATGTTCATCTCGTTAGCCATCACGGTAGCTGCGGTATGGCGGGTACAATGGAAAACAGCAGACTTGTCGCCATCACAAATATTTAGCCTGATATTTTTCCAAGCATGATAATGTGCGCCCTCAATAAACATGGTCTTTGCGTTCCAGTTTAACGCTTCAAATGCGTTAAAAGCGTCATCGTTAAGTGGAACGTTTCGACGGTCTCCGTTTTTTGTGTGAGTTAAACGCACATGACGGACATCATTTATGAACACCACGTCCTTTTGTCGAACACGCAATATCTCACTGAGGCGCATTCCTGTATTGATACCGATGTTAAACATTGGCAGCAGCCATACGTGTTTGTGGTCAGCCAGATATTCTCTGATTTGTTTCACTTCAGAGCGGCTATAAAAGCGCACACGCTGGTTCTTAACTTTAACAAATTTGATGTTTGGAATTTTTGGTAGGTCCAAATAATCTTTGGCATAATTAAAGAACCTGCTCAGGGCTGAACGATAATGGTTGATAGTGTTGTCTGATATACCTCGTGTCTCTTTTAGCCAGCGGCAGAAATCAAGTATGTCAGCCCCGCTGATTTCATCCAACCGTTTATCAGCATTGTCACCAAAATCTAAAAATACCTTCAGTTTTGCAGTACTTTCCTTATGGTGCAGGTCAGTTGTGTCCCAAATGTAGGCAGCATGCTCGTTCAGAAAGTTTGTGATGTTTGTCATTGTCTGTCTCCAAATCTATTGAAGAAAGCAAAAATCCGTTCGACTAGGTAATTTTTGAGTGGACGAACCCTGGGTACCCTTGCAGGTACAACGGATTTCGAATCCGTCCTGTTCGACCACTCCGGCACCTCTCCAAACCATACAGTTCAGCCGGTATGGCTGCCAGGAAATCAAGAATTCGCCGATTGTCCACCAGGGGTCGCTGCGGCAAATTTGTGATGCGCCTCAACGGCCCTCGCGTATCCAAGCGGCGGCCTTTTCAGCGATCATCAAAGTGGGGGCATTGGTGTTGCCGCTGGTGATGGTTGGCATGACGCTCGCATCGACCACGCGCAGGCCTTGCACGCCTTTCACACGCAGATGCGGATCTAAAACCGCTGCGGGGTCGTCCATTCGGCCCATTTTTACGGTACCGACCGGGTGAAATATTGTATTGGCGATATCGCCTGCGAGCCGTGCCAAATCTTCATCGCTTTGGTGCTGCACCCCCGGTTTAAATTCATCTGGCGCATAGCTCTGCATGGCCGGTTGCGCCATAATGCGCCGCGCTTGACGCAGGCTATCGGCCGCAACTTGTCGATCTTCAGCGGTACTGAGGTAGTTTGGCATAATTTTAGGGGGATCTTGGAAATTGGCGGAGCTGATCTGCACCTTGCCGCGGCTGGTTGGGTTGAGATTACAGACGCTGACGGTGATGGCGGGAAAATCATGGAGATCTTCGCCAAAGGCCTCTAAGCTTAAGGGCTGAACATGGTATTCGAGGTTGGCATAGGGTCGGGCGGGATCTGAGCGGGTGAAGGCGCCCAATTGACTGGGGGACATGCTCATCGGGCCTGAGCGGTTCAGCAGGTATTCCGCACCGATTTTCAACCTCCCAAATAGGCTATTGGCCAGAGTATTGAGTGTCTGAGTGCCATTGACTTTGAACACCGCGCGGATTTGTAGGTGGTCTTGCAGGTTTTCCCCCACCGGCGCATTGCGGATCACCTCAACCCCATGGGATCGCAGCACATCTGCTGGACCAATTCCGGAGAGTTGTAGAATTTGCGGCGAATTGATTGCGCCGGCAGATAAGATCACCTCGTGCTTGGCTGTGACACGGACAGGTTGCCCCGCGCGTATCGCGCTCAGGCCCGTACACCGCAGCTGGCCATCGTCTCCGCTCTGCCAGGTCAGTTTTTCTGCCTGTGCTTCGGTCCAGATCGTCAAATTGGGTCGTGACCGGGCCGGGCGCAAAAATGCCTTGGAGCTGCTCCAACGCCAACCGGAGCGTTGATTGACATCAAAATATCCGACACCGGCATTGTCACCAGCGTTGAAATCGTCGATTTTTTCAATCCCGGCCTGCTCGGCGGCATCGGCAAAACTGTCTAGCACATCCCAGCGCAGACGTTGTTTTTCCACACGCCATTCGCCGCCAGAGCCGTGCATATCCGAAAACCGGCTGTTGTCCCCGGTTATCGGATCGGCGCCTTGATCTAGTCGGTAGTGATTCTCATGGGCTTTGAAATCGGCAAGTGCGTTGTGCCAAGACCAGCTGTCATCGCCCGTCAATGTCGCCCAAGCGTCATAGTCTCGCGCTTGGCCGCGCATATAGATCATGCCGTTGATCGAGGAGCATCCGCCCAATACCCGGCCGCGCGGATAGCGCTGTGTCCGATGGTTGAGCCCCGCGTCTGGTTCTGTGTGATACATCCAATCGGTGCGCGGGTTACCAATACAATACAGATACCCCACCGGGATGTGTATCCACGGATAGCTGTCTGCCTTGCCCGCCTCGAGCAGCAAGACACGTCGGTTTGGCTCAGCGCTCAGGCGGTTGGCCAGCAAACAGCCGGCCGTGCCGCCGCCAATGATGACGTAGTCGAAGGTGGCGGATGAGTCTGACATGAATATTGATTCCCCGTTGGCTGTCAGGAGCGCGGAAGCTGCGCCCATGCGGTCACCTTCAAGCAATGTGTCGAAGATTGCAATTGATCGCGCCTGTTGAAGCGCTTCCCTAGGTGATCGCCCGAGCGGCGATGCGGCCCCAAGTTTGTAGCCGATCTGCCACGCGCCCCATTGCAGTCATGGCGAAGCTGGTTTTAAGTCTAGCTTGGATTCTATGCCAAGCGCGCGTGTTCGACACCGTGCCGCAGAGCGGTCCATGAAGGTGGCGTAATGACCGGGACGGCTTTGACATGAGTGAAATATGGGCCGGAATGGCGGAGGCATTTCTGCTAATATGGTCCCGTGACGCAGATCTTATCGAGATCACTCTGAGATCTTTACAAGTGAGTTTGAGCGCCTTGGTGATCGCCTCTGCCGTGGCTCTGCCTTTGGGGACATGGTTGGCCATTCGCCGGTTCCGCCACCGCCGCTTTGTTATCGCAACTTTGAATGCTCTAATGGGCCTGCCGCCTGTTGTGGTGGGCTTGATCGTATATCTGCTTTTGTCGCGCTCAGGCCCGTTTGGCGTCTTGGGGCTGCTTTTTACACCTGCCGCCATGATCATTGCCCAGGTGATTATCATCACGCCTCTGATTGCCTCAATCACGCATCAAGCCATGCGCGAGCTGTGGTCGGACTATCATGACCTGCTGATTTCCCTCAACACCACCCACGGCCAGAGAATTGCCACGCTGATTTTGGATGGGCGGCGCACCTTGATGACCGCTGCCTTGGCTGGATTTGGCCGCGCCATCGGAGAAGTGGGCGCCATCATGATTGTGGGCGGCAATATAGACCATGTCACCCGGGTCTTAACCACGGCCATTTCATTGGAAACGGGTAAGGGAGATTTCGCACTGGCCCTCGGGCTGGGATTCGTGCTCATTGCACTGAGCTTAATGGTTAATCTGGCGATCCACAGCCTGTCACGCACAGAAAGGGAAGGCAGATGGTGAGCCAAGACCTATTTGCCCAATTGCGCGGCGTGGTGGTGAGACGTCGCGGGAAAGCTGTTTTGGGTCCGATTGATCTTGATCTATCCGGTGGCGGATTCACGGTTGTTTTAGGGCCAAATGGTGCGGGAAAAACCACGTTTCTTAGGGTTTTGCATGGGGTTGAACGGATCACCAGCGGTTCGGTCACCTGGTCGGAACCGGCCAAAACAGCGCAGCAAGGCCAAGCCTATGTCTTTCAAAGCCCGATTATGCTGCGGCGCTCTGTGCGGGCAAATTTGGCCTATCCGCTGCAATTGCTGGGCCTTCCGAAGACCGAGATCGCGGCTCGCGTGGTGCATTGGGCGGCGCGGATTGGTCTGAGTGCTGCTATGGATTTTCCGGCTCCGCGTTTGTCAGGAGGCGAGCAACAAAAACTCGCCCTTGCGCGCGCCCTGATCCGCCTGCCTGATACATTATTCCTTGATGAACCCTGCGCCAATCTGGACGGGCGATCGACCCGCGAGATCGAAGAGATCTTGCGCGAGGCCACCCAAGCTGGTGCGCGGATCATCATGACCACCCACGACCTAGGCCAAGCGCGCCGCCTTGCGGATCGGGTTTTGTTTCTCAATAACGGGCAGGTGGAAGAGCAGGGGGCGGCTGATAATTTCTTCACGGCGCCCAAGTCACCTGGCGCTACCGGCTTTTTGAATGGGGATATCATAGAATGATCCGAACCCTATTGATCGCACTCAGCCTGACCGGTGCTGCCGTTCAGGCCGAAACTCTTCGGCTTGCTGTGACGACAAGTTTCAACAACTCCGGTCTGTCGGACGTGCTGTTGCCAGCCATCGCGCGGGATATTGGGCTGGATGTACAGCTCTTGGTGGTCGGAACTGGGCAGGCCATTCGACTGGGCCAGTCTGGCGATGTGGATGCGGTTTTAGTACATTCCAAAGCCGCCGAGCTGGCCTTTGTCGCTGACGGCTACGGCAGTCACCGGCGGGAGATTATGTACAATGATTTTGTTCTGATTGGCCCATCTGAGGATCCTGCGCAGGTGAGCGCGGCCAAATCGGTCACAGATGCCCTAAAGAGAATTGCCCAGGTTCAATCGACATTCGTTAGCCGCGGGGATGACAGCGGCACGCACCGAAAGGAGCTTGCGCTTTGGGACGCGGCAGATCGTGATCCGACAGATTTTACCCAATGGTACAGGGAGGTCGGCGCGGGGATGGGGGGCAGTTTAAACAGTGCATCAGCCATGAACGCATATATTTTGGCAGATCGGGCCAGCTGGCTGAATTTTGGCAACACAGGCAATCTTTCTTTGCTCTTTGCCGGGGATCCTACGTTATTCAACCAATATGCTTACCTGCCGGTCAACCCGAAACGCCATGCGCATGTTAAAGCCAAAGCGGCGCGGGACTTGGAAAATTGGTTGGTCTCATCGCGCGTCAAACAGATCATCAACGGTTATGAAATTGGCGGTGAAGCCTTGTTTGTATTCAATGCCCGCCCTTAGGCCCTTGTGATGCTCACTTACAGCGCAGTATTCTTCTCGGCTTTGATGGCTGCGAGCATTTTGCCGATGCAATCAGAGGCTGTCTTAGTCGGGTTTTTGCTTGCCGGACAAAAACCTATTGCCAACCTAGTGATTATCGCCACATTGGGCAATGTTTTGGGTGCCTTGGTAAATTGGGGTTTGGGACGGGCATTTCGACGCTTTGAAAGCCGGTCATGGTTCCCAGTTTCAAAACACCAAATTCAGCATGCGCAGAGGTGGTACCTGCGCTATGGGCGGTGGTCTTTGCTGGGAAGTTGGCTGCCGATTGTTGGTGATCCGATCACTGTGGTCGCTGGCGCGTTTCGCGAGCGGTTTTGGCCGTTTGTGGTGCTGGTGACACTGGCCAAGGGTGGGCGGTACATCGTTTTGACGGCGATGACTGTTCCCTGGCTTTGAGGCTATAGAGGGTAGGTGGTGATGGCAATTTTGGAAACACGGGCTTTTGGCCTGATCGCGGCCATAGCCACGGTTACGATTTGGGCGGGCTTCATGCTCATCACGCGCTTTGCTGTGAAAAGCGATTTTACGGTAGAAGAGCTCTTAGTGTTGCGGCTTTTGCCGGGCGCTATTGTCATCATACCTTGGATGTGGAAATTGGGCGTCATGCCGCCAAAGATGGCGTGGCCGCGTGCGGCAATGCTGATGGTTGGCGCCAGTGCTGTTTTCCCCTATGTGGTCTCGAAGGGCCTTGCTTTCGCGCCGGCCTCTGACGGCGGGGCATTGGCGCCTGGGATGTTGCCGTTTTGGGCAGCCTTAGCGGCTTTTGCCTTGGCTGGCGAAGTGCCCGGACCGCGCCGCCGGATAGGGTTGGTGATGATCCTGCTGGGCGCGCTGCTGGTCAGTCTTTGGCCCATTCTCCAAGGTGGCAACGATGGCGCTTGGCGTGGGCATTTGATGTTTCTTAGCGGGTCCGGTCTTTGGGCGATATATTCTGTCGTGTTTCGCCAAAGTGGTCTCAGCCCTGTGCACGGTTTGGTGATCGGGCTGTTTTGGGGGACTTTGGCGGCCATCCCGGTGCTTTTGTTGAGCGGCAATGTGAGCTTTTCCCGCGTTGCCTGGACGGATCTTTGGATCATGGTCGTTATTCAGAGTTTTATTATTGGAATATTGGCGATGGTTTTATTTAGCTATGCGGTGAAATTGCTGGGCGCTGCGCAATCCTCGGCCTTTGGGGCGTTGACCCCTTTGTTGGCGCTCATCGGCGGTGTGGTATTTTTGGGCGAATCCGTCACAGCTTTAAAAGTTTTTGGTGTGATACTTGTGGCGGCTGGGGTGTTTCTTGCCTCGGGTATTCTGCGAAAAAATCGCCCGCGACGCGCTTAAATGCCCGACCTATGACTGGCTGTCCAGATAGGTTTTATAATCCTGCGGTGTATCAATATCATAGGATCCACCTCCGCGGGTGCTGCTAAATTCATGTAAAGCTGATTTGAACTTGGCAATCACCGGTTTGGCACCATCATCTCCCGAGATGTGAGAAAAAGCGGAAAAGGTGTCGCGGTGAAACAATGTCGGATGCGCGGGCTTTCCGTTCGGGCTCAGTGGGCGCCAGATCAAGCAGTCCGAATGCAGCCGCCGCTCTTGAAAGAGCTCAATGAAATCTGACGGCGCAATCTGCGGCAAATCGGCCAGCACAACGCAGAGATGCGAGACCGTATCGGGCAAATCTGCCACCGCCGCGCGCAGGGTGCCGGACAGCCCCTCAGCGCTGTCGGGATAGCTGACCCTGCGCAAAGGCAAATCTTCCAGCGTTTGCCACCTTGGATGTGGCTCTTGCGGCAGGGCCACCAATGTTGGCACACAGACCTCTAGCACACGCTCAGCCAGATGGCGTAAAAGTGAGCGCCCGTGAATGGGCAACATCAGCTTATCATCTGGCGCCATACGCCGCGAGGCTCCGGCGGCACAGATCAAGATCTGTGGCTTAAACTTGGCGGCATCTACGGTTATAACAAAGGCTCCAAAAGACGTTTTGCCGGGCGCAATTGGCCGAGGATTTCAATTTCAGCCTGTAAGTCATCTGTCACCGCAGCGCGTGGCACTAGGGCAAAGGCTATGGATTTCTCGGCATGATGTGAATAGCCGCCTGAAGTGCAAAATCCCTGAACCGTGCCATTGATAAACACCGGCTCATAGGCCACGACATCGGCATCTAGCGCATCCACTTCGAAGATGACCAACTGACGCTCTGGCGGGGTGAGACGTTCGGCTTCCGCGGCGCTGCGTCCGATGAAATCAACAGGCTTGCGGAAGCTGATGAAACGATCAAGACCGGTTTCGGCTGCGGTATAGTCGGGCGAAAATTCTGAGAGCCAAGAGCCGAAAAACCGATCCAAGCGCAAAGACATCATCGCGCGCATGCCGAAAGGGGTCATGCCATGGGGTTTTCCGGCCTCCCAGAGCCTGTCCCAGAGCGTCCGTTGCGCCATTGGGTCACAATATAGCTCAAAGCCATGATCACCCGTATAGCTGACCTGTTGCACAAGACAGGCTGTCGAGCCGACCATGATCTCTATGACATCGAGGAATTTGATCTCAGCCACATTGACCGTGGTGCAGCTCTGTAGCACCTCCGCCGCTTTAGGTCCGGCGATTTGAAAGCCCGTGCGCTGATCGGAAATATTTTGCAGCGTGACGCCGGGCGCCATATTTTCTTCGAACCAGCGCTGGTGATAGGCTTGACTGCCGTAGCTGGCGGTGAGTTGGAACAGGCCTTCGCGGATACAAGAGACGGTGAAATCGCCGATGAGCTTGCCTTTTGGCGAAAGCATGGGCGTGAGTGACAGACGACCAACCTGCGGAATGCGCCCCGCCATGATCCGGTCGAGCCAGGCGCGGGCTCCGGTGCCACTGACTAAGAATTTTGAGAAATTATGCACCTCATTGATGCCAACGCCGCTGCGAACGGCCTTGACCTCGCGCCTCACCGCATCCCAGGCGTTGGACCGTCGGAAAGAGGGGGTTTCAAAATCGGGCTCCCCAGTTTGGGCGAAATAATTTGGCACTTCGAGACCAAATTGCGCGCCCCAGACCGCGCCCATGGAGCTGAAATGGTCGTACATGGGGGTACGGCGCAAGCCGCGGGCGGCGGGCAGCTCTTCATTGGGATAGCTGACCGAGAACCGCCGCTGATAATTCTCAATGACCTTGGGCACCGTGTATCCCGGCGTGATCCATGCGCCAAAGCGGGCGCAATCCATCGCGAAGACATCGCGCTCCGGCTCGCCCTCTACCATCCATTGTGCAAGGGTCAGCCCAACGCCGCCGCCCTGGCTGAAGCCGGCCATAACAGCGCAGGCGGACCAATAGTTGCGCATGCCGGGCACCGGCCCCACGAGGGGATTGCCATCGGGCGCAAAGGTGAAAGGGCCGTGGATCACAGATTTAACACCGGCCGATTCAAGTGCCGGGAAACGCTTATACGCAAAGGCGATGCTGTCTTCGATCTTGTCAAAGTCATCGGCCAAAAGCTCATGGCCGAAGTCCCAGGGCGTGCCATTGACGGCCCACGGACGGCAGGGCTGTTCATAAAATCCGATGCAAAGGCCGCGGCCTTCTTGGCGCAGGTAGCTCTCGCCCGCGGGATCCATCACATGGGGATGCTCGCTGCCTGCGTCAATCATAGCCGCAATTTGAGCCACATCTTCGGTGACGATATATTGATGCTCCATTGGGAGAAGTGGGAAATAGACGCCCGCCATGGCCCCCACTTCACGCGCCCAAAGGCCGGCAGCATTGACAATATGCTCTGCGTGAACGCTACCTTTATCTGTCACAAGGTCCCAAGTGCCATCGGCCCGTTGTGTGGTGGAGAGCACTTTGCAATGGGTCTCAATATGCGCCCCGCCCATCCGGGCGGCCTTGGCATAGGCATGGGTTGTGCCGGACGGATCGAGATGCCCATCAAGCGGGTCATAAAGCCCGCCGATGATCCCGTCGGTATTGGTCACCGGAGCAATTTTGGCGATCTCATCAGGGCCGATGATTTCGGTCTCCAGGCCCATATAGCGGTGTTTGGCGCGCTCAGCGACCAGCATATCAAAGCGATCTTGATTATCCGCCAGGGTCACGCCGCCCACATGATGCAGTCCGCAAGACATGCCGGTCATCGCCTCAAGCTCTCTGTAAAGCTTGATGGTGTAGCCCTGTAGCGCTGCCATATTTGTATCGCCATTAAGTGTATGGAAACCGCCTGCCGCATGCCAGGTGGATCCAGAGGTCAGCTCAGACCGTTCAAGCAGCATCACATCAGACCAGCCCAATTTGGTCAGATGGTACAAAACGGAACATCCGACTACGCCTCCGCCGATGATTGCGACTCGGGTGGTGGTTTTCATGATCGGGCTCCTGCTGCTGTATTCAAAATATTATGGCGCGGCCCGCGGTAAAAGAATAGCATTTCCCGACATAAAATGAGCAAAATTCGCGCAGGTGATCGCGCAGCTGTGTTTAACGGATCATGTAATTGATCAGATAGTTCAAATCAGACATTGGATGTCGCCTTGGGGCAATGGTCATCTCGTAGCATTGCCGATACTCTAGCAGAGAGACTATTACGAAAGAGCCCAAAATGCGGACCCATGCTCAAGCAGTTGTAATCGGTGGCGGTGTCATTGGTTGTTCTATACTTTACCACCTGACCAAGTTGGGCTGGAGTGATGTTGTCCTTTTGGAACGTGACGAGCTGACGTCCGGCTCTACTTGGCATGCGGCTGCCAATATTCACGGTCTCCATGACAGCACCAATATTAGCCGCATTCAACACTACACGATGACACTGTACAATGAGCTGGAAGCGGAGACCGGGCAGAGCTGCGGTGTGTTTCAACCGGGAAGCCTCTATCTGGCCCAAACAGAAAATCGTGAGCATCAGCTGCGCCTGCAGGCGGCTAAAGCCAAGTTCTATGGGATGAACTTTCATGAGGTCAGCCGGGATGAGGCGGAGCAGCTTCATCCTTTGGTCAATTATGACGGGGTGCGCTGCATCATGTTTGAACCGGATGGCGGAAATGTAGATCCCTCCGGTGTCACCCATGCCTATGCGGCTGGCGCGCGGGCGCGGGGGGCCGAAATTCATCGCTTCACCCCGGTGATGGGCACAGAGGCGCAGGCCGATGGCAGCTGGATTGTGCGCACGCCCAAGGGCGATATTCACACCCAATGGGTGGTGAATGCGGCCGGCCTTTGGGGGCGAGAGGTGGCGGCCATGGCCGGCATCACCCTACCGCTTCAGCCGACTGAGCACCAATATTTCGTGACTGAAACCATTCCAGAGGTGGCCGCGATGAGCCGGCGCTTGCCATCGGTTGCCGATCGTGACGGGGAATATTATCTGCGCCAGGAAGGCCAAGGGCTCCTGATTGGCGCCTATGAGAAAGATCTGCGGTTTTGGGCAGAAGAAGGCACGCCGCTTGATTTTGCCCATGAGCTTTTTGCCGATGATCTAGACCGGATCGAAGACAATATGATGCGGGCCATTGATCGCGTACCGGCTGTCGGGACAGCTGGGATCAAGCGGGTGATTAACGGGCCCATGATATGGTCACCCGATAGCAATGTGCTGTTTGGCCCGCATCCGGATCTGACGAATTATTTCTGTTGCAACGGGATCATCCCTGGCTTCAGCCAATCGGGCGGCATGGGGTTGATGTCGGCGCAATGGATGGTTGAGGGCGAAAGCCAATATGACATGTTCGCTTGGGATGTGGCGCGTTTTGGCGATTGGGCCGATAAGGCCTTTACCAAGGCTCGGGTGGGCGACCAATATGCCAAGCGGTTCGCGATCCATTTTCCCAATGAGGAGCGTGACGCCGGGCGACCTGTTAGAACCCGCCCAGCCCATGCTGTGCAAACCGCGCTTGGCGGCGTGTTTGGGCTCAACTACGGGTGGGAGCATGTGCAGTGGTTTGCCGATCAGCCCGGCGCAAAGGATACAAATGGGTTCACCCGGCAAAATTGGTTCGAGCCGGTTGGCCGTGAATGTCGCATGCTGCGCGATGCGGCAGGCATCATAGATATTTCGAATTTCGCCAAATATCGCGTCAGTGGGCAGCAGGCTGAGGCATGGCTCAACGCCGTCTTTGCCAATACTATGCCCAAGGCCGTGGGCCGTTCCTGCCTGACGCCTTTGATCGGTATCCGCGGGGGAATTGCTGGTGATTTCACGGTCACAAGATTGGCCGAAGATGAGTTTATGATTATCGGTTCAGGCATGGCCGAACGCTATCATCAACGCTTTTGGAAGATGGTGCCTATGCCGGAAGGTGTGTGCTTCGAAAGCCAGACCGAAGCGCTGTGCGGATTCAATGTTGCGGGGCCAAAATCCCGCGAATTGCTGCAACGGTTGACGAATACTTCACTGGCCACGGGTGATTTCCCTTTCATGCGATCCAAACGTATTGAGCTGGCCGGCGTAGACTGCTTGGCGCTGCGGGTCTCCTTCACAGGGGATTTGGGCTGGGAGCTGCACTGTAAAACCGAAGACCAGTTGCGGCTCTATGAGGCCTTATTGGACTGCGCGAAAGAGTTTGGCGCAGGCCCCGTTGGCGCGCGGGCTTTGATGAGCCTGCGGGTGGAAAAGGGCTATGGCTCTTGGTCGCGGGAATATAGCCCGGAATATTGGCCGCAAGAGGTTGGCCTCGACGGTTTGATCAAACTGGATAAGGAATTTTTGAACAAACAAGCCTATTTGGCCATAAAAGATCAGACCCCGCGCGAGCGGCTCTCTATTATTGAGATCATATCGCCAGATAATGCCGATGCGACTGGCGGTGAACCGATTTTTGACAAGTCTGGAGCGGGCGTAGGCCGGGTCACATCGGGCACCTATGGCTATGGGGTAAATAAGTCATTGGCGCTGTGTTATCTGAAAAATGTGACAGCCGGCGATTGCCTTGATGTTATGATCTTGGGAAAACCGCATCACGCGATTGTCTTACCCGAAGCCCCCTTTGATCCGAAAGGGGAGAAATTGCGGGCCTAACGTTAGATTGAGCCGCCTTCGACCATAAAGTTTTGGGCCGAACAAGCCGCCGCATCGTCAGAGGCGAGAAACAGCACCATTCGGGCAACATATACCGGATCAATCGCATCAGGCAGGCATTGGCGGTCAATTTGCTTGGCGAGGGCTTCGGGCGTGACCCAAAGCTCCTTTTGCCGCTCGGTCATAATCCAACCGGGCACAACTGTGTTGACCCGAATACGATGATCGCCCAGGTCGCGCGCCATGGTTCGGGTCAGCCCGTGCACCGCTGCTTTGGCAGTGGTATAGGCTGGAAAGCCGCCACCGGCTTCCCACCATGAGTTTGATCCCATGTTGATAATAGAGCCACCGCCAGCCGCGATCATACCATCGGCCACGGCTTGAATGGCAAAAAACATATGGCGCAGATTGTTGTTTTGCCGCTCATCCCAATACTCTGGGGTCACGCTGCGCCAATCATGCCGATCATCTCTTGCAGCATTGTTGACCAAAACCTGCGCTGGACCCAGCTTTCTTTCCAAATCGGCGAAAGCGGCTTTGAGCGCCGCAATGTCGCGCAGATCACAGGGCGCGAAGCTATGCGTGCCGTTTAGCTTTGCCAAAAGCGCCTCTGATCCGGTGATGTCCATATCAACGAATCCCACCTGTGCTCCCTGTTCGGCAAAGGCAGTGACCAGCTCAGCGCCGATGCCTGATGCGCCTCCTGTTATAAAGACGGTTTTGCCGCGCAGGCTGGGGTAGTTGGCAAATCTTGAGGTCATTTCGGTCTCTTTTGTGGATAGAGCGTCTAACATGTCTGCTTGCTGGGGTTTATGCAATCACTTCCTGCGGGCTTACAGATCATTTTGCCACTGGCCCAGAAAGATGTTGCTCGGCCCTATATAAAGGGTTAGCCCCTCACAACTGATACGAGGAAATCACGCTATGATCACTGCATTTTACGCTTCGCTTTTGGGCTTGTTTTTCACCATTTTGACCTTCCGCGTTTTGGCGCTGCGCGGCGTCACCCTGTTAAAATGGCTGGCCTTTAACAATTTTGGCGCGCAGGCATTAGAACGCTCCGTGCGCGCGCATGGCAATTTTATTGAATATGTCCCAATGGTCTTGCTGATGATGTATTTGGCGGAAGCGGCAGACCTCTCGTCGCTGCGGCTTCACATCACCGGCGCCTTGCTCTTGCTGGGGCGGGTCATGCATGGGGTTTGCTTTGGCTTTATGGAATTTAACATGCCGCTTCGGCTTGGCGGTATGGTGCTGACGCTTTTGGCTTTGATCAATATTTCTGTCAGCCTGCTGATCGTGGCGCTCTAGGGCATTGGCTCAATCTGGCGCAATGAGACCCAAGCCGCGCAGATAGATGCCCATGCCGCTTTCAAGCAGTTGCTCGGCCGGAATAGGGCTGCGCCCGCCGGGTACGCCGCGGGCAAACAGCTCGACCACCCCGTGGCTCAGCGCCCAGATATGGGCCGCGAACATCTGCGGTGGCGGGCGTTTTTCCGCTGGGATATGCTTGCTCAGCTCCACTGCCGCGGCTTGCAGAACCTTTTGCGCCTCCATCGCGGCGTGATTGAGCTCGGGGCTGCGCTGAAGCGGCAGGCCACTTTCAAACATGGCGACGTAATGGCCGCGGTGCGTGCGGGCAAAATTCAAATAAGCCTGGCCGGTCGCCTCAAAGGCACGAAGCGCATTGGGCTGTCCACCGTTATAGGCGGTTTCCATGCGCTCGGCAAAAATGGCAAATCCCTGCAAAGCAGCCTCAGCAATCAGATCCTCGCGGCCCTCGAAATGGCGATAGACGGCGGCTGGTGTGACGCCAGCATTCTTGGCCGCTTCCGATAGGGTAAATCCGGTTGGGCCTTTGGTTTCAATCAACAAAAGCGCGGCATCCACCAAAGCTTGGCGCAGGTTGCCGTGATGATATCTGCGTTGTTGCATCGTGGGTCCACTCCACTTTCGCCCAAACGGGCTGGGTTGCAGTCCAGAAAATTTAGCGGCCTATTTCATTGCGATCAAACGGCGTCGTTTGGTAGATTTCATTGATCCAATTGCCATAGAGCAGATGCGCATGTGAGCGCCAGCGGTTGAGGGGCGTTTGGCTGGGATCATCCCTGGGATAATAGTGACCCGGAATATTGATGGGGGTGCCATTGGCAATGTCGCGGTCATATTCTTGTTTGAGCGTATTGCTGTCATATTCAAAATGATTGAACAGATACAGCGTGCGATGGGCTGGATCCTCGACCAGGCAGGGACCGGTTTCGCTGGATCCAAGCAGGGTTTTTAGCCCCGGCACAGCGGAGATTTCATCTTGTTTTATCTCTGTCCAGCGACTCACGGGCACAACAAAATCATCCGAGAAGCCGCGTAGAAATGGCGAGGAGGGCTCTAGGTTTTGATGCCGAAAACAGCCAAATGCCTTTTGCGGCAGCTCATATTTTTTCACCCCATGCAGGTAATTGATCATCGCCATGCCGCCCCAGCAGACTCCTAAGGTGGCATGGACATGGCTTTGGGTCCAATTCATCACCTCCACCATTTCTGGCCAATAGGTGACGTCTTGGAAGTCCAGATGTTCAATTGGTGCACCGGTGATGATTAACCCGTCAAATTTTTTATCCCGAACCGCGCTGAAGGGCTTATAAAACTGCTCCATATGATCTGACGAGGTGTTTTTGGTTTGATGGCTCGTCATCCGCAGGAGGGTCAGTTCAATCTGTAGCGGGGTCGCTCCAATCAGGCGGGCAAATTGATTTTCCGTCTGAATTTTGAGCGGCATGAGATTGAGCAGCGCGATGCGCAGCGGGCGGATGTCTTGCCGATCCGCATGACTGGGGTCCATGACCATCACACCTTCGGCACTCAGAACAGCATGGGCGGGCAGATTTGCGGGGATCTTAATCGGCATATCGTTTAGTCCTCACCGCCATTGGACCGCGGAGCTGCGGCGCGGTGCTCTAGGGTATCGCTCACAAGTGCTTCAAAATCATGAGGCGTCTTTAAATTTTGCACGTCATTGGCTTGCAACGTTATGCCCCATTTGGCCATCTGCGCATAACGCGGCTGCCGATGCGCCATGGCGCGCGCATAGGTCCAGCGGATGAAGTCATCGGGGTTCACCTTATCGGGCTGAACGACGGTTTCACGTTGATATTCTGACCAACAGGTCAAGAGAAATTCTGGCTGATAACACATAGGTTTTGGCGCCAAATCGAAGCGCCGCACCAATTCAGCAGTGTGATCCTCACTGCCGGCAATCCAGATCATCAGAAGGTTGTCCGATAGGGTGGTTAAAATCGGATCGGCTGTATCCCAAGGATCGACAACTTCACAAATCGAGCCGCCACTGTCGCAAATGAAGTTATTATACCCGTAAAGATCACTGGCCCGTTCAATGAAGCGCGGCGTATCTAAAAGTGCGGCGCGTTCAGCGGCGTGATGCTGCTCTTGGCGTTTGCGATAGTCCTCAAACGGAATGCCGCCTTTTGACACATCGCCTGGCTTTCCCAAATATGTGGACAGCGGGGCAAGGTTCTCGAAGGTGATATTCGAGGCGATAGAAATAGAATCTGAGCGCAACAGCTCAGCCAAAAAAGGCACAGACATGGCGGATTTCTTGAAATTATCAACAATATGCTCGCCCATATAGCGCGTGCCGATGCGATAATCTATCGAGTAATGAAACCAATTTCCTCGGTGGCGCAGCATGGAGGATATATGGGTTTTTCCCAGACCCGACATTGCAAACAGCAGGGCTTTTTTCTGTTTGGCACCGGCCCATTGTGCGCCGTTTTCATAGATCATGGCTTATATTCCCCAGCTTCCACTCTGTCATAGGCCAATATGGTCGATTGGAAAAGACCTTGCGCTAGGCTTGGCGTTTAAGATTTAGGTAATTGGCCACCAAAATCAATATAGCTCCGAGGACCAAGTAAAGATCTAGGCTTTCGTCGTAAAACACAACGCCGATGACCGCTATCAATGGCAGGCGTGCAAAATCGACCGGCATCACCAGACTGGCCGGGGCCAAAGATAGAGATTTCGTCATGCAAAAATGCGCGGTCAGCCCTGAGGCGCCAATCACGATAAGCCAGGGCGCAGTGGCAAGGTCGGGCAGGGCGATATCCCCATCGTAACCGGCGCAAAGCAAGCCAAAGAGAATTTGTAGCCCGGTGAGAAAAAACAAGATTTTGGTCAATGAGTTTTGCGCCGTCAGTTTGCGGGTCAAAATCGCCGCGCCCGCAAAGCCAATGGCGGCAGAGCCGGCGGCTAATATCCCGATGTTTACCGCACCTATTTCCGGTTGGGCGACGATTAAAACGCCGATGAACCCCAAGGCCGCAATCGCCAATTTACGAAGCGTTAAACTTTCGCCTAAAATTAACGGGGCCAGGAGCAAAACCCAGATGGGTGAGGTGAATTCAAGCGCGAATAATTGCGCCAATGGAATTAACGGCAAGGCAAAGAACCAAAGATTTTGGCCGATGAAATGAAATATATTGCGCAGAAGGTGAAGGCGAAAATACTTGAGATCTATTTCGCCGAGCGTTCCTATGGATTTCGCCACGACGAGAACAATTAAAAAGCCCATAATGGACCGATAGAACATAATCTCGAAGGTATCGAGTTGCCCGGATATTGCCCGACCAGCGACGGCCATTGATGTAAAGGAGAAAATAGCGCCAATCATCCACAGCGCGGCACGGCGGTTGTTCATTTTGCAAGCCTCTTAAAATCTTGGCCAACCCAATGACATAAATCCGCCCTACGCAAGCCACAAAACGAAGTTGGGCCGGTCCGTAGCCTCAGGCAGCATAAGGCGGAGAAAATCTCCGCCCTATAAATTACTTTAGGTTTTGGGAGTGCGATTGCGGCCCTTGGCCAATACGCCTTGCAACATTCCGGCGGTGAACCCAAATTCTTTACACAGTTGTTTTACTTTTTTGAGGGCTTCCGTGCGTTCGCGTTTCTTGGCTTGCTCCATCTGTGCTTCCAAATTGTCCATCTCGGATTTCAACTCACTATAAGATTTCATAAATACGCTCCTTAAAATAAAGTGTAACATACTCATAATATGAAACATCTTGTCTGTAAATAATTCTATAATCTACGTTGAAAATTTTTTTCGATCCCCCAAACGCGTTTTTCCGCCGTTTTACGTATCATAAAAAACGAAAAATTCGCGTCTGAATATGCGCGCAAGGACCGCATTTGATCGCCGGTCGCTGACTTTATTGATCTCAATCGCGCCGAGTAAAGCCAGCCGTTGAGCCGCAGGCGATGGCGGCAACCGCCATTCGAAACAGGTCCGCTTCAGTCATCTGCATAGCGGCAAAGGGTTATGGTTTGTTGGCTGGAATTATACTGGGATCTTTTCCTATGTTAATATGACGTAGAGTGCCCGCACAGCGATTGATGGGTTCCGCATTCTTTAATTTACTCTCGATCACTTGTAAGCCTTTGCAACTCCCTGTCATACAAGCGGTCGCGAAGCTTAACACTCTGTCACGCATACAAGTATCCTGCGAGCAGGGATATAAAAGCACCAATATGAACAACCATAATTGCCTTGTCTTTCCACATAAAGCCGACTGCAAACCACAAAAATATCCCGATAAAAAACATGTATATATTGTATGGGACAAAGTTTAATCCGGTCATAGCATAGCCAATAAGTTGTATGACTGTTGCGAGCCATTTAACAACATCAACGGCCTCGAATTTGGTGATCATTTTTAGAGTTTCCTGTGCTGTAAAATTCATCGCTAACCTATGGAGCGCAAGAGTTCCACCATTTTGCGGAAAAGTTGGTACTATATTGTTTGTTATGAATTTAATGAAAGTTCAAAGGATCGGTGAGTTCAGAGTGTTGCAAGCACTATGGTGTCATATCACATAGCTGCATGGCTCAAGGTAATCTCACTCAACAGCCCCGAAGATGGATTTGTGCGGCGTATCGGCTCTTTTTATTTAACGCATTACATTTCCATTCATAACGGCGATAACCATTTTCAATTGCCCATTCCATCATCAAAAACATCGCTTCAGTTCCTTCGCGTGTCCTTTGAAGCAAAGGGGAATAGTTAATATGCCCAACTTCAATGGACCCATCTGTTTGGTTGATCCGCAAGAAACTCGCCAGTCCTACTGCTTTATCATCACGTTTTCGAACAATGGAAAAGAAAGTAGGATCTTGTTTTGAAGCGGCTTCTTCAAGCCAAATTTGATGACTCTTTAAAGTGTCAAACGGCCCATAGGGGAGATATGCCCAGTTTTCTCCCTCAACATCTAAAGAATTTGAGTCAAACAAATCTTCTGAGTGTTTCTCCAGATTTAATGGCTCTAATCGGACAGTAATACCATTCAAAACCACGCCCTTAGGATGCGGTGGAGCGTTGAAATCTTGAACGATAAAATCTTTTTTCATTCGACGTTTTCTCTAATTCTTATACGAGCCTATTGGACTTTTTTCGAATGCCGATACAATTCAACCCTTTGTTTAGTAGAAAAATATGTACTAATTTTCATCTCATTCCCACTCAATCGTACCGGGAGGTTTGGAAGTGATGTCATAGGTCACTCGGTTGATGCCTTGCACTTCGTTGATAATCCGCGTGGCGGTTTC